>Ga0208667_1000302_pt1 | contig 22270 bp, 32 predicted proteins | sample 11BtaG_FD_184085 | JGI IMG/M metagenome (GOLD analysis project Ga0208667, IMG submission 184085) | Marine viral communities from the Subarctic Pacific Ocean - 11B_ETSP_OMZ_AT15265_CsCl metaG (SPAdes) (version 2) | ecosystem: Environmental > Aquatic > Marine > Oceanic | place: Pacific Ocean... | reverse complement strand
GCTGAAGTTTTAGATGAAGATGGTAAGTATGTAAAGGACCCTTTAGCGTACGTAAAAATGACAGCTGACATGTTACCTTTTACATTAGGTATTATAGCTTCTGCTAAAAAAGGTGATTTAAAAGGTGTAGAAAAATTAATAGGTAATACTATTGGTGGTAAAAAAGGTAGAGTTTTTGGTTTAAGCGATAAGCTTAAGCGAGATATTACTATGGCCAACGCAGCTTTTAAAATGACGGTGACTGATAACATCAAACAAGGCGAAGCAGATGGTTTGACTCCTGAACAAGCCTTGGCTTATGGATCTATGGCTTCATTAGCTACAGGTTTAGCCCAGTCTGTTATGCCTGATATAAACTTTTTAAAATCTAGCGCTGGTAAAAACTTGCTACAAAACTTTAGAGGTAACTTAAAGTCAGCCGCGAACAAACAGGCTATATCAAAAGCGTCTTCTGCTTTTGTGTCTAACGTTGCTAAAGAGTACGGTGAAGAGCAAGTAGAGTACGCTTTTCAGTTGGCAAATAATTTAGGTTTTAATTTAGGATTACCTGATTATAATGATTTTATAAGAGAGCAAAAAACTTTACTAGCGGGCACGCTCGCTTTATCAGGTGGTTTACAAACTGTAGGTACAGTTAAAACTTTTAACGCAGCTAAGGATCAAGTTTACAAAGGTGTTATAAAAAACCAAACACTTTTATTGGATCAAATACAGTATCAAAAATCTATAGCGGAAAGCATGGAAGATACTGAAATGGTAGAACAGCTTAACAACGCTGAGTACTTTACTAGAAATATAATTAGAGCTGCAGCTGTGTCTCCAGAAAACGTAACAGCTAAACAATTAGATCTTGTAGTTCAAAAGCAAAATTTACTAGACAAAAGAAAAAATCTTGATCCATCTTTTAGAGGTGAAATAGATGAAGAAATAAAACTTATTGACGAGCGAATAGCTAACTCAAGGGTTCAAAAAAGTAGAGCTGAGACAGAAGCTAAAATAGCAAAATCAACTGAAGCTCTTGCTAAAAGATTAGGCGTTAAGACAGATACAGCTAAAGACGAAACAGAAAAGAAAAATAAATTAAAAAAGCTTCAAGAACAAGGTTTTGTAGTAGACGAAAAAGATTCTCAAAACTACGGTACTATATTGTTTAACGACAAAGGTGAAACCGTAATACTTTACAACGAAGAAGCTAATAAAAAAGATAATGTTATAACCACTAAAGCACACGAGTTATTACATGCTGTGTTATTAAAAACAGTAGCTGATAATCCTGGTTCTGCAACGCAGTTAGGCGTATCTGTTATAGAAGCTTTAAATAATGTTAACGCTACGTTAGTATTTAGAGCAAGCCAACAAAGGCGAGATAAGTAAAGATCAAGCTTTAGAAGAAGGTTTAACCTTGTTGAGCGAAGCTGTTATTAATGGTGACATAGTTATAAAAGAAACTGTTGTAGATAAAATTAAAAGAGGTTTAGACAAAGTGTTTGGTGACAGCAAAGCTAGAGTTGTATTTAACGAAGGTAAAGATGTAATTAACTTTATTAAAGACTACAACAAAAGTTTAATTAAAGGTAAGATTAGTGAGCAAGTTGTAGCTACGGCAGAACAAGGAGCATTAGGTACTCTTACTCAAGTAGATGAAGATGTTGAAGTTACTCAACCAACTAACAAAGCTTCAACTCAAACTGAAGCATCTCAAAGGGTTCAAGAAATATACGATCAGCAAGGTACAGCTGGAGCGTTTGAAGTTATAGAACAGTTTAAACCTATTACTAGCAAACTAGTTGAGCGCAGGTCTGAAGCACCAGGGTTTGATAGACAACTACTTACAGACGAAATAGAAACAGGTAAGCGTGGTATAATAGATTTAATTAGTGAGTATGATCCTGAATCAGGTGTACCATTAGCGGCTTACATAAATAAATTTCTACCAGCAAGAGCTATCGAAGCTTCTAATAGAGTTTTAGGTGAAGAGTTTACAGAAGATGTTACAGAAGCTAGAGGTGTTGTAGCTGAAGAAGCTACAGTGGAAGTTACTGAAGAAGCTAAAGGCCCAAGAAAGCCTACAGAAACAACTAGGTTTAGCGACGCAGCGTTAACTAACTTAGGCGTAAAGAATAAAGCTGAGGCTGAAAAACAAATATCAGATGCTACCAATAAAGCGTTTGAAGGTCAAGATGTTACAAGATTTGGTCAAACTAAAAACGTACCAGCTGCTGTTGCAGAAATATATGGTAAAATGTTTGGTGTAAATCCAGAAACTATATATGATAAAAAACGTAATTACTCTAAGAAAGATGCTGAAGGTTTAACGCGTATAAAGCAATACTTAATAGACAATGCTACTAGCGACTTTGCTAGATTACCAAAAACTAAAGATGACTTTGGTAAAGCTACGTTTATACCTAATAATGTAATGAATGCTTTGTACAAAGATGGCGAACTAACAGGCACACTAAAAGATTATTTAAATATAATTAGAGAGAAACCTGTTAAACCTATCTACAGAGATAGAGTAGGTCAAACTATACGAGGGTTATTTAATACTAGTATTAGAAACCGTATGGTTGAAGATCTTATACCTAGTAAACCTGAAAGAGCTAGAGCTGGTGCTAAATTTAGTACACGTGTAAAAGTTAGAGATACACTAACACTTAAACAAGCTGAAAAATTAATTGCTGTCTCTGTAGCTCAAAACATTAACACAACTTTAAAAACTTTAGGTGAAGAAAGCGCTAGTGTTAAAGATGACACCAGACCCGCAATACAACGTAATTTTCTTAACTCTATCAAAAAATATAAGCTAAGACCTAATGTGTTTTTAGGAGGAGCGTTTGCTTCTAGCGGATCGAGGTATGAAAGAAAAGCTGATGGCAATGTTTATTATAAACTTAGCAACGGTAAAGAAATGATGGGTATACCTAGGCGTGATGCTGATGGTAAAATTAGAAGAAACAAAAAAGGTAAAAAATTATTTAGTCAACCTACTGCCGAGCAAGTTGTAGAACAATTTGGTGAAGGTGTTACGCTTTTGCCGGCTAGAGGAAAGTTATACTATGGAGTTAAAGATCCAGCATATATAGAAGCTTTAGCTGCAGCGAAAGAAAATTTAGGTGGAATTGAAGACAAAGTAGCTAAAAAAGTTACTGTTAAAGCTGCTGATACAGATACTGGTAAAGCGCAGGCTAAAGTTAACATGGAGGTTTTAGAAGATGTTGTTATGCAGCTTGACTCAGCTATAAAAGCTGGTATGCCTAGCTCATTAGCATCTATGGTTATACTTCAAGGTTATCAAGCAACTAGCGGTTTAATTAAAATAGCTGCGCCATTTAGATACAAATCTAAAGTATTTAAATATGGAACAACACCTAAACAACGCGAAGGTGAGAAATTTAGAGAAGAACATAATCCACCAGCTTCAGTAATTGGTAGTTCTATAATCTTTGGATTTTCAACTGGCACTACTAATATTGTTATGCCAGCTATTAAAGAAAATTACTATCAAACTAAATTATCAAAAGCTGATGATCAAAAAATTGATGAAGCTAAGTTAGCTGCTGTGCTTCCAGAAGGTTATACTATACTGGATAACCCAGCTATAAGACTTGCTCAAGCTGGTATTGATTTAAATAGTATTATAAACTACGACACTGGTAAGTCACTAGCTGAAGAGTTAGGTGTATCGCTAGATGTGGCCAACATAAACGCTACTAACGTTGCACAACAAAATCAATTGGTAGCTGAAGTTATTCAAGGTAACCGAACTCCTGAAAGCGCTCAAAAGTATTTAAATGAATTTACTAAGTTAAAATCTAAATCAAAGGCATCGTCTAGAAATAATAGTAAAATACCTAGCGATGTTCGTATAGAAGACCCTAGCACTTTCGATCCTTTTGGTATGGTTGACGTTGTTGCTAGACAAATGTTTCCTGAGCAAGCTAACTCTGATGCTGTTAAAGCAGGTAAACTTACTTCTTACGAAGCTCTTGATGCAGAGCAAAAGCTACAAGTAATGGCTAAAGTCCCTGGCAGTCCAGTTGAACAAACTATCGCTGTGATGGACACGATAGACACGGCTATAGCTAATGCTAGAAAAGCAAGCGCTAAACCTAAAGGCATAAGCGTGTGGGATTTTGACGATACACTTGCTACAACTAAGTCTAACGTTTTATATACTATGCCTGATGGAGCTGAAGGCGTATTAACAGCTGAGCAGTTTGCGAAGCAAGGCGAAGATATGCTACAGCAAGGCGCTGAGTTTGATTTTAGTGAGTTTAACGTTGTCACTAAAGGTGGTAAAGGACCTATGTTTGAAAAAGCAGTAGCTCGCAACAGAAAGTTTGGTAATGATAACGTATTTATTCTTACAGCTAGAACACAAGCAGCGGCAAAACCTATACATGATTTCTTAAAAGCAATAGGTTTAGATATACCACTTAAAAATATTGTAGGTTTAGGTAACAGCACGCCTGAAGCTAAAGCGAGGTGGGTTGTAGGTAAAGCTGCAGAGGGTTACAATGATTTTTACTTTGCAGATGACGCTTATAAAAATGTTAAAGCTGTACAAAACGCATTAGAAGTTTTAGATGTTAAATCAAAAACACAACAAGCGTTTAGAAAAGCTAGCAGCCCAGAAAAACTAGACGCAGATTTTAATACAATATTAGAACAAACAACTGGTATTGCGTCAGAAAAAGAGTACAAAAGAGTTAAAGCGGAAGTTGCTGGCGCAGCTCGTGGTAAAGTGTTTAGAGGTATACCATACTCAGCTCAAGACTTTGTAGGTTTGTTATATGAAACTCTTAGCAAAGGTAAGCTAGGTGATTCTCAAATGGCTTGGTACAAAGAACACTTAATAAAGCCTTTTGCTAGAGCAATGAACGATATAGATAATGCTCGTTTAAATACAATGCAAGATTACAGAGCTCTTAAAAAACAACTAAGTGTTGTGCCAAAAGATCTACGCAAGAAAGTTCCAGGTGAACCATATACTCGTGAGCAAGCTGTACGTGTTTACATATGGAATAATCAAGGTACAGAAGTTCCTGGCATAAGTAAACAAGATTTAAAAGATCTTACTGAATATGTTCAGAACAACGCTGAGCTTCAAGTATTTGCTGATCAAGTTATTGCTATACAAAAAGGAGAGCAATACGCTACACCACAAGAAGGTTGGCCTACCGGTAGTATTACTACAGATATACTACGTAGTATAAACACTGATGTAAGATCTAAGTATCTAAAGCAATGGCAAGATAATGTTGATGTTATATTCTCTGAAAAGAATATGAACAAACTTGAAGCTGCGTACGGTAAACCGTATCGCAAAGCCATGGAGAATATGCTGCAACGCATGAAGACTGGTCGCAATAGAACTTTCTCTGATGATACATTGTCAGGTAGATTTACCGATTGGTTACAAGGTAGTATTGGTACGATAATGTTCTTTAATACTAGATCAGCATTACTACAAACTATATCTTCTATAAACTTTATAAACTTTACAGACAACAATCCACTTGCGGCAGCTAAAGCTTTTGGTAATCAAAAACAATACTGGTCAGACTTCATGACGCTTATTAATTCTGACTTCTTAAAAGCACGTAGATCAGGTTTACGTTTCAATGTAACTGAAGCTGACATTGCTAATATGGCTAGAGAAGGTGGACCTAGAGCTGTGGTAAATCAATTACTACAATTAGGTTTCGCACCTACACAAGTAGCTGATAGCTTCGCTATAGCATCTGGTGGCGCTACGTTTTATCGTAATAGAATAAAATCTCTAATGAAACAAGGAATGTCTAAAGCTGAGGCTGAAGCACAGGCGTTTGAAGATTTTAGAGAAAACGCTGAAGAGTCTCAGCAGTCATCAAGACCAGATCGTATATCAATGCAGCAAGCTGGGCCAATTGGTCGTTTGATTTTAGCTTTTGCTAACACACCAGCTCAGTACGCTAGACTTACTGACAAAGCTATACGTGATCTTAAGAACAATAGAGGTGATGCTAAAACAAACATAAGTAAAATTATATACTACACAACAGTACAAAACCTTATATTTAACGCATTACAACAAGCGTTGTTTGCTATGGCTTTTGATGATGAAGAACCAGATGACAAAGAAAAGAAAGATAAGTATATTGGTATTGCTAACGGTATGGCTGATTCGTTGTTACGTGGAGCAGGTTTTGCTGGAGCAGCTGTGTCAGTGGGTAAGAACTCAATCATACGGATTATTAATGAGATGGAAAAGAAACAACCTAAGCTTGAAAAAGTAGGTTATGAATTAACTAAAATCTCTCCACCTATATCTGCTAAGTTATCAAGAATAAATCAAGCAGCTAGATCATATCAATGGGATAAGGACGAAATGGTTAACGGTGGTTGGGGATTAGATAATCCAGCGTACTTAGCTGTAGGTAATGTAGTATCAGCATTGACAAACGTACCTATAGATAGAGGTGTAAAGAAAATAAATAACGTAGTGAAAGCCACTGATAGTGATCTTGAGCTTTGGGAACGATTAGCATTGTTTGGTGGTTGGCAAGACTGGGAAATAGGAATAAAAGAAGAGACAAAGAAAAGTAAACCACAACCTAGAAAAACTAGACAAACAAAAAGAAGAAGTAAAGAAAGAAAAACTACAAATAGATAATTAAAAAATGGATTTTCAACAATTAAAACTATATGCAATCAACGGATCAACGTTAGGTGTAACAACTTTTACAAATATAGAAATGGGATTAAAGATATTTTTATTGATTGTAACCATTGGTTATACGATTAGTAAATGGATAAATCTTAAAAAACAAAGTCATGGGAAAAATTAGTGGACCCTGCAAAGCTGCAGCAAAAAAGAAGTTTGAAGTATGGCCTAGCGCTTACGCCTCTGGTTGGGGAGTAAGATGTACTAAGGCTGGTGGACCTGGTAAGATGGGTAAAAAGAAAAAGAAGTAATGGGTAAAGTTAGAAAATTAAACGAAAGTCCGTTAGCTCATTGCTACGCTAGTGTATTGCATAATCCTGAGACTAACAAAATGAGACAAAGAGTTTCTGCTTATGGCATCGGCACCGGTAATGATAAGGCTTTAGCTGGCGCTAAAACACTAAGATCTCCATTGAATAAAAAATCTAAAGTAAAAGGTGGAGGCACTAAGAAGGTTTGTTTACCTGCTGCTAAAGTAAAGTCAATGAGCAAGGCAGAAAAAGATAAGGTTATTAGAGCAAAAAGATCTGCTGCTGGTAAAGGAGATTACAAAAGATCTAGCAAGTCAAATGTAAAAGGTGCTCGTAAAAAAGGAGCAACACTGCGTGACTGGTTTGAAAAAGAAAATTGGATTAACGTGGCTACGGGAGAGCCTTGTGGAAAATGATTATGAAATACTTTCAATACGAAGAGTTCGACTCACCTGATATACAAGGTAGCGGGCAGATGATGAGTAAAGAAATTCTTAGTAAGCTTGACATGATACGTGATGAGTATGGTAAACCTATACATGTTAACTCCGGTTACCGCACCGAAGCTCACAATGAGAAGGTTGGAGGAAAACCTGCATCATCTCATTTAAAAGGTTTAGCTGTAGATATAGCTTGCAGCGAGAGTAGAGAAAGATTTAATCTTATTGAATTATTTTTAAAGCACGGTATAAATAGAATTGGTATTGCCAAAAATTTTATACACATAGATATTGATACGGACAAAGCTCCAAATGTTATTTGGACTTATTAAATAATAAATATGTTTAAGAATAAAGAGTTAAGAGGGTATGTAGGCGCAGCAACAGTGTTTGCTATGGTGATGGGATTGTTATTGTTTCTAGCTTTTAAAGAAATACCAGAGACAAATAACGATATATTTAAAGTGATTGTAGGTATGCTCGTCGGAAGTTTATCAGTCGTTATATACACTTTCATAGGTAAAAATCCTGAAGAGTTAGAGTCTTTGAAGGCAAGAAACGAAGCGTTAGAAGATAAAGTAGCTGGCATGGTTATAGAAAAAGATAAACTTGAAAAGCTACTTAGAGAAACACAGACTGAAGTTATTGACAAGCTTGCTGTGTCAGGTGAAAACTTTATATTTAAAAATAAAATAGGAACAAAATAAAATGGGCGTACCATACCCAACAGTTCCTAATAAAGAAAGGGCCCTCGAAAGAGAGCCCTTTTTTTTATTAACCATCACAAGCAAGACAGTCAGGATCCATAGCGCTTGCTGCTATATCTCCTCGTAACACCGACTCAGTCCGCATATAATACAAAGTCTTAACTCCTTTCTTCCAAGCATCCATGTGAACTTGATTAATCCACTTTGGTGAAGCTTCAGAAGGAAAAGCTAAGTTTAAACTAACTGATTGATCAATATATTGTTGACGTATACCAGCTTGATTAACTAGCTCTAATTGGTTTATTTCTTTGAAGGTTTTGAATACATCTTTAACCTTATCAAAGCCTGTTAGATCTAACGATTCATGCTCAGATAAACGCACTAGCTTACTGTTAACATAACCAAAGTCATCAAGCTCTTCAATATCTTGAACACTTCCACCGTCAGCCATAATCTTATCCCACATTTCTTTAGTATTAATACCAACCTTACGTAGAACTTTTTCTAGCTCTTTGTTTTTCCTAATGAACGTACCCTTCGCACTTTGTTCAGTGAAAACATTAGCGGCCCAAGGCTCAATGCCAGGACTAACATTACCGGCAAGCTTACTATTAGACACAGTAGGAGCAACAGCCCTAAGATGAGTGTTACGAAGACCAGTCCCACGACACCAAAGAGGTTCGCCATAAACTTCAGCAAGTGCTCTTGACGCTCGTTCAGATTCAATCTTAATTTGGCTAAATATACGGCGCGTTTCAAATTGGGCTTGCAATCCTTCGAAGGGTATGCCATTCTGTTGAAGGTACGTATGCCAACCAAGGACTCCCAAGCCAAGTGCTCTGCCTTTTTCAGCAGATCGTACAGAGTTTCCAAAACCTTTAAGCCCTTTAGCTTTTTGAATAAACTCTTCCAACACTCCATCAAGAAACCACGTAGCATCATAGATGAGGTTTGTGTTTTTCCATTCTTCATATTTAGTAACATTTAAACTAGACAGACAACAAACAAAGCTATGACTTTCATCTGTGTGTAATGTAATCTCAGAACAGATGTTTGTCATATGTACTTTTAAAGCATTGTCTTTGTAAGCTTCTGGATTTGCTTTGTTAGTATTTCCTTTAAACATAATGTACGGTTCGCCAGTTGACTTTCGCTTTCTAAGAAGTTTACTCCATCTATTTCTAGCGTCCGCATCTCCTTGTTCAAGCTTTCGCATAAACTTATCACCAACAACTGCGCACTGATGTAGATTAAGCGATTGTCTGTTAACATCACCTTTAGGCTCTCGTATCTCCAGCCATTCCTCGAAATCATCATGTTCAATATTGATATTAACGGACGCAGCTCCTCTTCTGACAGATCCTTGATTGGTAGCGAGGATTGTGCTATCATAGATTTTGCAAAAAGGTACGACTCCATCTGATGTTCCATTGCCTGTAATTTTAGCGCCAGCGGGTCTGATCATATTAATACCGATGCCAACTCCACCGCCGTGCTTTGCGAGTAGCATCATCTCTAAATTCTTACCTCCAATGTCATGTATACTATCTCCGACATCAATACCAAAACAACTAATAGGTAGACCTCTGTCTGTACCAGTATTAGATAAAACAGGTGAAGCTAAGTTCAACCAACCTTTCCATATGTAATCAAAGAAAGTATCTGCTAGTTCTGGTTTGTATAATCTTCTAGCTACTGTTGTTGCAACTCTTTGGTAGGCTTCTCTTGGGGTCTCTCCCATATATAGATATCCCCCGGATATAGTCTTCTTGTATACTTCGGTGTCTCCCCAGCTCGGGTAATCAACTCCTTTTTTCCATTCATTATTCCACATCATTTAAAAAATAGCAATGCGTATGCTATCATCACGTTTAAATTAACTATAACTAAGTTCCATTGTTTTGCAACCCAAACTTGTGGTGTACAAAACAGACCAGCTAAAAAGTATATTACTACACCTGGTGTATCGGGTAACATATGGGGAGCGGTCACAAAAAAACCAGTCCCCATATACCCTAATCTATTCGCTAGTCTTTCCGTCGGAGTTAAACGACGTTCCATCACTAGGCTCTTCAGCCACTTTCTCTTTAATTTGTTTGATAGCCTGTTCATAACCTGGCATTAGTTTTAAAGTTTCATGCACGCCAAAAGATAAAGTTTTCATAGAAGATATTTCAGTTAATAACAACTGAGTTACTCTACCAAGAGACTCTATCTTTTTCTGCATTTCAATTAGTTTACTTTCTTTCATATTTATAAAACATTACTACAACTATACGTTGATCTTTATATTCATTTGGATATTTACTGTGAAAATAATTACAAGGATATGATAATAATCTATTATCTTTATAACCAATAACAGAGTTTAGTTTCCATTTAGACTTATCGTTAGCATCTTGTTTTAGCATTCTATTAAACTCTTCATTATCTGATTCTATGTATGTGTGACCATAATTTTCATGTTCCCAGAACGCTGTGCCATTTAATTTATATTCATTAGCTTTAACAAATAAAACTATAGCCCTGTCTGGCTGCTCTCCTTTTATTATTGTGTCATTATGTATACGCCAATCATTATCTTGATTTTGTTTAGCTTCTCTAGCAAATGATAATATGTTGTTTATCTTTTTACCTTCTATAGATTCTAACTCACTTACTATATAATCGTTAAACTCTTTTGGTAATTGTTTTATCCAAAAAGATTTATCAGGGTATTCGACCTCTGTAAATTCACTACAATAATTAATTAAATCTTTATATAGATTTGTTGGTAAAAAATTATCTTTTATATAAATCATTCCACATTTCTTTTTCTGATATAAGATTACCAAATATCCTCGAAGTCCTCACCTTCGTTAGCCTTCGAATAATCCGTTGACCTGATTGCGAAAAAGTCAGTATGAGTATGCCCGCCGGTAAGATGATAGAACCAATCAAGATTACTTGCTGACCTGTCGTCAAACTTAAAATGCGACGCCAAGTTGCTGTAACCAAGTTCAACCAGTTTTTCATTTGTTCTCTTTTTTATAAAGTGTTTTAGATCATTTGCTTTGATGCCTTCGATATCACCCATCTCAAACATCTTATCAATATAATTTGTTTCTAGCTTAACCATAGTCTCAGCAGCTAATATTATATCTTTTTCACACAGACCTTTTAACTGATTATTTTCAGAGCACATGTCTCTAAATAATTTACAGCCCATTCTACTGTGCAGTGACTCATCTCTTACACTCCATTTCATTTGTTGACCTATACCTTTAAGTAAGTTTCTTAACTGGAAACTATAAAGTACAGCAAATGCAGAGTATAAGCTAACCCCTTCAGCAAAAGCACTAAACACAGCAAGAGACTTAGCAATACCGATAGGATCGGTGCCGCTATAACTAACCAGATTGTCAAACCTTGCAGCAGTTGTAGGCTCGTGGAGAAAAGCTTCGAAATTTTCAAGACCAAGTGTTTCATTTAAATAACTATATGCGACAGCGTGTATTGTTTCTTGCGAACCAAACATCATTGCCATTTGTTGTATCTCATGTTTAGGAAACCACGATACGACTTTCTGGGTCCAGTAATCTGAAACGGCGCATTCGGTCTGCGCGAATCCAAGAAGTATGTTTCCAACAAGATTTTTCTCTTTATCATTTAATTTTTCTTTCCAGTCTTTGACATCGCCTTGCATAGGTATTTCGGTATGTAACCAAAAAGCCTGTGCTTGCTTTAACCAACCTTCTGTATAGTACTCAGGGTACTCAAACGGTTTGTACGCTATGCGCTCATCAAATAAACCCATTACTTAAATACTTCATATGCTACATCTACAAAAGGTAGATAAAAAACGTGAGCAGTTTGATTTGGTTCTGAGTATGTTCTCATACCAAACAATATACCTGGATATATACCAAACGATAATGACCACGTTTTCTTAACGCCCTTGTCCTCTGTATTTTTTGACATAATTTTTACTTTGTTTATTGTTACTAGTTTTTGTTTTAGCGTGGACACCTGGTCTACGCACTTTTGATTTTTCTTTGTACGCAAATAAATTTAATTTAGCCATACACTTTTATATTATGTTTGTTGTGTTGTTCAACTAGATCTTTGTATTTTAAAAAACCACGTTGATCAACTGACCATTTAATAAACTTATCGATCTGTCTCTCTGCATACTTACGTCTTGCTACATCCTTTGCTTTTCTAGGATTAGCTGTATTGTTCTGTCGCATTCAGCTTGATTTTGTGGTTTGTATAATACAGTGTCAGGGAACTGTTGTGTAACTAATAGTTTAAATAACTTCCATCTCATTGGGAAAGATTCGTTGGCTCTACCTTTTGTTTCAATAATAAATCCATCACCAATAAAATCAGGTGTGTACTTAATAGGTAGTATACGCTTAGAACCTCTGTTCTTGTAGTCACCTTTACCATTTGCTTGACGAGCATAACACTCGTTTGGAAAATGAAAGCCATTCATTAGTACAAATGTTTCACCTTCGTATTTGGCTTTGACTTTTGCTTTTTTCAAAGCCATATACATATATCTCTCAAGGCCTGAAGCAAAGTTGATACCATCATATGATATCTTCTTTGCTTGTACCGGTCCTCTTTTTTTTCGTTTATATTTCTTCCGCACCATAATGTTCTCCATCATTTCCATTTTGACCAATGATGTTCATTCGGCGTAACATAACCTCTTCAACCTCATCAGTTAGACATCGTCGTGCTGCTTCAATATATAGCAACGAATCCATTAATTCTTCTTGAACATCAACTAAGAAACGATCTAAGTCTTTAACTTGACCTTCAATCTCTTCCATCATTGTAGCACCATACTTCTTTTGACCTATGATACTGCGCTCGTCCATCTTCCTTAGTACAGCTTGTACTATCTTATCTTCAGTTTTAATCTGCATCTTTAACAAATGTTCCGTTTACCATAGATCCAGTTCTATTGCTGATCTCATCGTAAGCACTGCTAATACAATGTTCAACATCATACCCACCGAGATGGGAAAGATTGGTGAGTACAACAATACAATCGCCAATAGCATCAACAAACTCAGCTTTATCGTCTTTAAGAATTGCTTTTCCGAGCTCGCCGACTTCTTCCATAAGTTTAACAAATTGCGTTTTAGTATCTCCACTATCATATATACCTCGTTTATCAGCCCAGTTACGAATACTATCAAAGATAGTTGCGTCTATACTTTCAGAGCTTGGTTCAGCTAAGAAAGCTTCGTAATAAGCTTTGTTATAAATGTAACATCTCTCTTTATTATACATAGACGTCTTTGTATTATGTATAATCCATGGTATTGTAGTTGAATTGATTTCGAATTTACCGTGTGGAGTTTTCCAGCTGAGCCCGATATTATCCATCAGATGCCCTTTAAGTTTGTTAACTGGACACGGAAAGGTTGACGTTTGTTCAGTAGCGTTTATATTCATATTTGATTTAAATAAATTTTTATATAATTTCCTGTCGACCTTATAGCCATAAGACTTTTGAAGTTCTATTTCGCGGTCTGATATAAAATCTATATCATCTGACTGCTCAAGAACTTCATACTCTCCCTCCTTATAGCCTTGCATAAGGGTTACTCGGGTATTAAGATCACGTGTAACACCTATCTTTTTACCTGGTATGTGGTATAAATAATACATTGGTTTTATATTTTATCGTTATACAAATGTAAGTTGTGCGCGTGATGGTAGTATGTACCTACAGGCAAATTTAATCTCTCTGCAACTAGTTCTTGCAATGATGCAAACTGATACTGATCGTTACAGAAACCGTACCAGAGATCATTAGAACGCATATAGACAGACATATACAGTTTGCTTTGTACTATTGTAAACTGTACTGCGTACGTACACGGTGTGTCATTACTGTACTTGTGTATTTCCTTGCCGTCATATATACTAATAGCAGCTTGTCTGGTGTCATTATTTGTTTTTAAAATCTTAATAACATTTTCAAGTTGATCATTTCTTTTCCATTGATAACCATAATTAGAATTGACCTCACCATTTCCATCTGCCATACGTTTCCATATAGGTGGTATCTTACCATACAGTTCACCTAGTTTTTTAATTCTAGGGTCACCAGATAAATACCATTGCCACTCTGCAGCTGCGTACTCTTCATTCCAGTTACGCTCTTTGTTTGTAATCACTTTGTTAGTTGGGTTTTCTATTGTGAACCCTATATTAAATAAAGCTTTGGTACCTGCAAACTCAATACCATTTGTAATGATTTCGTTATGCATATACTCATAAGCTTCATTTGCTGTCTTGAAAGTATTTCTCATAATAATATCTATAATATTCATAGATCTTCTCCCATATCATATCTTTAATATAAACATGAGGCGATCGGTTTGTTTTACCGTTTATTGTTATATCTATATACCATGAACCTGGTTGTTTAGCAAATGGTGCTATTTTTATACCATTATTAATACACCAGTTCATAGCTTTATGGTCTAGCTCTGTAGTTTCGTATGTACCCATACTCCACTCAGATTTTTTCTTAGGTCTCCAATGCGGAGGCATTATTCCCAGGGCATTTTCTCACCTTCAGCCATACCAGGCAGAACATGAGGAATAAAACGACCTGACTTTGGTTCCCATTTAAAATGAGCTTCAGCTCCGTTCTCACCTAAGTTTTGGAACTTAACCTTAAGCACCTTAGCTTTAACTGTCTTGGCTTCGTAGTCTCTGTGTACTAATATACCGTGGTAACTAGCATCGTACCATTCACCACCACCTTTAATGTTATACATAGTTGGCTCTTCAATCTTACCATTACTATCTTTATACATTTTAGTTGGGTGTGCTACAATAAAAACTAACACGTCATATTTCTTGCAGAACATTTCTATCTTACTTAGATATTCCATTGTATATCTATTGACGTCTTCTGTTTTGCAATCAACATCTCTGATCTTATTAAATGGATCGATTACTAGGCATTTAATACCTTTACGTTTAACAAGCTCAGCACCTTTACGTAGTACAGATTCAAGACTATACTTATCCATATCAATGAAAAAATAATTATCATTAACATGTTCAGCAACTTCATTCCATTTACTACCACCAATGTCTCCACGTGTAGGCATGTCGCCCCACGTTTTACGCATTAGTTTATGGGCATGTAAATAAGTTGGCGCATTTTCTGGACTAGCGAACGCTGTCTTCCAACCATAGTTCGCGTTATACCCAACGACCATTTGATCGACAAAATCACTCTTGCCGGAACTAGGAATACCAGTAACAGTAATAAACTGACCAGTGTAAGTTGAAAAGATATCATCAAAATTCTGAAGACCGATTTGGAAACCGGGTTTGAAACCATTTTTAACGAAGTCAGTAACTTCATCTTCAATGTCTTTGAAAGTTGTGACGTTTTCAAGGGGTACTGGTCTTGCTTTGGTAATACGCTTTGCCAGTTTTTCTTTTCCATACTTTAATAAATATTCATTAGCATCCTTACAGTCTTCAAACGTTACTAAGAAACATACTTCAGCTCCGAGCCTACGAATAAACTCTTGCTGTAGCATTTGACCAGCATCATCTTGATCAACTGCTAAGATTATTTTTTCTTTGTCTTCAAAATAATCAATACAGTTATCTAGATAATCTAAGTTGTTGTTAGTTAGTGTTGCACCGTTTGGTACTGATATAGCATTTTTAATACCAGCTTCGTGTAAAGCTAGCACATCCATTTCACCTTCAGTAATTATACACGTATCATAACCTACAATACTATTAATGTTATAAAATACTTTTTCAGCTCCTTTATAAAGCTTAAAGTTTTTACGACCATCTCTGTACTTAACGTTAATAAGTTGGTCACCCATTAAATAATTAAACTGAATCGTGTTCTCTTTCTTGCCAGTCTGTGGCATATACTCAGAGCCCTCACCGACCCGTAGATCGGTAAGAGTTTCATGAGATATACCGCGTGACTCAAACCAGTCGACTACTTTACTTTGTAATAACTTTTCGACGTATTGTTCAGGTCGCACATAATCTTTTTCACTAGCACCTTTACGTTGGTAAGTGTGTAGTTGAAAAGATGTACTACAGTTGTGACAAGTTCCGAGACCCCGTTCCCAATCATAAGAAGCACATTGTGCTTTCTGATTCTTAGGTTGTCTATCGTGAGAACACAAAGGGCAAACGCCCTGAGTCTTCCCTTCTTTTAGACCATATTGATTGAACTCATCAATCAAAAATCCATTGATCTCTGTTGTCTGCATTTAATTTAATTTAATTTATTACCAATCTTCTAAACACTTAGGACATATGTCGCAGTAGTCGTAATCTTCCTGCGACATATCCTCATTACACATTTCACAAAGTGGCATTAGAAGGGCAGGTCATCATCGGCTGCTGGAATTGATGCAGCTTGTTGTACAGGTGCAGGCCCACCATCTCGCTGAGCAGCAGCTACATTGTCTCCGTTTGTCCATACTACCTTTACATTACCTAAGTAAACTTTATCAACTTTAGCTTCACGTTCTTCTTTAGTTTGCTGTACGATTACAGGACCTTGATTTCCAAACTGATCTGCTTCATCATTGATTGTAATAGTAATAGGTAGGTATTTACCTTTCTTACCTGGAATAATTTTATCCTTAGGAATTTTAGTAAGGTCAATACTTGTTGCTATAATACTTGCCATTATGCGTAGTTATTAATTTGATTAAACATGCGCTGCAACTGATCTTTAGTAGCGTTGCTATTGCGTCGTAGATTATCTACTGCTTTAACATGGTTTTGATTAGCGTAAAAATTGTTTACACTTGTTTCAACTCCTGTTACTGTACAAACTTTAGTTTGATTTTTTCTAGCTCGTGCCATATTAATTGGTTTAAAGGGTTTCGTTAATAAAAAATTGTGAAGGATCAAAACCTTCTTGTTGATAAAATAATTGATACTGTTCTACTGCTCTCTTAACTTTGTCAGCACCACGCTGTAAAAATTCAGGTGAGCAATCAAACATTCCAATTTGATGTGTTGTTTTATCTATTGCAATAAACAACATCTCGTAACCAAATAACTTTTGGTATATATAAGCTTGACTGTCATAATTATATTTAGATGCTGACCATCTAAACTTGTTAAGATCCGCTGTAGTCTTCAAATCAATGATAAGTTTTTCATCGTGATTTAATATATCAGCTTTACCTTTCCATAATTCATTTTCAATCTCACCAATACCAGGTGTCTCGTAATCGCAGTTACCTCTTATAAGACCTTCGCAAACATCGTTTGATAAAATCTTATCTGTCATCAGTTCGATCATATCAACTTCAGACTGCAGCAACAGCATTTCTCCACCTGATATTTCTTTATATGCTTTAGTATTTCTACTTGTTGATTCAACTATTTTAAAGTTTTTTAATTTATCAGGTTCAAGTATAGCAGTGTGAAAATAACCACCAATTAAAAACGCCGGTGATTGTTTTAACTTTTTACCTAAAGCTAAAGGGTTACTTAAAAGAGTTGATATGTCAGAGTTGCTAAGATACTTTTTACCAAAATCACCGTAGTAATCCTCATCGTTTCTTAGCTTATCAATTATCTTATCCTCGTTCATAATTCTTAAGTTCTGCTATAGCTTTAACAGACACATCGTACTTAGAGTTGATAGCCTTAATTGAGCCACCAGCTTTGATATAATCAACTGCTTTCTTAAAAGCATCAGTACCTGTATCAAGCTTCTGTTTAGATTTACTTACGGTCTTTCCGTGAGTATTAGACGCATCTGAGTCTTGCGTATCGTCTATTAGGAATAAATTACCTAATGCATATTTCTTCCCATAACTTGAAGCTGAACCAAACTGCTGTGGAGTTTGCATACCTTTTTGATTTAGATCAACACCTACTAATGCTGTCGCATTAATACTGTCATTACCATCAGATATTGTAGCTTTACTCTCTACAATAGGCATTGGTTCAGTTGAAATGATTGTTTCATCAATCTTAACTGATACTCCTAACTCTAATAGATAGGGTTTAGTTGCTTCAAGAATGTCTTCGGCTGATCGGAAGTTGTATTTGCCGAATGAGTTAAACCTACTTTTTTTCGATTTAAACTTAGTCTGGATAGTAGCCAGCTTTTCATTTAGTTTCATAGGTATATTGGTATTTACTTATTAATATAATTACACATAAAAATATAGTTTTACACAAGTAACTTACAGATAGTCAATCACTTGTGAGTGATCAACGTTGTCAATTAATTTCTGTACTGCTTGCTTTTTTAGCTCGCTTACACGAACGTAATTACTAACTCCATCTATATTTAATTTAGCTGCGATTTGCTTAGCTGAATGTTTGTCGCAGTCAAGTCCGTAGCTTAATCGTAACACCTCATATTCTTTATTAGTAAGATGTTTTAACAACAAGCTTTTCAAATAACTGTTTAGCAAAGCAATATTGTATGGCTCTGACTTATCTGCTATTTGATGTATCATTTGCTCTCCTTCATCATTAGTAGGTTGAGAGTCTATTGATAAAAACACAGAGTTGAAAAACATTTCAACCATTTTTTTATCTTTAGGGTTGTTACGTATTTCGTTTATCTTATGTTCTGGAATACGTATATCACCTCTGTGCATATCAATTCGTCTACGTATAGCACCTTTAACACGTTTGCTGAAAAAAGATTTTAAAGTTTTTTCAATATCTTCAGAATCATTTAACTTATCCCATGTTAACTTATCAACAGCTTTAATTAAACCTTCAGATCCTATTTGGATTAAGTCGTTGATACTTAAAACACCTGATGCTTGTTGAGTTGTTGAGAACTTACGTGCTAAATTTTCTACAAGAGGAAGAAACTTTACAACTAGCTCTTCTCTTGAGTAGCTATCGTAAGACGCTTCTACAGGCATAGACTTTTTAACATCTTCTTTATACCTTATGTAGTTTTGTACGTTGTACTTTTTCATACTGTTTCTTCTATAATTCCTACGGCTTCTGATATAATCAATATAGTAGCGGCTAGCCAAATATTAAAAGGTATAAGACAATAGCCTGCTACTCTTATAACACTCTTTGTCATACTAGCCCAAAAGTGTTTATCTGCATCTGGATATTTCATAATTGTGAGTTTAAAAGTTCTTTTTCTTTCTTTAATTCTTGTGTCATGCTTCTGTGAATAGTTCTAGTTGAACAGTTGTGATATTTTGCTAACTTACCAATTGTTATTCGTTCTTGTGTTTCGTTTATTGATAACATAGCATCGTATATATCATCTGGCGTTACACCTTTTGATCTACCTATAATTTGTCCAACTATACTTAGTTTTTCTGTAACAGATAATTTGCAATTATCTTTAAATATAACTTTTCTTAGTTTGTTTTTTGGCGGTTGTTCAAGGTCAAACATGCTAACATCATAAATTATATTTTTAAATAACTGTTCTGAAACAGAGAATGTTACAAATCCATTATCTTTGTTTACTATATGTCTCGCGATAAATTCAAACTTATCTTGATCCAACTGAGGATTTAAATACCATATAACAAGCAAATGCCACTTAAGAGATTTGTATGTAGTAATTTTAGCTTTAGTTCTAAATAGCTCATAACATTCATGAGTTCCATTTAGATAAACATCACCCCAATCATACACTTGATCTGGCTTGTCGTTTATAGTACCTCTTCTATAGACGATGCGGTGTTTATTTAACAAACTTAAATTTCTATTTTGTGACATTAGCCTATTACTAGTTATTATTAGGGGCTGTTGTCACAGTCCCTTCTGGTTTTAAAGTACATATAATAATATGTTCTTTTAAAAATTCTTCTTGTTCTCTTAATTTATTAAACAATTCTTTAGTTTTTCCCATTTTTTTTAGGTTTTTGCTTAACTTTTTTTAATGATTTAACCTTATGCGCTATATTCATATAGTTTGTTGACATTATGTGGTCGTATAATAATTTGCTCATTTTTATTTGCTATTTTATATTTATCTTGTTCATAATAATTCCAATACGCTGTTACACTGTCGCCTTCAACTTTATATTCATCAGGCATACATTGTGGTGGTTCTGTAAATACTACAGATTTAATACCATCAGGACAAAAGCGTAATGCATCTTTGCATTTATCTATTGACATATGTACTTTGCCATAGCGTTTTGTATACTCTTGCCCTAATGCTATCATGTGCTCATATAACCAATAATAGTTTGGCTTACTTTGTCTAGCCCATATTGTAGACGGATGGTTCAGGTGTGCTTGCTTATAAGGCACATCGTCAGGATTACCGTGCACATGGTGAGCCGTACAAAGTATTTGAGCGGATTCCAGTATCATTTTAACCTTATGCTTGTCGTAAAAATGACTAGCAGCTTTGTAAGGATCTTTATCTAGATAAAATATATTCATTCGTATAATTTATCTAACAAAATGTTCGCAACTTCTTCGCTAATCATGTTCTGAGCGTAAAGCTTCCATATTAATTTACTCATAGTTACGCAATGTTTTATACAAAGGATGTCTGTAGCTACCAGCTTTAGTACGTTCGAAGTACGTAAAAGTAGCTACTTTACCAATGTAATCGTGAATATTATCTAGTATATAACGACGATCAGAGTAGTTGTAACCTTTACCGATTGGACAACCGAACTCATTTCCATCATCATCTACCATAAAAAACTTACCAATAAGACCTGTAAACTTACCTTTACCGGCTTCATAGCCAATAATAGTAGCTTCGGTGTCACTGAAGTCTTTGAATTTTTGTAAGTTGTAGCTACGTTTTTGCTCATATGGACCGTTAAGTCTTAGTATAGAGCCTTCGTAACCTTGTTTTAGAAAGCCATCGTAGTGTATATTAGCGGCTTCTTCGTACTTGTTAACCTGTATAGTTTCAACAGGTACAACTACATTTGACAATAGGTACGGCGTAGACAATAAAAATTTAAGTCTAGATTCATAATTAAAGCCTTCAGCGATAATATCATATACATGATATTGTATAAGATGTTGTGCGTTTCGGCGGTCCTCGTCAGTTGGTTTTTGTTTTCTGACTAACGATATGATTTGTTCGAAATCGTCTCTTAGAGCATGATTGTACAGCTCGCCATCAAGTACAGTAAAAGGATTTTTATCAAAAAACCTTTCAAGCCGTAACTCAATGTGTCTTAGATTATGGAACTGTTTACCCGTACGTGAGTATGCTCCATCTTTTGTAAATATACAGCGCACACCGTCGAGTTTAGGTTGTATAAAAACCTTATCTGAGAAATCAATTTTGTTCTCATTTACTTTATGCGCTAGCATTGGTTTTATCATAATTTTTTAAGTATTTTTTCTAATTTAGTTATTTTGTTTTGTATAATAGCAGCTTTCTCATATTCTTCTGACTCTTCATATTGTGACAGTAGGGTCATAAGTCTTGCTACTTCAGCTATAATCATTTGCTCATCTGTTGCAGATGGCATAGACGAAACTTCAAAGTTTTCTGAATTAAATAGTTTTTCAACTATAGCATCAGCTACTTTTTCAGCTACGTAATCTAGTTCTTTTTTAGTCATTATATCTAGTTTCATTGTTAGCGAAATCAGTGTACTCATAATCATCTATATAACGTGATATTACTTTAGCAGGTGTTAGTACAAATACATTTTCACTGTTGTAATTATTGTAACAACTGATCCATATATCTTTTTTACCTGACCAAATAATATAAGTATATTGGTGATCTATCGCATCTGGTGATGGATATAAGTAGCAACTGTCATAGTACATGTCGTGAACTAGCTTTGCAGCCATTGCACTGCCGTCTTGTCTACTGTTAGTATGCGCCCAATTAGCTATTTGTATGCCTTGCCACTCAGGATAACCATCATGGTGTAAGTACATATTTACATAGCTATTGTCAGTAAAGTTACTAGGATCAGCTGCAAAGCCTTCCTTGTACTTTTCTGCATGCTTACGATCAACAACCATCGTTAAGTTTCTTGTTGCCATATTATTTAAATTTAGCTGCGACTTCTTTTATTTCTGCTTTGTCATCGCTATCAAGCCCAGGTGTTTGCTGAGCGTACATACGTAGTACATAATGAACAAACGTAGCGTCGCTTTCTGTTAGTTTAATTGTTTTGAATTTTGTCTTTGTAAATCCCATTATAA
>Ga0208667_1000301_pt1 | contig 22291 bp, 19 predicted proteins | sample 11BtaG_FD_184085 | JGI IMG/M metagenome (GOLD analysis project Ga0208667, IMG submission 184085) | Marine viral communities from the Subarctic Pacific Ocean - 11B_ETSP_OMZ_AT15265_CsCl metaG (SPAdes) (version 2) | ecosystem: Environmental > Aquatic > Marine > Oceanic | place: Pacific Ocean... | reverse complement strand
GATTTCGGGTCCGACATTGGCGAGATATTGCGTGTAACTGAGAAAGATCCCTACACTCATGGTAGCCCGACAGAAGTCGCATACCGCGTGGAGTATTCCGCAAGTGGGTATGGTCGAGTAGTCCTGGTGAACCGTGCGGGTACTGCACCTGTGTATGTACTATACCGCACACCCTTCACAGACTATGTGTCAAGCGATACGGATTTTCCGTACATATTTTCCGAATATGTCGTTGCGGGAGCCTATTCCGACTACCTCACCGCAGACGGACAACTCGATAAAGCAATGGCTATCCAACAACAAGCCGAAGGTATTTTACTAGCTGAACTCGATAAACTCGAACGCCAGCAAGGCCAACAACAACACATACAATTTACAACCTACGGATCAACGATCCAAACACATTAGTAATTATGGCAAACGAATATAGAGGAGTAGGGTTAAACGGAGGAAAGTTCATATCCGACACAGCATCCAACACAGGCAGATGGTTTAGTATCGTGGCTATGGAAGACACAACCATTACAAGTATCAGCGGAAACATTGAAGGCATATCTGATCTCACCGCAAGTGGTTCATCTCCGCTGACCCTAAGTACAAACACCGCATTATACGGCGCGTTCGATGAAATCACTTTAGCGACAGGGAGCGTCATTGCGTACAATCGTTAAATGTTAACGCATGATCTAAATGTAACCGCCGGGCGACCACATACTGCAAGTGGTATTCCCGAAGGTGGTGATCCTGGCCCCGATGGCGTAATCCAATCCGAAGCGGAAGACTTTTTACAAGTAGAAGCCGGGCAATTTTTAGCATTCGATTAAGAGGAAATAAATTATGGCAAATAAGCGCATATCATCATTAGACCCACTAGCTAATCCAGCAGACGGGGACATTTTACCGATCACCGATATATCGGACGCAACAGGTTCGCCTGATGGTACTACTAAAGGGGTAACAGTTGCTAACCTTATAGCTACAGCACCCGTACAAAGCGTAAACTCAGCAACAGGTGCGGTGGTGTTGGATGCGGATGATGTGGATGATGCTTCAACCACTCACAAGTTTGTCACCGCATCAGACATCACGAACCTTAGTAACTTAAGCGGAACGAATACAGGTGACCAAGACTTAAGCAGCTACTTACAAAGCGTATCAGCTGGTGATTTAACAGACGGTAACTTTGATGGAACTGCTATCGAAGGATTTGACGCTTCGATCAACGATCAAACAGGAACCACCTATACATTAGTAGCTGGAGATAACGGTAAAGTAGTAGTACTTGATAATGCTTCTGCTGTAACTGTCACAGTACCAAGCGGATTGGGAGCGGGGTTTAATTGCAGCTTCGTACAAAAGGGAGCAGGTCAAGTATCGTTCAGTGCTTCAGGAACTACCATCAACAACAGACAGTCCCACACTAAGACCAATGCTCAGTACGGAGTAGCAAGTATAGTTGCTTACGCTGCTGATACCTTTGTTCTTGCTGGCGATACTTCTGCTTAACAGATGTTCGTTCTTCCTACATTCGGATTGGGCGTAGTAGCTAGTCCTACATTTACCTCTGTATTCGATGATTCCTTAACATTCCCAACCATCCAAGTATTCGACAACGAGTCTGAGTTTATCGATCAAACGGACGCACCTGACTACACCATCGTCCACGCAAAAGACACCGATAAGTTGTATGTTTATGATGGATTAAAATGGGCAGTATATAATCAAGATTAGCAAATAAAATGAGTACATTAACTTCAACAACTTCAACAACCCGTCCGACTTTGGGAACGGGTGATGTAGGTAAATCTTACTTTGAAACAGATTCCAAAAAACTCCTAGTGTGGGACGGTACGGGATGGAATGAATGGAATAAAGACTCAACTATAACTCCGGGTTTTAACAATAACTACTCTGCTTACTTTGACGCTACTGGGGATTATGGACGACTATCGGCTCCTATTAGTTTGAGTGGTGCTTTTACTATAAGCGGTTGGTTCAGGTGCGATAATAGTTCTCCATCAGCTATGGTTTTATTAGGAGAAATTTCAGGAGGGGATATAGTTCTCTATATGAATGGATCGAATTTATCTATGCAAGGATTCGGCGGTACTCAAACAACTTCAGGAGTGACCATAGCAAGAGACGGTACTACTTGGTATCATTTTGCAGTTATCAGAGATTCCTCAAATAATATAGATATTTATATAGATGGAACCTCTAGAAGGTCAGTTACTAATAAAACGGCTACAGTTAGTCTCGAATATTTTGGAGGAGATTTTCCTACTTACCCAGGTCAAATTTGGAATGGGTACATAGATGACGTTGCTTTATGGTTCTCCGATCAAACATCCAACTTGAGTTCTATCTACGATAGCAGTTTAGGTACTCCAGATGATTTAAGTACATTAAGCCCTGATCATTGGTGGCGTATGGGGGATTCAGACGGCGGAGCAGGATCAACTATAACTGATGTCGGATACGGTTCTTCTTTAAAAGACTTAACCTTAACTAATGCAGTTATTAGCACAACCGTACCATCCTGATGAATAATAGAACTTATGTAATTATAGACGCATCGGAAGCTTCTAATGTTGATTTCGATAGCGTAATAGAAAATAACATCAACACACTTCGTTACTCATTAGACGGTACAAAAACATTCGTTAAGTACGAAGGCACACAACCATTTTTTCTGCTCGGTAAGACGGAATACAATCACGAAGAGATACTAAACATCTTGAGTGGCCCTGAGTGGATGAGCGAAGGACTTAGCTGATGCAATACGAAACGGCTCAAAGCCTTTACACGCAGTTAGAGAACTCGCGTTGGACGTTCCTTGATCGTGGTAGAACTTCATCTGAATTAACTATTCCGTATGTCTTACCGCCCGATGGACACGGCCCTCACACGAAGTACTACACGCCGTATCAAGGCATTGGTGCGCGTGGTGTAAACAACCTAGCATCGAAGTTACTCCTCGCTTTACTACCGCCTAATGCGCCTTTCTTTCGCCTGGTCATCGACCGTTATGAGCTTGAGAAAGCGAAAGCAGAGATGGGTGAAGAAGGCGGCGAACAACTACGCACCGATCTTGAGAAAGCTTTAAGCGAAGTAGAACGCGCTGTATCTCAAGAGGTCGAAGTAGAGGCGTTTAGAGTCGGCGTTTTCGAAGCCTTAAAGAATCTTTTAATTACAGGAAACACGTTGCTCTATCTCCCCGACGACGGCGGTATGCGAGTGTTCCGTCCTGACCGTTACGTTGTAAAGCGTGATGCGATGGGGAACGTCACACATATCGCCGTCAAGGAGACTGTTGCTCCGTTCATGCTTCCCGAAGAAGTACGACAAGAAGTCTACAAAGAATCAAAGGACAACAACTGCGACCTGTATACATCGATTGTACGTAACGGTGATAAGTTTGATGTACAACAAGATGTCAAAGGCATCGTCATTGAAGAGTCAAAAGGATCGTATTCTATCGACAAGTCGCCTTGGTTACCGCTGAGATACACGCGTATAGACGGCGAGGACTACGGTCGTGGGTTCGTAGAAGAGTACATTGGGGATCTTAAAAGTCTTGAGTCATTGACTAAGGCTATCGTTGAAGGCAGTGCCGCCGCCGCTAAAGTCCTGTTCATGGTCAATCCAAACGGCACTACACGCGCGCGTACATTGGCGGAAGCTCCTAACGGTGCAATCGTCCAAGGAACCGAAGGTGATGTATCTGTCTTACAACTCAACAAGTTCAACGACTTTCGAGTGGCACAGACGGTTATGGCTCAGATTCAAGACCGCCTTAGTCACGCCTTTCTTTTAAACAGCAACGTCGTTAGAGACGCAGAACGAGTTACCGCCGAGGAAATACGAATGTTATCGCAAGAACTTGAAGCGGCTCTCGGCGGGCTGTATTCAATTCTTAGTCAGGAGTTTCAACTCCCGCTTGTAACGCGATTAATGGATCGTATGAGCAAGAGGGATCGCCTGCCCAAGCTCCCCAAGGACATCGTTAAACCTACCGTTGTTACAGGCGTTGAAGCGCTTGGACGCGGTAATGATCTTAATCGATTGGACATGTTCCTGGCGGGAGCTAATCAAGTTGTAGGCCCTGAAGCAGTCGCTCAGTACGTTAATGTAGGAGACTACTTCAAACGCCGTGCAACCGCCTTAGGAATCGAGACCGAAGGATTGATTAAATCGGAAGAAGAACTTCAACAACAAATGCAACAAGCCCAGCAACAGGAAATGATGATGAAGCTTGGAGCGCCCGCTGTTGGCCCCGCTATAAACGCGATGTCTCAGCAAGCACAACAACAACCAGAACCGACAGGTGAACAATAAACGACATCATGGCAGACTATCAGAAAGTAGAGATAAACGAAAAAGCACCCAGCGAGATTGAACCCGATCAACAGCAAGCAACGGAGGTTAAAGAACCTCAAGCACAGCAAGAACGCCCAGAATGGTTACCAGAGAAGTTTGAGTCAGCAGAAGCACTCGCAAAAGCTTACGGAGAACTTGAATCAAAGATGGGACAGGGAGACCAACAACAAGAACAGGAGCAAGTAGAAGAAGAACCGTCTAACGAGACCGAACCTACTACCGAACCCAATCCTGTTGAGACGCTTATTACCGACGCTTCTGTCGAGTTCGCAGAGAACGAAGGCAAGCTTACTGATGATACGTATGAAGCTCTAGCTAAAGCGGGTATCAGTCGTGAGCTGGTAGATCGTTATGCCGCTGGTCAAGCCGCTATTACCGCCCAAGAAGAGACAGCTATTAAGTCCGCCGCTAACGGCGATTACGACGCAATGGCAGAATGGGCAGGGAAGTCTCTATCCGATAGCGAGTTCAACGCATTTAACGAAGCAGTAAACCAAGGTTCAGTTGAACAGGCACAACTCGCCGTTAGAGGTTTACACGCGCGCTACCAAGCGGAAGTAGGATCGAGTGGGCCGAAGCTTGTAACAGGCAACACCACAGGTACTTCTACTATGCCGTATCAATCCATGCAGGAAGTCAGTCGAGCTATGCAAGACCCACGTTATAAAAGCGGGGACAAAGCGTATCACGCCGAAGTAGAACGCCGACTGGCTGTATCTGATATTTAACAATCGTGTTCGAACTGTTGACGTTGTTTCTGACAGGCGGTGGAAGCGCCGCTATGGGAAGCGTTTTAAAAGGCGTATTCGGTATGATGTCGGATTCACGTCAACAGAAGTTCGAAATAGAAATGGCACGTGAAGCAAGAAACAATGAGTATGCACTTAAATTCCAAGAGAGTCTCAACAGCGGCGAAGGCGGCGCTTTTACTCGCGCTACTAGGCGGATGCTCGCACTCATCGGAATGGGCACACTCAGCTTCATCACATGCGCAACCTGCCTTTATCCCAGCGTCCCGCTTACAACCTTCAGCAACATCACTGGAGAAGGACGCAACGAACTCTTATTCGGACTCATCTCTTTTCAAGCGGCACAAGCCCCTATGGTCGTTACAACAGGACATATCGCGCTCTTTCAAGCGACAGTCGTGTTGCCAATGATCGTGGGCTTTTACTTCACACCTGGAGGACGCCGCTAACACTTTAGACGAAGCAAACGACAGCCCCGTGCGCGGGACAACTGACCGACAAGCGACGACTAATAATCACTAACATCAACAATAATCCCTTAAAATAAGGAGACACTAATTATGGCTAATGGAGCTACTGATCCATCACGCGTCGGTCAGATTAATCAAGCAGGCAATGTAGACGCATTGTTCTTGAAGAAATTTGCTGGCGAAATTCTAACCACGTTTGAAGAGAACAACATATTTAAACCTCTTCACACCATCCGTACCATCGAGAACGGTAAGAGCGCTCAATTCCCTGTTACTGGGATTGCTTCCGCCGATTACTACAGTCCTGGTCAAAACATCGCCGACGCAGGCGCAGGGTATTTAAGTAAGATTAACCAGAACGAAAAAGTCATCACTATTGACGATGTTCTTCTTGCTTCCACATTCCTCGCTTCTATCGACGACGTTAAGAATCACTACGACATCCGCTCCGTCTACGCTTCCGAGCTTGGTAAAGCATTGGCGTTACGCTTTGATACCGCGATTGCAAAGGTATTCATCGCCGCCGCCCGCGAAGCTACTCCTGGCGTAACAGGTGGAAAAGTTGGTGGCGTACTTGACGTATCCGCTAACGCGATGGGAACACCTGGTGACGGTTCTGACGACTCCGACAACTCTGATCCAACTGGAGCCGAGCTTGTTGCCGCGTTGTTTACCGCCGCTCAAAAGCTTGATGAGAATGACGTACCTTCCGACGGTCGCTTCTGCGTACTTCGTCCACAAGAGTACTACAAGCTCATCACTGGTGGTTCTGGCGGATTGGTAATCGGATCTTCCGCAGTTAACAAAGACGTTGGAGGTCTTGGATCTGTCGCTTCTGGAACTGTTCCTCAAGTGGCTGGTATCAATATCTTCAAGTCCACTCACATCCCTTCAACCGATCTGTCCGCAGTCTCTTCAGGCGACGGAGCCGCATCTAACGATGTGTTCGGTGGAAGTGGAAGCGGATACAACGGTAACTTCACCAACTCGCTTGGTATCGTTGCTCACCCATCCGCAGTAGGAACCGTCAAGTTGCTAGATCTCGCTACCGAGTCTGAGTATCAGATGGAACGTCAAGGAACTCTTTTCATTGCGAAGTACGCTATGGGTCACGGAATCCTCCGTCCCGAATGTGCTATCGAATTGCAGAAGTAGTACCTTTTGTTTGGTTGTGTTGAGGGGGCGAGGTTTTTATTCGTTTTGGCCTCGTCCCCTCTCACTTCCATATTTATATATCTAACTTAATAAACTATATGGCACTTACAACTAAGCTAGAAGCAGTCAATACTATGCTAGGGGTGATAGGAGAAACGCCCGTCAACTCCATCAACGCTGGAAGCGGCAGTCTTCCTGTATCGGTTGTAACGGCTTTAAACGTGCTAGACGAAGTGAATAAAGAGGTTCAAGCAGAAGGTTGGCACTTTAACACCGAGCATGAATATCCACTTGTTCGTAACGCTTCTAACAAATTTACTCTTCCAAACAACATCTTAAAGATCGATACACCTGTAGATAAATACACGGACATAGACATCGTTCAACGCGGGTCTACTTTGTATGATCGTAAGAACCACACGGACGTCTTCACTCAAGACTTAGACGTATCCATAACTTTTGAACTTACCTTTGAAGAAATTCCTCAACAATTCCGCTCTTATATCGTCGTTAAAGCCGCGCGTAAATTCGCTAATCGCTTTCTTGGAAGCCAAGAGATTGAAAGTTTCACTCTTCGTGATGAGATTACTGCTAAAGCTACGGCGGTAGACAGCGACTCTGAGAACGCCGATAGGACTATATTTGATAACTACGACGTTTACCGCGTCATTGATCGCTGATTGTTATGCCGCTGATTACCACGTCTGTACCTAATCTTGTACAAGGTGTATCACAACAGCCTGACAATCTCCGTTATCCAGGCCAAGCCGAGGAACAAGTAAACGCTTTTAGCTCCGTTGTAGACGGCCTTAACAAGCGTCCTCACACCGAGCATATAGCTAACCTTAACAAGACGTTTCAAGACGACGCTTTAATCCACATGGTGGAGCGTGATGAAACGAATAAGCATCTATTCACCTTTGACAATGTTGGTGGAACAACAAGTGTAAGTATATTTAACGTATCGCTTGGAACGCCTGTTCCTGTGGTTAGTATCTCAGCATCTGCGCAGACCTATTTAAACAGCGCTGTTGAACCGCTTAAAGATCTTCGTGCGCTTACCATTGCTGACTACACCTTTGTAGCGAATAAGAAAGCCACACCAGCGCTTGGAACTACGCTTTCTGAGCCGTTGGCAAAGGAAGCTTTAGTGTTCGTTAAACAAGGCGATTACGAGAAGGACTACACCGTTAACATTGATAACCTCCAAGCTTCAACTACAAGTGAAAATTCAGATACCGCCGATCACGCCGATTCAAAGGTCATAGCGGCAAGGATTGAATCGGCGATAAACAGCGCTGGAACAGCGGGCGGTGTAAGCGGTGTGACAATTAGCAACGGAAACGGAGGAAGTGGTTGGTACACGTTTCCTGATAGCCCGTATCCTAGTGATTCCTCTATGGAATTTAAGACCGAGGTAACGTTTACAGGCGGCGGGGGATCAGGCGCAAAAGGAAAAGCAGTAACCTCAAGTGGCTCTATTCAAAGCGTGGTAATAACACATAGCGGTAGCGGTTATACATCGTCCCCCACGCCTGTGTTTAAAACGTATTATAAGTCTACTTACTTCCCTAGCATGCCGTGGAGAGCTTACGACGGTACTAATGTCACACCAGCTCCTCCCACTCCTACGCAACCTACCGTTAGTTCCGTCACGCTTTCTAGCGCGTCTATAAACGTCACTAATCAAGATGGTCTATTAAAGATAAGTAAATCAGATAACACGGACTTTAAGATTTCCGTTACCGACGGCCTTGCTAACACAGGTCTAGGTCTTGTTTACAAGGAAGTAGATTTTATCACCGACCTCCCGAAGAAGTGCTTTGATGGTTTCAGAGTCAAGGTGCGTGGAGATGTCGAGCTTACCCAAGACGATTACTACGTAGAGTTTGAGACAAAGGACAACGAAGAGTTTGGTGAAGGCGCTTGGACAGAAGTAGCAGGTTGGTCACAGGATGGATCGGCTTCTGGTCAGACCGAAGGACAAGCGCTTGATTTCGACGCCTCTACAATGCCTATTCAAATCGTGCCTGAACCGCTCGTAAACGGCGTTGTAACAGGCTACAAGATTAAGACCGCCGATTGGACTACACGTAAAGCAGGTGATCTCGACACCAACTCAGCACCGTCATTCGTAGGTAGTCCTATCAACGATGTATTCTTCTTTAAGAATCGATTAGGATTCCTGACTGACAACGCTGTTATCTTTTCCGAAGCCGATGAATACTTTAACTTTTGGAGAACCACGACTCAGTCGCTGTTAGACAGCGCTCCTATCGACGTTGGAGTCGCGCACACAAAGGTTTCAACACTGAAGTATGCAACGCCTTTCCAAGAGAAGCTTGTCTTATTCAGTCCTCAATCACAGTTTGTATTACGAGGTGCTGATCTTCTGACTCCTAAGACCGTTAATATCTCGCCTATTACCGAGTATAACGTATCGACCAACGTCAAACCTCTCGCTCTTACTAACTACGTTTACTTCTCGTTTCCACGGGACAGCTACGAAGGGATGTATGAGTTCTATGTCGATAAAGACTCCGATATATTTGACGCTTCAGAGATTACCCAACAAGTTCCAACGTATGTCAGATCGTCGCTTAGAACGCTTGTAGGTACGCCTAGTGAGGACGTTATAGTCGCGTCTACATCCGACGACCTTAAACACCTGTATGTCTATAAATACTTCTGGAATAACAAAGAGAAGATCCAATCGTCTTGGATGCGCTTTGAGTTCGCCAAGGAAGTCGTAGGCACAGGCTTTATTGATTCTAACTTGTATATCGTCACTAAGGAGGGATACCTCGAAAAGATGGCGATGGAAGCGGGACACAAGGACACAGGTAAGACTTACACTTTACATCTTGATAGACGCGTTTCTAGCGCCGCTTTAACACGCTCTTACGACGCCGCTACTAAGAAGACTACTGTATCTAATATGCCGTATGATCCCGTTGGAAGCGTCGTTTACACCGCCGATGGACTACGCCGTGAGATCACCCGTGTAGACGCTACTTCATTCACGCTTGTAGGCGACTACAGTGCGACTGATTTCTTCGTGGGTCTTGAATATGAAGCTTTGTATCAGTTCTCCACACAGACGCTTAAACAGCCGACAGAACGCGGTGGTAGGTCTGCTTCAAGCTTCATGTCACAGGTGCTTAGAAACGGTACGATTGACTACGCTGACACAGGACACTTTACCGTCGAGGTAACGCCTGAGTTTAGGGACACTTACACCTACGCTTTTAACCCCACTCAACTCGGAGCTAACGCGGTTCTAGGTTCGCTTGTCTTGGACAACGGATCGTTCCGCTTTCCCGTTCACTCTAAACATGACGATGTCACCATCACGGTTAAGTCGTCGTCTGCATTGCCGATGAAGTTGTTAGCGGCTGAGTTCGAAAGCTTTGTACATGGAAGATCAAAACGATATGGAGGATAAGGAAACATACATCTATCCCGACTGTAGGATCGACCCTGCAAACGGATACATGGACGCACCAGCGCTATACGAAGATATGCGGTCAATGGATATGCTTGAGATAATAGGTCTAGGTAAACATCCACGGCTCGCGTTGGAAGAGTCTTACAAGGTGTCTACACACGCTTGGACGATCCTGACAAAAGAACATCGTATGGTTGGTAGCTTTGGTATAGCAGGTACAGAAGATGAAAACATAGGCGTACCTTGGTTACTTGGTACTCACCGTATGCACCTTATCAAGAAGACTTTTCTAAAACACTCAAGGGAGTGGATACAACGTGTATTAGGGGATTATGAAGTCCTGACTAACATCGTTATGGAACGCAATGAATTGTCCATGCGATGGTTGAAATGGTTAGGAGCTTCGTTCCACGACTGCACCATCGACGGTTATAAACAATTCTATATCTACAAAGAATAATTATGTGTGAACCTATTTCAACTTCTACAGCTATTGCGTTAGCGAGCGCGGGTGTAGGCGCGGCTTCGTCCGCCGTTCAATACCAAGGACAGCGCCAACAAGCGAAACAACAAGCCCGTTATCAACAACAAGCGGCGGAAGCGGAGCGTCAACGCGCTCTACAAGAACAGTCTTCTATTCGTATGAGACAGGCCCAGGAACAGGAAGCTACCAATCGTGAGCTTGGGGACGTCGCTTCTAAAGCCCGTGAAGCAATGTCTAGGGCGACTGTAAGCGCGGGTGAATCGGGTGTAGCAGGAGCTTCCGTGGACGCTTTAATCGACGACTTCACACGTCAAGAAGCGGAGTATCGTATGGGCGTTGGACGTCAACAAGAGATGAGAGATGTTCAAACAGGACTTGCTCTTACCGACGCTGGGTTCCGCTCACAGAATAGACTTATCGATATTAATAGACCCATCAACAAACCCAGCTTTTTAAGCGGCGCTTTAAGCACCGTTCAAGGCGGAGTGAGTGGGTACCGCACAGGCTTAGAACTTAAGAAATAATTATGGCATCAATAGACGACCTCGTAAAAGCGGCGAATACCAAGCGTGTTCAAGTCGCCGATCTAGCAGACGCTCCAAAGCTACAAGCAACGATTCAAAGCGGCGGTCAATACAGCGTAGCCGTTCAACGGGCGGGTAGTAATAAGATGTTGGATCTCGCTGATGCGTTGTCGAAGATCAATCCTACGCTTAGGGAGTACACCGCTGTTCAAGGTCTTCAAGATCAGATAGGCGAGAAAGAGGCGATGCAAGTCGCTGATGCTGACATTTATAAAAACATTAAAGGCCAAGACGCTACGTTCTTTGAGAAGATCGCTGGTATCGACCGTAAGAACAGGGCGTTCAACAACACGCTTATTAAACGCGCTATCAACAATGATCTAATACCGTCGATGAAGGCGGAGTCTGATGCGTTGTTGGATCTCGATAAGCACAAAGATGATAAGTCGTTACTCGCCGCTACTGATGAGTTCATGCAAAAGAAGTGGGAAGACTTCAGCGCTCAAGTCGGTAACGAAGCGGCTACAAGCGAGGGAGCAAGAGCGTTGTGGAACGCGGTAACAGGCCCGTTTAAAGCCGACATACTCGCCGCTTACGACAAGAAGAAGGACGACTTTATAGCGGCGGGACAGGGCGATGAACTAGGTATTGAACTAGATGAGCTACTGAAAGTTAAGACAGGCATCGATGAGAACGGCAATGAGTTCGTGCTTCCTATCGACGCTATGGGTCTCAGAGACGCCGCTAAGAACCGCGAGAAGCTAATGATTGAAGCGGGGATTACAGACCGCCAACAACGCAATGAGATACTTCTTGGTGAGTTCGTAGCACAAGCAGAACGTCTAATCGTTAACAAACGTTTGGATGCGGCGGAAACAATGATCGATGAGATGTACGGTTTAGAGATTAAAAAAGGCGTTCCTATCTTTCGTTCTGGTAAAGCTAAGACTGCTATCAACGGTTTAATCTCTACCCTTACACGCGCTCAAAACACCGCTAGTGAAACATCTAGTGCTGAACTCAGACGTCAGTTTACAGGCGAGTGGGGAGCGGCTTTTCGTGGGTTACGTGTAGGCAATAAAGAGATAGGCGGAATAGTATCGGAAGATACCTTGGATACCGTGGAACGCGTGTTTGAACGCTTGGGTGTCGATGAAAACAAGTGGGAAGATCTTAAGAATCAGATTGTAGAATCGGACATGCCTGAAGAAACGTTTGATAATTTGCTTAAAGGACTTGCCCTAGATGGAGGTGAACAAGCGATGGCCCTGTTCTTTGGTACAAACGAAAGCCGTAGTCGTACTTTTTCACTACTAAATGCACGTCCTGTTCACGCTTCGACGTATTCAAGAGAGAAGAAGACAGAGCTACAAGATGAGTTTCAAACCTACCACGAAGAAGTCGATAACACCGCAAGTGTAGCTGACTGGATGAAGAACACAGGTAAGAACTTTACTATATGGCCCAAGCTCAACGAGTTAGATCGTAACTTAAATCGTGGTTCTTACATCCTTAAGTCTGAGTCGTATAAACTTACAGGCGGTCACGTCAAGAAAGAGATTAAAGCACTGACTGATGAGAAGACTATACAACAATCAGGCGTTTATCTTGGGCCTAAAAAACAGGCACTACTAGAGTTGGCGGGCGACCGTTACTCCCTAGATACAGAGACTTATATAACAGGTCAGCTTCAAGAATATGCCAAGGATATAGCGGATGACTTCGAAGGTGAAGACGCGATTAAACAGCGTGAGAAAGCGATACGGGTACGTAGAGACGAGCTTATTGAACAAGAGAAACAACGCTTCATGCGCATCCGTAATAGCCTGTCACAAGAACAACTCCAAGCCGAGGGAGACGCGCTAGAAGAAGATGATATCAATAAGATGAAGGAAGCGGGATCTGAAGCTCAAGGTTCACAACCTTTCTATAAATTTGACGACGACTATGAATCTCTTGTAGCCGCAGACAACAACATCAATCCTAAGAGTTTCCAGACCGTTGTTGATGATCGTAAGACGATGCAAGAGCGCGGTGACAGGGCGCAACTAGCTCGTTCTCTTTATAACTTTGGATTTACTGCATTCACGAAAGAAGCGGCTACGATGCTCGCTGAAGCTGATCCGCCTTTAGACGCCGATGATGTGCGCCTGTTTGGTAGTGAAGACGAACTCAAACTAACGTTAGCTACTTGGCGTGAGGTCATCGAGAAAGACAGCGCTGATGTACGTGGTACGTTGACGGACGAAGATAAAGAAATACAAGAAGAATATCTACCGTATGGAATTTATAGTATTGAAGATTTACAACGTTTCGAACAGTCTCAAATGGATTTAATGCGTCTTGAACGTAACCTCCTTTAATTAATATATGAGCGAACTTTACGAACAGCTTAAGAAGCTACGGGAGCAACAACAAAGCGAACAACAACTACCCAAGCCCGCCGCTCCTGGCGTGTATAAAAACGTTGAAGCTTCCCCGACCGAGCCTACTACCGAAGCTAAAGTAAAAGGCTATCTAGGCGGCGCTACCGTCGAAATGACAGGCGGTATAAGTGGTTCGTTAGCGTACATGAAGTGGCTCAACCGAGCTAAATGGGCGTCTAAAGCTACAAAACTTAATCCTGTCTCTTGGACTAATCCTGTTGGATGGGCGACGATGGCGGGAGGAGAAGCGGCGATATGGGGGCTTTCTAATCTTGCGGGACAGGAAGTAAGAAAATACTACGGATTACAAGACGCCACTCATCTGTCCGAAGTCTATGCGTCCGCACTCTTTGGTCTGACACCTATCAATAAACTCGTCGAAGGTCGTAAAGTATTTGAATTTGCACAGCCCGCGTTAGGAGCGTCTTGGAAATCTAAAGCCTTAACCGTCGGTATCAACGGTACTAAGACGATGGTAAGCGGCGCTACTCTTGGTGTTCTTGAATCTGCGTTTCGTCAGACCGCCGCCGTGATGATGGGCGAAGAAGAGAACTTTGAAGAGTATGACTTCTATATGTCAGCGGTAGCTGGTGGCGGCGTTAATACCGCGATTAGAGGCGCTGGTTCCTTGTGGCATATGTGGCGTAACAGCGGTGCTTGGGGACGCGGTCAAGCCACCGAAGCAGTCAATCGTGTACAACAGAATTTAGAAGCGCAAGAAGCTGAACTCGTAAGTAAGATCGAGAAAGCTAAAGCGCCTGTCAAATCTACTAACCCGTGGGTATCGGCCTATGGTGGAATGTATCAAGCGGGTAAAGCGGCTGGTATCCGTGAGATGGAAAAGAAGCTAGCGACTATTCAGCAAGCTAAGAACTTAAACGAAAAAGCGTCCATTGAGATTAATGAGTCTAACTCGAAAGCCGAAGAGTTGGAGAAAGCGGCGGTAGATAAGAAAGAAGAAGCTCCGTATACCGAGGACGATTTAGAAGTCGTAGAACCAAAGGCTGAAGAACCTGAAGCAACACCGACCGTTGAAGAACCCGAAGTTATTGCGCCTAGAACGGAAGAGCCGACCGTTGAAGAACCCGAAGTAACAGCGCCTAAAGCGGACGAACCAACTGTTGAAGAACCCGCAGTTACCACACCGAAGGTCGAAGAACCCGCGCCTAAAGCGCCTGAAGAACCACAGGCAAAGACGGAAGAGCCTAAAGCGCCAGAGCAACCGACCGATCTACCCGAACATGAAGTTACTTTTAACAAGCTTAAAGAGCGTCTTGAAAATATTACACTTAAGGACAACGCCGCTACCGAAGGCCCCGCAGTAGGCGTCGAAGCAAACGCGTTAAAGATCGAGAGAGAAACGAAACTCGGGGCCGCCATTCACCACGTGTTTGTTAACAAGAACGCAGACACAGGGCAGATTCAAAACGCGTTAGACCTAGTTAAGTTTATTCGTAAGCTCAACACCGAAGTCCTCGATAAGATTAAAGTACCTGGCGGTCGAATGGTACAGTCTCAACGTATGGACGCTGGGCAGTTTAAATTTGACGAAGAGAAGATGGGGACTTCCTCCCGTGCGCGTGAAGAAGACTTTAGATTAGGAGAGCTTGAGAAGGCGTTACAGGAACGTATCGACGGTAACGCAGAGGTAGAGCTTGATAAGCTTCATCTAAACTTTTTAAACGTCGTTCCCGAAGCTAAAGCCGAAGGTAAGAAGATAGGCAAGCGTGTAAGGGAAGACTTCGACAAACAAGAGAGACGTAGGAAACTTGTTGAAGACGCCGAAGAATCTGTCGATCCAGAGGTAGCACGTAACAAGCGTATTGAATCGTTACAGAAACAGTTAGAAGCTGAACGTGCAAAGATCATCGATAAGACAGGTGGTCAGCAAGGAAAGAAGAAAACGTTTGTTAAGTCGGAAGAAGAAGTAGACCTAGAGAATCGTATCAAGTTCTACAAGACAGGCGGTAAAGAAGCGGCGGAAACGTCCGCTTTAGAAGAACGCTTGGAGACGCTTTTAGAACTAGCGGAAGAAGGCGACCTGTCAAAGATACGTCAAGAGGTAGGGCCAGCGCCTGATTGGGCAAAGCCTAAACAAGTTAAATCGTATCTCAACACGCTCCGTAAGGTCGTCGATAAGACACGTAAGGATTTACAACAGAAAGTCATCGACTCTGACATAACGCTTCAAGATCCTAACAAGGTAGCGAAGCAACAAGCGAAAGAGAAAGCGAAGCTACAGAAGCGCCTTAAGCAACTTCAGCAACGTTTTGGTAAAGACTCTAAGCTCAAGCCTAAAGACGCGGCGAAGAAGGCGGAAGCCAACGCCGAGATAGAAGATCTTAAAGATCGTATTCAGTTCTACGAGGCTAACGAGCGTGATGCTTTGAAGCTAGAGCAACGTCTTAAAGAGCGTGACCGTCTACTTAAAATTGAAACAGGACGTCTAGGCGCGCAGCGTGATGAGATAACACCAAAGCCTAAAGGGCCGAAGAAGACGCCTGGTAAGTTGGAGAAAGTAGAATCTGACATAGCGTTCCTTCGTAAGAATATGCGTGACCGTGTGCGTGAGATCGACCAAGCGCGTATAGACATGGAAGAAGCTAAGACAGCGGCTCAACTCCATGACGAAGAGATTTCAAAGCTCGACAAGGAACTTGAACAGTTACGTAAAGAGTTTGGCGACGACAGCTCGTTAGTAAAAGACGACGTTGAAGGCGCACCTAAGAAAGAGAAGCATCCCGACATACTCGCGAAGGAAGCGCAGATCAAATTCCACAAGGAAGCGCGTCAGGAAGCGATAACCCTTGATAAGAAGATAGCAGAGCGTAACAGACTTCTTGCGTTGGAGACGGGGCCATTAGGCGCTCAAAGGGCGGAAGTAACTAAATCCACTAAGACGGATAACAAAGCTCCTGGTCGTATTGAGAAGCTTAACGAAGATATAGCGTTCCTTAAGAAGAACATGAGGGATCGTGTTCGTGAGATTGATAAAGCACGTGAGGAGATGACGCCTGAGTTCCAAGCGGCTCAACTCGCCAAGGCACACGACCGTGCAATTACGAAGCTCGATAAGGAACTAGAACAGCTTCAGAAAGAATTTGGAGATATGGACGCCGTCGAAGCGGAAGCTGGCGCGGTAAAACCCCCGAAGGAAAAACATCCTGACATCAAGGACAGGGAAGAGCGTATCAAGTGGCATAAAGGCGCACGTAAAGAAGCGTTGGAGATCGCCAAGCTTGAGAAGGAATTAGCCGATACTGTCGAAATGGAATCCCGTGAAGTCATGGGCGAGATGAGGGCGGCAACAGATCCTAAACCTACAGGGCCACAACAGCCGCTTAAATCGGCGATGTTACGCAAACAGATAAACGAGTCTAAAGCTCGCATGCGTAAGAAGGTAGCAGACATTGATAGGGCGAAAGCCAAGATGGACGAGGAAGCGTCTAACGTTCGTATCTTAAAAGCTGTCGAACAGCATTTGTACAAAGTCATGTTAGACGAGCCTGGTAATAAGGCTGTTAACTTTGCCCGTCAAGCGTTAGTTCTACGTCAACTTGCTATGATCGACCAAGCGGCGTCGGCTACAGCGGGTCTAGGTACAGGTATCGCTGGTACGTTTAAACAATTTTATCGTCCTTGGGCGACGCTGTTTCACGACCTAGTAAAGAACCGCCCAATGGCGTGGAAGAACTTTACGGCGGAAGTGGCTGGTTTATCTGTCATGCTTAAAGATTGGGAAGGCGGGCTTACGGCGTTTAAACGTACTTGGAAGGCTGGAGAAAGTGCTACAAGGGTAGCGGGGGGACGTAATCGTCTGACCGACGAGAAACAGTATGGCAGACGTATTGACCACCGCAACCTAAAGAAAGTCGTAGCAAACGCTGAACGTCAAGTCGAAGCGAAACGTAACCTCAAGAACTACTTATCGAATACACCTCTCGGACGCTTGCTGTGGACATCTTATGAATTAGGTATGCGTAGTATTCTTGCAATCGATGAGATACCTAGTCGTCAGTTCTTTAAAGGACAACAAACAGCAGAGGCGATACAGAAGGGACATATATCATTTCCTGACGACCCTGACAAAGCGTATGAACACGCACAGGAACTTCTTAACTCATGGTGGAAAGACGACGACGGATTGCGCGTATTGACCGCCTTGGGAGAACAACAGAACTCTACATCGTATGTAAACCAAGAACTCCTGTTTGCTGGGAACGCCGCAGAAATCGACGAGAGTGAGTTCGCTTTAACAATTGCTGACACGGTATTGAGTAAATTCTGGCGACCCATAACAAATTTAAAATATCATCCCTCTGTATCTTTAGGATTTAGATTTATAGCGCCGTTTATGACGGTAGCCCTAAGAGCAGGTGGCAGATTAGCGCGTGTAGGAGTTCCAGGGTTAGGGGCGGTACAGATGACAAATGCTCCTATCGTCGGTAACCCCTACAATAAGAGACTAAAGGACGTAGACAACGAATTACTCACCGCTAATAAACGCATAAGAGAAGGCGACTTAGATGAGAAGGCAATAGCGGACGAAAGAAAGTACATCGATCAACTGCACGAGAAACGTGAGCGTATTGAAACACGTAAGATCATGTACAACAGGGACGCTTTAGCTGATCAGTTACTGGGTGCGACGTTTGGAGCCGCTGGTTTCGTAGGTGCTTACCTCGGAGGTTCTGTCGTTGGTTCACAGGCGTGGATGACAGAAGACCAACGTAACACCTACGGAGCGAAAGAGTTTACGATGTTTGGATGGTCGTTCAAGGAATGGATACCTATTTCGCTGGCTTTAAGTTTAGGTGCTGATTTAGGCGCTTGGAGGAAGATAAAAGATATAGAGCGTCGTAAAGGTATAAAGATTCTCAACGATGACCAAGACGAGGTATCCGTAATGATAGCGTCGGCATTACAACTCGTTAAAGAGATGCCTTTTAATCAGGCGATTAAGAACGTTGAAGACTTAGCAAACGACTCCGCAAGTATCGCAACAGCCGCGTTTGCTAAAGCTGTAGGATCGATAGTTCCTAACCCTGCCCAAGTTAAGAAGATAGTAAAGTTTTATCAAGCTGGCGGACGTGTCGCGGATCTTAAAGGCATGGGCTTTTGGGAACGTAGTGTCTACGAAGCGTTTGGAACAGGCGTTAAGAACTGGAAGACCGATCACTTCGGCGAAGACATAGAAACAGAAATGTCGGGTTCCCAAATGATTTGGAGATCGTTCCCTGACCGTGCAAAGGAAGAAAGCGAATGGGATGAGAACCTTAAGCTCGACCATTACAGCGACATTAAAAAACCTGCTTCGACGTTTAAAGGTATTCCTATGAAAGATTTTAAGCGTGAAGATGGCGTCACTTTAACTTATGCTTACAACTTAGAGCTGAGAAAAACAAATGTGAAACGCGATATAGATAGAATTATTAAAAACAAAAGTTGGCAAAAGTTCCGTGATCAAGGTTCGGTTCCTCATCCTACAAATCCAGATAAACGCACTAATCCCGCTCTTTCTCAATTAAATGACACATTAAAAACTTACGACGACATCGTGATGAGTCGCTTCTTAAGCAACCGATCCTTGTTGAGTAAGTTTGTCAGCGAGAAAGAAAATGAGAAAGGTTCGGCGGATTACAGGAAGTACGGGCCTTACGAAACACTTCAACAACGTATTGATTATTCTAACTTCCACTCAACAGCGCCTGATAGGTTTGCTCCTAAATCCATCGAGGACTTACTTAAATTACCTAAATAACAAAGAAACATAACATGGCAGACACATTCGAAGATTATCCCGCTCAAGCGAACCAACTAGACCCGTCTAACGCGGCTTATGGTTTTGTATTTAACTTCCCTTACCTCGAAGACACACACGTCACCGTAGAGGTAGATGGCACACTTTTAAGCGCGTCTAACTACACTATTCAAACGTCCCCTGATACACGCGTTCTTATCTCTAGTGGTGTTACCGTGGGACAAAAGGTGCGTGTCAGACGTAACTCCAACGCTGATTCAGACAATCCCTATGTAGACTTTGTTAATGGTTCGGTATTGAACGAGACTGACCAAGACAATGCTTATCGTCACAACCTCTATTTAAACGAGGAGTTAGCGGCGTTAAACCAACAGTCCTTACAGAAGGAAGTAGGCGGTACAAACTGGGATGCACAGAACCTAAGTATTGTTAATCTTCCTACACCGACTCTTTCAAGCGAAGCCACAAGCAAGACATATGTCGATACACAAGTAGCCACAGCGGTTAATGGATCGCCTCAAACGCCTGTTAAATACGCGTTTACAGGCGACGGTTCCAACGCCGCTTTTACCTTTAGTCCAGGCGTCGCTCTTGACGCTGATGAGATGTACGAAGTTGCTATCGACGGTGTGTTACAAGAGCCAACGACTGCTTATACGATTAATGCCAACGCTAATACCATCACGTTTACAAGCGTACCTCCAAACGCGTCTAAGATCGTCGTTATCAATCGCGGTTACCTGACGCCTGTAGTTAGCGGAGGTATAGCGGACGGTAGTATTACAAGCGCTCAGATAAGCACGACAGATACTAACTTTAATATACAAGCAGACGGTAATGTTGGTATTGGAACTAATAACCCCAGTGTTAAACTAGCTGTTAACGGTTCTATTGAAACTATTAAAGATAGACAGACAGGTACGCCAGAAGGGGGCCAGCTTATATTACGAAGTCAAGACCCCAACGGGTACAGATGGAATATAGATAACTTTTCTTTTGCTAACGGTACTGGAGGTAGTTTATTTAGGCTGTTTAAATCTGATGAAGCGGACAGTGAAAACGGCGTTACTTGTCTAACTATTGACCCTGTAACTGGCGATGTAAACATTACGGGCGACTACAAAGTAAACGGAGCGAGCCTAATACCCACAGGAACAGTGTCAGCTTACGCAGGTTCTACCGCTCCAACGGGTTATGTTTTATGTGACGGTTCTCAGTACAACCAAGTCGGTACATACGCCGCTTTATTCGCCGTTTTAAGCACTACTTACAACACAGGTGGAGAAACAGCTAACCACTTTAGAGTTCCCGACCTTAAAGGACGAGCGATCGCTGGTATGGGCGGTAGCTTATTAAGTGGTACAGACGCTGTAGCTGACACGGGCGGAGCGAAGGAACACACCCTTACAGCCGCAGAATCGGGACTACCTGATCACACCCACGATATACCTGTAGAAGTAACTACTTCAGATTCAGGTAGTTCTATTCAAAGGAGAAACAGTAGCACGTATGATCCAAATACACCAACAACGACAGGCGCAGACGCATCCTCCGCCCACAACAATGTCCAGCCCACCATGATCCTTAACTACATAATTAAAATCTAACCACCTCCATGTATGGCAATTACGACTACACACTCTCGAATGATCGGCGACTTAGACGCTGGATCAACCTATGCAACTACAGCTTCTCTCGGTACAGCCGCTCCACTCAACGTCGGAACCGCCGCTAACAACGTTGTTCAACTCGACGGCACCGCGAAGCTACCCGCTGTTGATGGCTCGCAGTTGACGAACGTCAGCGCAGGTAAAGTTCTACAACACGTACACACTTCTGTATCTTCCGTGCTAACAGGCACAACCATTATGAACGCGGATGATACAATTCCTCAGAACACCGAAGGAAACGAGGTCATAACGCTTGCTATAACGCCAACAAGCGCGACGAGTAGACTTCTGATAACAGCAAATATCTTCCATTCCGCTGAAATATCCGCTTACAACATGATAACGGCGTTGTTCCAAGACACGACGGCAGACGCTTTAGCCGCTGTCATGGAAGACGTGAGAGTCAGTACGGCTCCGTTAGTAACGCCTTTAATTCACGAAATGGCGGCAGGTACGACCTCAGCTACGACTTTTAAAGTTAGAGCGGGAGCGGGGTCAGCGGGTACTTATACGTTAAACGGATTTTCTGGAAGTCGGATCTTTGGAGGAGTTGCGTCAACGACTTTAAGTATAATGGAGATAAGCGCCTAATGATCGACGAACTCTCCCACTTCCTAGACACCGCGCTTGCAATCGTCATTGGTATCTTTGGTTGGATCTTTAAGAAGTTTGCTGACCGTCTCGACAAAGACGAAGACAGATTGACTAAGATTGAAATCGACCTATCCGCACAGAACGAGCGCGACAACGCCGTTGAAACGCGTATGAGCGGGTTGGAAGAGAAGATCAAAGAAATGAGCGGTAAACTAGATCGCATGATGGAACTATTAATGAAAAGGTAAAGACCTATGCCTCATCACCGCAGAAGAGACGTCGCCCCAGAATACTTGATTCGTCAAGCTCACGTATCGGCACAAAGCTCACACACCAAGCTGTCTAGTAAAGACCAACGATTAATAGCTTTGGAAACAGATAAGCCGTTACAAGACGCGAAGATAACGGCGCTTGAATCGTCGTCAGTAGGCATTGTAGACGGCGGTCGAGCAAACCTTCAACACGTAGAAGCAACAGCGATAAACGGCGGTAACGCATCAACCACATAACATGACAGTAAGAAGAATTTTTCTAAGGCGCGATACAGCGGCTAACTTTGCCAGTACCAACCCCGTATTAAGCGAAGGTGAACCAGCGTTTGATACGACAAATCAAATCCTGAAGGTAGGC
>Ga0208667_1000296_pt1 | contig 22601 bp, 42 predicted proteins | sample 11BtaG_FD_184085 | JGI IMG/M metagenome (GOLD analysis project Ga0208667, IMG submission 184085) | Marine viral communities from the Subarctic Pacific Ocean - 11B_ETSP_OMZ_AT15265_CsCl metaG (SPAdes) (version 2) | ecosystem: Environmental > Aquatic > Marine > Oceanic | place: Pacific Ocean... | reverse complement strand
GTCGTTTGCTGTTCCTGCCGTTGCTGTGATTGAGCGGTCTTCCTCAAGGTAAATCGCTGTGTTCTTATCGAGGGCAACTAACGATGTGTCTGCGCCAACTGAAACAGTGGCAACAAGCGAGTAAGCTGTGCCGCCGCCAGCAGCAGCGCCGTGCATATCGACAGTCACGTCGCAGGCATTTACTCCATCGACGTTGGCAATCTGGATCATGTTAATCTTAAATACCTTGCCGCTGGATGCAGCGTTGCTGACCAGAGTTGTGGCGGAGGTTGATGAAAGTGCAACTGTGGCAGTTTTGCCTGTAATTGTTGCAACATTTACGACGTTTGGTGCGGCCATTGATTTTCTCCTTTAACCGAAAACGATTGCCATAGCAATGGCCTTGCCTGTTGACGCTTTCACGTCCACATCATCTTGAATGTTCTCAAGAACAGTATCAACACTGTCCCAGTTTGCGTTTAACTTTGTACCCCAAGTGTCTTCTGACGCGCCGACTTCGGGCTTAACAAAGCTATAGTTTGTTGTAGTTCCATCAGCCATTACGCGGCCCTTTCTAAATAATCTGCCTTAGACCACGGTGTGGTCGGGTCTGCTGCATCATTCCACTTGTACTGTGCAGACACAACTGTTGTTGACTTACCAGAAGCCGTTGCCTCACCTCTAGCCGTAATTTGACCGTTGGCAATAGTTTGAGACGACGATGTTATGGTTCCATGACCGCGATAGGTTGCGGCGGCGGCAGTTACAACATTAACAACTGGAGAGCATTGCGACGCTCCAACAGCCTCATATACGGCGTTACTGCTAAAGGCGGCAGACGAAACGGCGTCGGCAGAACCTTCTCTCACGCGCAAACTGTCAGACGTAACCGTAAGTTGTGGAGAAATCGTCATTGACGCCGAAGCGTTCTTGACACCCACCGTTGCCATTGTCCCGGTTGCCGTTATCAAGACAGTAAAGCGGAATTCTTTTTCCGCTGTTGCGTTTGCTGAAGAAGCAGCCGAAATTGTAGAGGCGGCATCAACAATAATATCAGCAGCAGCGGAGCCAGTTGACGTTGCCGCGACACTTGCCGACCCGTCAAGAACCTTTAGGCCGCTGGCTGTTACACTTGCCGTTGATGATATTGCAGAAACACCCGCAGCTGTTTTGAAGGCTACGGAAGCAAAAGACGCACTTGCGGTTACTTGAGCTGCGGCATCTTTTACAGTGCCGTCAAACCCAAATAGCCGGGTGCCAAAATTACTTGAACCGTAACCTACCATGATTAGTCTAACGTAATGTCTAGGTCGCCAGTTGGGATGCGGAATACATCGCCAGTGTCGATTGCCTTAGACACGTTGAGAGCTGAAAAGGCGAGCAAGTTGCCAGAAGAGCTAGCGTCAAAAACACCAACGTGCGTAACAGTGCCGTATGACGCTGTAGCAGTTGGGAACTCGACGGCACCAGTGTTCGAGGCAGTGTCACCTGATACGGAGAACGTCACGGACTGACGGGCGTAACCCCCAGTTGATACTTCAGTACCACCTCCACTGTCACTTGGCGGCGCAGTGTACAGCGCAATGAACCAAGCAGTTGGTCGGGTGGCGGTGCCTGTTGTGAACGCGAAATCTAGGATTTCGGTCTCTAAATAATTTGAAAAGCTCATGCTATGCTCCGTTAGATATATCTGTGACTTCTATACACCATCATGCAACTAATAGCTAGTCACACGCATTCTAAGGCCAGAACCAGCAAATCTTGTGTCGTCTGAGGCTTTTTGCAAAGACTGCATGGCTGACGAATACAACGCCGCCCATGTTTGTACTCTAGCGTCATCATTTAAGTATGGTGCGGCCTGAACAAGCGCGCCATACAAGTAAACGTCAGGCGAGTCTTGCAGCAACCAGTTGTAAGTATTTGCATCAGTCAAGTCAGGAATTGACTGGTAATACATAAGCTGCATACCGTACTCACCATCTGGCGTTGGGAAAACCTCAATGCTCTCGCCAACGTGAGAATAAAACTTTGGTGTGCCAGTGGTGTTGGAGTTGTTCTGGCGATACTTAATCATATCGTCAAGGCTTGCCATCTCCAGTGGGCGCGTTCCATCAGTGGTTAAGCTAAAGCGCAAGGTCTCAAGCCAATCAGCCGGAACCTGCACGTAACGACTATCAAGCGTAGCGTCAGCACGCTCAACCATTTTGTAATGCCGCAAGTCACGATTAATGCCAGCCTCAGTCAAACTGATAAAATCAGGAATGACCGCCGTAAGATCATCGCGGTTAAGCCAGTTGGCTATGCTAGATTTTAGCTCTGCGTAAGTTGTGATTGCCATTATCTGTAATCCTTAGTTGGCACGCGACCGCATATACCTGTTAAAAGCCTTTTGCATCCATTCTGGGTTCTCAAGTTCCCGCGTAAATCCGCCGTCATCAGAAAGAAATTTTACAAACTCCTGATACTCAGCATTATTTTGAAGTGAGTTTGTTTGAGGCGAAAACATAGGCATGTTATCTTGCATTTGCGGAAGAACGCCTTGCTGCGCAGGCGCGGGCATTCCTTGAACTGGCATTTGCATAGACGAAGGCGGCGTGTAATACGACGTGTCTGGAGTGTCTTGTATTGCAGGACCAGCGCCACCAAACGGGCTAAGTGGGTTTGACCTCTGAATGCGCTCCATGTCAGACAGTTGGTTATTTGCCAGTAAACCGGGAGACTGTATAGGAGCGCCGCCGGGAGTAGCGCCCGCAGCGCCAGACTTTGCAGCCTCCTCTTGCGCTTGACCACCAGCAGCGTTCAGCCCACCGCCGTCAAACAAATCAACGTACCACGGCACATACTCTCGGGTCTGCTCGTTAAAGTAACCCGGCAAGCTATCCTTGTTCGTAATGCCAATCATCTCATCGCCAATTGCGCCAGCTTGTGCAGCGCCGCGTGTACCAAGTAAAGACTGCAAGCCGCCAAGGCCAAGCTCTTTGCTGCGTTTTGATGAAATGTCGCCTAAGAAGTCAAAAATGCCCATAACTTATTTTCCGTATTTTTTCTTCATACAAGTGCCTGCACGCTTACATCCAGCGGGGGTGGGGCAGCCTTTACATGGTGTCATAATGTCAATCCTCATTTTTCTGCACATTAGCACAGTTTATCTGATAATGCCACGCAGGCTGCATATCACACATCCTCAATACCCTCTAGCACCTTTTCCATGCGCGCGCTCAGCTTCCAATGCCCCGCACGCCACCTTGCAGCATACTGCGCATCTTCAAGAGTTAAACCCTTGTTAATGTAAGTTTTAATCCATTGATTCATACGAACATTCTTCATCTTGGGTGATAGCTTGTGGAAAGGTATCGGCTTCATGCAATGCCCTTTAGATTACGTTTAATTGATTGCTTCCACGTTGACATAGCGCCGGACAATGCAGTTGCAGCATCGCTGGCCATCGTTAAACACAACGCGTCGGCAAGGTCGGGTGACTTCAACCCGCGCTTGCGCATCTCGTCTTTACTCTCAGCTTTCATCTTCCCGCCAGGCGTAAAGCCGTAGCGTATTGACGTTAGCTCTGCCAGCAATTGATCGTCATTCGGTATCTTGCATGACCTATCTTCAAGCCAACCCTTTGTTTTAAACCAAAGTTCTGCCCGTAGGTTCATGTATGTGTTGCCCATAGCCGGAGCTTCGCCAACATTAATACCACGCACAGGCGCGCCAAGCTCGCGCAGCCTATCAACAACACCGCCGCCGACGCCAATACTGTCAACAAGTATTTCCTTTGGCCGCATAGAAGGCGCTAAGCCTTCGTATTCGGCCATCACACGCCCAACAGTCTGCATCAAATCCAAGCCCTGCCATGACGTGATCTCAGTCACAACATTGCCATACCTCTTACACAACGCAGTTTTGTCCGCGCCAAACCTAGCCACGTCCAAGCCCCATATAGGCTTCTCATCAGGCGTAATCTCAATGTCACGGCGTATAGCGCTCTCGGCAATATGGAACGGAATAATCGTGTCATCATCCGCCATTGGGAACTCGCCAAGCACACGAATGCGAAAAGCGTTACTCTCCTCGCCATATCGCATACGCATCTCGTCAACGAACTCGTCAGACACAAGCGGGCTATCTACGCATGACCAGCGACGTGTCCACCAGCTTTGCGCCATGCGCGTCTGACTTTCGTAAAACGTGCCAGATGAACGTGTCGGGTTGCTCAGCAATATCGTAGTTGCGGAATGTCCAGACATAGAGCCAGCAGCAGCCTCAAACACCTTCTCAGGCACACCAGAAGCCTCGTCCACAACCAACAGCACATTTTCCGAGTGTACCCCAGCTAGCGCTTCTGGCGTCTCAGCGCGGCTAGTTCTGGCCGAAATAAACGCCTCGCTCGGGGCGGCCATTAGCTCAACCCTGTCTGACTTAACCGTAAGCAGCACTTTAAGCTGATCCGGCAGCTCGTTAATCCAACGCTTTAACTCGGCAAACAAAGCATCAAATAACTGGCCGCTGGTTGGCGCAGTCACAACAACCTTATTCGGAAAACGCAGCAGAACAAACCAAAGCATAGCCCAGCTGGCCGTCGTAGACTTGCCCGTGCCGTGTCCAGACCTAACGCTCATCTTGCGCTCACCATTCGCCAACGCGTTGAGAAACTCAGCCTGATAGTCATACGGGGTTGCGCCTAACACCTCTTGCACAAACAAAGCCGGGTCATCACGGTAACGCAGCACAAACTCTTCTAACGGGTTATCATTGCTCATCTGTGACATCCTTGTAATCAACGTCAATTGCGCTGGCCTCGCGCTGGCGGTCCTCAGCATCAATTTGTGCAATGTCAGCATTAACCTTGCGCAGCGCGTCTAGGTGCATGTCGCTTACAGATATGGTCACGTTTGTCTGTGGCCTGCTGCCGTAACGCTCCTGATTGTACGAGCCAGCCATAAACTTGCGCCAGTTTACCTTCTCGCGCGTGGCGGCAATCTCTTGCGTAGTGCTTCCGCCGTCAAGCGCGTCAACCATCTCCAAGCCCTGCTCAACCAACGCGTCAGCAGCCTCCTGTCGCGCCTTGTTAATCACGGCAGAATATTCGGGTACAGAGTTTAACGACCTGCTGACGTAACCCCTGCTGCACTCATAGTGCGACGCAAGCTGCGCCATTGTGCCACCAGAGGAAAAATATTCAAACAGATACTCTGCGCCGCCTTGCTTGGTGACATCGGACAGTATCCGCTTCTGTAACGCCTTGCCTGCCATTTGATAAACTCCCATTTTTTATAATTTTACGCTGTGTGGCATGTGCTTGGCAAGGGGGGTACGGGGGTGGCTCCCGTGTGTGTGAATTGTATAATAATAACACTACCCGGCAAATCGTTGACCGGGGGGGGGCATTTTACATTCACGATCCTGAATATAAGCGAACACTTGCTTAACATGTTAAGCATTGTGGTACATAGATACCCCAAGCCTTGCGGTACATAGATACCCCAGGGATTGACATATGCACAACAATGAATGTATGCGGGCGCGCCTCTGCGCTGCGGTGTGTCGATGTTTGTTTGGTAAGTTAAATCAGTTTGTGACGTAACGTCACTATTGCGCAATGCAATGCTCTCGCATATACATTATATATAGACACAACACAAACATGGAGAAAGACAATGCAAGACTATGACCTCACACAATACTGCAATGACATTGCCGAAGATATTGCACGCGACGCTAGCGACATTGAGCAGGCTACAGATTGGGCGCATGAAAGCGCCGACGGCTCCGAATATGTTATCTACTATGCAAAAGCCCATGCCGTTTGCCAAAACTGCAACATTGACCAAGGCGAAGAATTCTTTTCCGAGTGCTACAGCGGCGAGCATGGCAAGTCATATGACGAGATTGCCTGCATCATGGCATATGGCGAGATCAACGCGCGCATATGCGCTCGCTTGTGGGAGATATTTGAAGAGCGCGAAGAGGAGGCGGCATGATGGACAAAGAGGATTGGACAATCGCCGCAATGTTCATTGTGGTTTTAACCGTCACGCTTATCGCGATTTACTTTAACCCATAACACAAACAAAGCCCGGCCATCGCGCCGGGCTTTTTTAATGCACGGTCTCACCCTCTAGGCTTATCATATCTTGCATTTCAAGTATCACTTCAGCAAGCCCCTGCATTACCCGCTCAACAGGTACGCCCGCAGATAGTTGCTCCTCAACGTGGTCGATCAGCTCACCCGTCACAATCTCTTGCTGGTCCGTATCTTCGCAATTGAGCATCATTCTAAAATCAATCTGGAATGACATTAGCCCGGCTCCTGTAAAAAGACGCCCGGCACGTTTTGGGGCCGTGCCGAGCTAGTTTGCGAGTGATTGGGAGGAAAGTACCCGCAAGACCTTTCTAGCCCTCAAACCGGGCTTAGATCAAGCCCTAGACCTATTCTGGCCTGTCATCCTCACCCGTGCCGCGCTCCTCATACGCAATGAGGAACATAAGGCAGCACGCGGCGTGCCATAGGTGCGAAACTTCTGTTTCATTATCCAGCTCATCAAACGCAAAATTGCGCGTTGCAGTCTTTCCACCCCACCAGGCCCAGAGGTGACGCATCAACGCGCCAAACACGCGACCCCATCGCATCCCCTTTTCCCAATTGCGCGCCGCGTATTTATCTGCGCCAAAGCCCAGCACCCTCGCCGTGCCGAATACAAACTCAGGCGCAATCAATTCGATTGGCTCTTTGCCTTGGTCATTTTTTCTTGCGTCGTTCATTCCCACCGTTCTCCATTTCAAACTTGCGCCGCAATATTGCATCACGTTCACTTGCATCCCATCGCGGCAATGCTGGATTGAATTTGCGACGATTGGCGAAGCCTTCCAGCTCCTCCAAACTCCGGCAAGCATTCAACCTGGACTCAAACCCCTGCAACGGCTCGGCCACTTTATGATAGCCTACAGGACGTACAATCGCCCGGCCTTCTCTTATCTCCTGTTCTATCCATGCCCTACCATCAAAGGCCATATATTAAACTCCTGTATCTCGGGTGTATGAATGTATTATTAATTACGCCTAAAGGCGTATTAATACATTCATACAAAATACGCCCATTGTATGAATTACCGTATTAATTTGTATTAATTGTATGAAACACACCATCAAACCCCTTATTTATATGGCCCCGCAATTAATACAGATTTAATACACCCGCCCAAAACCGCTCAAATCATATTTTCCGCCGCGTATAGACAAAGTAAGGCCGCTTCTGCCCTTCCATCATCCCGCACCCTGCCAAAATCGCCACTATTTGACGGGAATCGCTGCATTGCCAAGCCGCGAGAGACACCCTTATCCCGGCTCAGGCCAAAGTAGCCTTTCCATTTTGCTGGCGTCACAAACTGCACGGGCAGCTTGTTTGCAGCGCATCCCATTTGCAGCATCCCAAAGCCCTCACCGAAGCGGAACATGCTTGATACACCTTGCCCGCGCATTGCGGCCACTTGCTCAATGACGGCAAGGCAACGCTCGCCGTTTTCGTTTTGTAGCACGTCCAGCAATGCCGGGCAGTTTATGACCGTTTTACCTTTTGTGTTTTTCATTACCGGCATATCGTGAATTTCGAGCCTGCCCGTGTCGGTCCAGTATAAAGCCACGGCCCCGGTGAAGCCCGGATCACATCCGTAGATGAGCATCAATCGGCCCTCGGTTGCTCGACATGCTGAACGATTGTTGCGGCCTTCTCTAGCGCTGCACTACGGCAGAACGCGCTAAACGATAGCCCGGACCTGCGCGCGGCCTCCGAGATTACCCGGTCATATTCTTCTGCAAAGTTAATCAAGCGTTTTTTGTCTGACATTTTATCCACCCTTTCCATTTGATTTGTTTATATATGTTTATAATATAGGGAGCCAGTGAAAAATATACTTGCGCATGTGTTTTTTATATGCGAATACTGTAGGCACAACACAAACAAAGGAATTGAACAAATGACAAACGATACCAAACCATCCGCAAGAGACATTAAATTTTGGGAAGGCATCAAGCAAGGTATGCTTGACCGCGCAGATATTGTTGCGGATTTTGACGACGATGAGCAAGAGGCCTTGAAGGTGCTGCGCTGGGCTGGGCTATCTATACATGAGGAATTTTCCAATCTCACTGGGGATGTTGCACATGATGATTTAGTTGATTTTTGCCGCTATTCAGACGTTTTGTGCGAAGAATACAGCTGGAACACCTCTGAGAGTGATGAGAAGCGCGAGATTGGCGTGAGGTTGTGTGAGCTTACCATAGCTTTGCGCGAAGATGCTGGCGATGGGCCTCGCTTACCTCATAGGCAAGCAAAGTATTTTGGCAGCATATACCCTTTAATCAATGGCCTTCTGCATACCAAGCCCAGCAAATGCCAAATGGAACGCTTTGCCGAGCATGGCATCACATGGGAGGGCGAAGTTGATGAGCATTAAAGTGGGATTGCCCGGCGTGACGTTTAACGCTTTGTGCAAAATAACAGAAATCGACCGCGAGTTTGTTGGCTCGCCGGATTATATGGGTGTTGCGCAGTTTTGGGACTGGCAACACCCGCAGAAAACGCTCCTCAGCCGTGCATCTGTTTCTGCCCGGCGCAAGATACACGCTGCACTTATAAAGGATGGGCTTGACTTGAATGGCGATACAGGCATTCACCGCTCAATCATTTCCACTGTGCTTGACGAGGAGGGGCAGGGGTTATGAGTAAAGTTGAAAAGCAAATTGCCGAATGCACCCACGACTTTTTAATTGCGCTGCCTGAAAGCATGAAGAACGGTCATTTAGGCGCTGTTATATGCACGATATTCGAGGCTTTCGATCTTGACCACGACAACCGCGCTCATATTTGCGAGGGTGTTTTAAATGTCATGCTTGAGGCTGAGCTGCGCGGCGATGAGAGAGCAGCCCAAGCCGCTGAGGACGTGATTGCGCGAGCTGCCGCGAAGGCTCGCAAGTGATTTGGTCTGAGCATCTGCCGACGTTTTTGGTACAAATGTTCGGCCCCGTTGTTCGGTTGCGGGAAGCTCAGACCAATAGTGCGCCGGAGCCTGTCGTGGGTTGGGTTCCGGCGCACCCGGATCAAGAACCGCCATTTTAGATAGGACACGCCATGCTCGTACACCTAACGCAAAAAGAGGTTGCACAATGCAATCAGGCCGCAGCAATGCGCTGGCAATTGGCCCGAGCTTCTGGCGTTGTTAATCAGCGCAGGGACAAGGGTAGGTCTGACGCCGATCTTGATTTGCTGGGCGTAAAGGCAGAGCTTGCCGTGTCTAAGGTGTTTGATCTCGACCACATCCACGCCGTTGGCGTAGATGATGGCCGAGACGTATGGCTTGATGATATTTCTGTTGACGTGAAGGCCACGTTCTACCCTACTGGGCGGCTGTTGTTTAAGAAGCGCGAGGCATTCAAGGCTGATTGCTCTATTCTGGTTTGCCAGCAAGCGCCTGATCGAATGCACGTTGTGGGATACATACCCAAGACACACTTTATGGATCAGGCTTACGAGATTGACCTTGGCCACGGCAAAGGCTGGGCAATGGATCAGGAAAACCTTTTGCCGTTGGAGAAACTGTGGGGCATTGCCCGCAATATAAAACTAAAGGAAAGCAAATGAACAAAATTATTATAACAAATGCGCACGCTCACGGCTTTGCATTTGCCTGCGATACTGAAACACAAGGGCAAGTCTTCATCCCGGTCCACATTGCCGAGGGCTTTGACCTTGCTCCGGGCGATGAGATAGACGCTGTGCTTGTGCCTAACTATCAGGACAAGTCGGACAAAGGCACGCCGTGGCAGGCTGTGAAGTTGCAGCACCCACATGAGGTTGTGCAAATTACAAGCAAAGAGCATTTGATAAAGCATTTTGAAAGCGTATCAAATCAAAACAAATACTTATCTAGGCTAGATGATGAAGGGTTGGAGGAAGTAGTTTTGTCATTTCTCAACTCAAGAGGCTATCACACGACCTCAGAAATATCTGACTATTTCGAACTTGACGGCAAAACTATTTTTGATTGCTGCGTGCGTTTATTTGAATCAAACAAGATAGTTCGTGCTGACGTTACGCATAATGTTGAGAAAGTAACTTTAACGCTTTGGGCCATTGACGATAATTGCTTTATTGAGGTGGTGTGATGGACAGACACGGACAAAGCCCGGACATGTCCAGTCTGTCCGTTAAGGGGGTAACAACTTCGGGAAGTCATTACCCCCTTAACAAAAGCGCAACTGAAAACTTTTTTTAATCTCAGTTGCACTTTGTGCTTGAGTATATATAATATATATGCGAACAATGAGTAAATGGAGGAAAACATGACAATCATTAAATCAGAAGACATGACAAATGAAGAGTATCACGCGCACCACGCGTTTGGCTCAACGTCAATCAAAACCGCAGCAAACAAAAGCATTGCGCATCTGTTTGGCGCAGAGCGCAAGGATAGCCCGGCCTTTGCCTTGGGCAGCGCAGTACATGCCATGTTGCTTGAGCCGGAGAAAGACTTGATTGTGCGCGGGCCTGAGACACGGCGCGGCAAGGCGTGGTCTGATTTGAAAGAGGAGTGCGATGCAGCTGGCAAGGTATTGCTGACCGAGGCTGATTTCTCTCTGGCGAATGACATGGCCGACGCCTGTATGCAAAACCGCATGGCAAATCATTTGCTGACAAACCCTGACATGCTCGCAGAGGCTTCTTTCTTTGCCACTGACCCAGACATTGACATTGACCTAAAGACGCGCCCAGATGGTCTTTTGCGCAAGGCGGGCATAGTGCTAGACGTTAAAACCACCCAGGATGCGTCACCCAGAGGCTTTGAGCGCTCTGTGCGTCAGTTTGGGTACGACTTGCAGGCTGCGTTTTATATGCACGTTTTGAAGCTGAACGGCATTCGCGTTGAGAATTTTATCTTTATCTGCATAGAGAAAGACGCGCCGCATGTAACTGCGTGCCACGAGCTGTCTGAGATGTACCTGCGCCACGCTCACAACCGCATGATTTCAGCGCTGGTTGACATAAAGCAGGCGGTAGAAACAGAGGAATACGGCACAAAGTGGCCAGACTTAAACACTATTCACTTGCCCGCATGGATGGACAGTGAAGAGGCGTTTTAACTTATCCCAGTGCAGGGGTGCTGCACAACATTGAGAGGAGTTGCAAAATGCAACACATGATTACAGAAGTCACCGCGCGTTACCCGCGTCTAAATTCCACCTACAAGTTCGATACATATGAGAACAAGTCGGTGAAATGCGATGCGTTTGATGACGGTGCAGCATATGAGATGAGCTTTGTAATGTCCGACGAGAAGGCAAAAGAGCTGCATCGCATCTGCATGGAGGCATATTCTAACGCTGCGGCGCTGGATACAAAACGCAAATGGCCAGAGAAGCCATCTATGCTTCCGTACAAGCGCAACGATGACGGTGAAGTTATCGGCAAGTGTAAGCTGAAAGGTGCTTACGGTGGTGACAAGACGCAGCCACCAAAGCAAGTTGATGCTCAACGCAACAAGCTGCCGGACGATTTCATGCTGACCAGCGGAAGCAAGGTCAACGTCGCAGTCGTTGTTGTGCCGTACAATACAGGTAGCTTAAACGGCGTGTCACTGCGCTTGCGAGCCGTGCAGGTCTTGGACCTTGCTGAGATGCAAGGCTCTGATGATCCGTTTGATACTGTGTCTGGCGGGTTTACGTCCAGCATCACGGCGACACCAGCGGCAGCTGTGGATGATCCATTTGCAATGCCAGTCGCCCCGCCATCGCCAGCAGCAAATGCTGTCATGGATGACGAAATACCATTTTAAATAAAAGTATAGCCCGGCACAAAAGTGTCGGGCTATACAATAGATACGCGAACACCCCCCTGCTTGGAGTATGACAAAATGGTAGCCGATCTTAGCCGTGAAAGCAAGTTTCCAGCCGCTCAATGGAGCGAGTTTGGTCACAGCATCATACGCAATCTTGAGCTTAAAAAGACTGCCCAGGGCGAGTATCACGGCCCATGCCCGTCATGTGCTGGCACAGACAGGTTTTGGATTAAAGAGTTTCGCGGCGAGGTTATGGTCAACTGCCGCAAGTGCAATGACTACAAGTCAATCAAGGATAGACTGCGCGACATGTCATTGTGGCCACAGCCCGGACATACGCCAAAGATGGAGGTGGCAAGAGTTGATATTGATTGGCCAGAGCGTGACGCTATGAGCGACCACCCGTACCTCGAAAAGAAAAAGATTAAACTGCACAACGCCAAGGTTGATGGCGATACGCTGACTATCCCAATCATTGACGTGAAGGGCAGGCGCGTTGGCGCTCAGTTTATTGACGCCGACGGCAAGAAAAGGTTTTCCTACCAGCTGCCTGTGATTGGCAACTTTAGCGTCATAGGTGGACCCATTCGAGAGTTTGCATATGTTGCAGAGGGCTGGGCAACAGCCGCGACTGTGCATGAGGCTACAGGCAAGCCATGCGTGTTCGCTTTAAATGCAGGCAACATTTTAGCCGTGATTGACAACCTGCAACAAGCCAAGCCAGAGGCAGAGCTTGTTATTGCAGGCGATAATGACGATGCTGGGCGCAAGGAATGCGAGCGTGCATTTTCTGAGCTTGGCGTCGAGTACATCTTGCCAGAGATTGATGGATGGGATTACTCCGACGTGTGGGTGAACCAAGGCCCAGCAGCGGCTAAGAAAGCATTGACCGTGCAGAGCGTCATGGATCAAATCTTCATGCCGGAAGACGCTATACCGCAACTCAGCCGAAACTATCTTGTGAAGGGCTGGCTTGGCGATGGCCAGATGTCTGTGATCTACGGCCCGTCAAACGTGGGCAAGTCATTCTTTGCTCTTGATCTTGCGTGGCACATTGCTTGCGGCGAGACATGGAACGGCCACAAGGTTATTGGTGGCTCCGTGCTGTACCTTGCAACAGAGGGTGGCATGGCATTTCACAACCGCGTGGTTGCGCTGAAAAAGAAATACCCCGAGCATAAGAACGTGAAGCTGGCTGTGCGTCCAGCTCCGGTCAACTTGCTTGATGGCGAAGTTGATATGGCTGTGCTTGAGAAGCTGTGTCGTGAGGTGTCAAAGAAGCATGGTCAGGTTAAGTGCATATTCGTGGACACGTTGAGCCGATCAATGGCTGGCGGCAACGAAAACTCGCCAGAGGACATGACAAAGTTCATCGGCAACTGCGATAAGCTGCGCGAGATAACAAGCGCTCACTTGGACGTGGTTCACCACTCTGGCAAGGATAAAGCCGCAGGTGCGCGTGGTCACTCAAGCCTGCGTGCTGCAACCGACACAGAGATTGAGCTTGACCATGATGAGAACACGGGCCTGCGCGTTGCTAGAGCCACAAAGCAACGTGACATGGAAACAGGAGCGACGTTCCAATTCAAGCTGAACGTGGTTGACCTTGGGCTTGATGAAGACGGAGATAGCGTGACCACATGCACAGTCTTGCAGGCTACGGAAAGCGAGATAGAAGAGGCTAACAAGCCGCGCATTAAAGGCAAGAACCAAGTTCTAATTCGCAAGGTGTTTACGCAGCTGCGCGGTGAGGGCGTCGGGCAACCAAACCCCGGAGGGGTTGGGTGGCCAGAGCCGAGAACGTATTGGGTTATCTCTGAGGAAACTTTGAAAGATCATTTCATAGGCAAGGTATCCTCAGCTGCCAATCCACGCTCCACATACAAGCAAGCTGTTGATGCGCTTGTTGGAGCTGGCCACATGGTACTAAACGACGGCCATGTCTGGTTCACTGACAATGAAGGCAAATGCAAAAACGTATAAGGAGGAAGGCTATGGAAGACTGGATTAAATGCCCCGAGTGTGATGGAGAGGGTGAGGTTGAGCATGATGTGTGGGTGCGTCAAAGCTCAACTTGGCATGGAGACTTTGGAAGTCATATGGAGGAGTGTGACGTTTGTAACGGCATAGGCCAGATTGACCCCTTGGAGCAAGACGAATGAAATACGACCCAGAAGCCCTCACCCGTCACGTCCTTGCCTGCGCCGAGCAAGGCATGTCGCAAATTGAAGCCGCTGAATTATTGCGCGTATCACCGTCAACAATACATCGCATATGCTCAGCGGCAAACATAAAACTAGAAAGGAAAAAACGTGAATACGGACCAAACTCAGATCATTATAAAGAGGCTGGAGCGCAACAACAACATAATGCTGACGGAGCAGAAAACTCAGATGAGGCCAAACTTGAAGCAGCGTCTGGAAGAGCAGCAAGCGCTAATCGACGTGCTAAAGCGCGAGATGCAAAAGACGCCGCAGAGCGACTGAAGGCAAAGCTGGAGGGCGTCACAGATAAGCATGAGCGCTTTGAAATCACATATGGCCACTGTCTATGGGAATTTGAAACGCTCATGTATCGCCAGCGTAAACGCGAAGCTCTGCCGTCTGGTCCGCGCAGGCCAACAACAATGTCCCCATCTATGCACCGCGCAGCCGATGCGAGCAAGCAACACAGCATTGAGCAAGGCAGGCGTCTGTTTTCTTTGATACCGTATGACCAACGTGTGACCGCCGCAGAGGCCGCAGAGTTATTAGGTGATAGCGTGCCGCGCACGTCAAGCTATCTCAAGAAAATGTGGGAAGCGAACAAAGTTTATCGGGTGCGTGACTTTGTTGAAGTGCCAGGCTACACCAAGCGCCAATGGCGTTGGGTTTTCAGTAAGCAACCTATTCAGCCGTTGAACAACTGCTTTGAGGGTGACGAATGATGCAAGATAAGGAAATGGAGCGCATGATAAACGCAGCGGGTCTGATTGGAGCCATCTTTGGCTTCGTCAGCGGCGCTGGCTTGATGGCGTTGGTGGGTATTATATTTTAATAAAAGTCCCCGTAGCGCAAGCTACGGGGACTTTTGTAATTAACGACGAGAAGTGACCAAACCTCTCAAGGTAAAAACGAGGGATGAATGAATAAATCTCCCGCATAAAAAAACCTTACTTGGATTATTAAATCATTGCAAGATAAAATATCGTGTAAATGCATTAAAAAAACTCATTGCGTAACTTATTATTTAGTGTATTGATTAAGCCTCATAACCAGAAAGGAAATAAAATGGGAAAACCTTTAAGAGCCGTTATCGTTATTGATATTGAGGCACAGACATTCGAAGACGCAAGAGAACTTGATATGGCGATACGAAAAAAAGCACAGACCCTTTGTGATGAGTTAGTCGATCCATCAAACACTTCCAAAGATGACTTGTGTATTGTGAACCATCAAGCTGGTGTTCTTCTTGCAGAAAGACGAGGCGCAACTGGATCAATCCACAACATAGTTTTCAGGGGTACAAGAGGGCCAAACTCTATTAAAGAGGCCGACTTAGAAAACAAACTAAAGAAGAATTTAAACTTAGTTAAATAGTAAGTAATCGTGTGGGTGGCATGATGTTGGCACATTCGGTAACGCAAAACCAATAAACGGTTACGGTTGAGCCACCCACTCAAACTTTGTAATCAACCCTACACTGACCCGCAAGATACTATTTGAAGCTGCCCAAAGTTTTTTGCATCGACGGGCCGTCGCTTAGAAATTCCGCCTCGGAAACATATGTTGTGGTTTTGATTATCTCGTCACCTCGGCGAAAAACTACAGCATCAAGATCCACCGCGACAAAGGCGTAAACGTCTGACCTTGGGCCGCTCTTCTTAACTGTGTGAAATTTGTACCTCTGCTCTATTCCATGCGTCTTGCTGGCGCTCTTTACTTGTAAGGTCAACGTGCGTGTGGCCGTCTGTATATACGCATCGTGGTCTTTGATCTGGCACAAAGTGCAGAGATAACCAGCAAGAGAAAGACGGGCGAGTGCTAAATGCTCGCCCGCTCTTCCTACCGACGCGCTGGCCTTCTGATCTTGGACGCGCAACTTAGCTAACCTGGCTAGACTAGGCCATAAGCCAAGTGTGGATTTTCTTGCTCTGTTTGCTGCGGTCATCCAGCCCGTGATAACCGCCATTGACGCGGCGGGTTATGCGCTTGATTGCGTCATCCGTCACGCCCTCATCGGCAATTTTAAACAAGCCATTCTTCTCAAAAAACCACAGCGCAGTCTCAAAGGCGTAATCGTCAGCAACCAAGTCTGGGTCTGTCATAACCTTTGGCACACCCATGTCGGACGCAAACGAGCGGTAATTATTCCGCCCGGTCAACTGAAGAAATCCACGTCCAATAAATAAACTCGCCTGCGCTTCATTCTCGTTACCCATGCGGCCAGCGTAGACCTTGCCAGCAAGCCCGTTTGGGTTCTTGGCGTAAGGCTCTGCGTCCTCAACCGTTGGGAAGCGCGAGGGCCACACAGCCTGTATGCGCTCTGGTGAGCTATAGTATAGGCTCTCACGGGTGCGCTTAAACCCACCGCTTTCGTGTGACGCCTGCCCCATTAAGTGAGCGCCCCGTGCCGGGGATAGGTTAAAATACTTTGCGATTTTTCGCGCTGTATTCGGCCCAAACTCACCATCGGCTGTTGTGCCGATTTTAGCTTGGAGCGTTGCCATTGCCTTGCTCATTTCTTTTTGCCCTTAGCCGTCTTGGCAGCTTTTTTAAATGCACTGGCCTTTGGCGCTCCTTTTGCGCCGGGCTTGCGCATTTTCTCACCACTTCCGGCTTTAATGCGCGCACGTTTTTTGTGAATGTTTGAATACAGTCCCATTTCATTAAGTCCTCTTCGATTTAGTGCCGCTGCATTTCCAGCGCTTGCGTGATAGATTGAGCGGGCTGTTTGGATCAGCCGCAGCCTTTGGAAACTTCTTTTTCTGCGCGGCAGAGCGTGCGCAGTATGCGTCACCCTTTGACGTGCCGGGCTTGACGCGGGAGCCGCCGCCCTTCGCCTTACCGGCTTGGCCGTAGCTGACCCTTTTGCCGGACGCCGTTACTTTTACGCGGGCCTTGCCCTTGGCGGGCTTTGCTTTACTCATGTGTTTTCTCCAACTTTGAAGCAATACGGCCTGACTGAAAAACCTTTGTCAACTAACTTCAAAGCAAAGTTCATCGCGTCGGCCTGACATTCTGCCTCGGTATACCATATATTGTTTGAGTTTGCGACCACCACACAGGACTTCGCTTCTAGCGTTGAGCATACGAGGAGGGTCGCGAGAAACATTACTTTTTCAACCCTTTTACTGTGCGAATGCCAAAGCTCGCCGCAATGCTTGCATACATCGCCCATTGGAACCACTGAGGCGCAGCATCCAAATTAGCAAAACCCTGCGCCATGTAAGGTTGTATGCCGGGTATGAAGCTGCCAAGCACAATGGCTATGAAGGCCACCGTCCACGCCTCGTCTTTCCACGAATTATTGCTGGCTTCGATAGCGGCTTGCTCCCAGCTGATCTCGCCAGTGGCAATTTTCATCTTGGTCTCAGCCTCAGCTTTCTTCACGGCAGTCTTGCCGTCGATGTAGCTTGCCGCCAGCCCGCCGAGTGATCCGATTATCTGGCCTATCATTTCTTAGCTCCCATTGCACTAAATCCAAAAAACGCGGCAACAAGGCCGGATATGGCTATGAAATATGTTGGGGCAATTGTAGCTAAGAGCTGCCCTGTTGTGTCATATCCCCATATATCCGCCGCAACTATTCCAAACGGGTATATCAGCAAGCCAAACAGAGCAAACCACGTCATCCGCAGCTGAGCATCGCGCTTGTGGTCGGCGTCTTCCATGCGCAAGCGACGGTCTTCTAGCATCAGTTCACGCTCATCTAGGTCAATCTTGCCATTGCCGTTAAGGTCATATTCAGTCATTGGCTAACTCCAATTTTAAAACATTGCAGATATTCGTTGCTTTTCGTGACAAGCACAGTGGCCTTTCGCAGCTCATCGGAGCATTCTTTCTCGCTGCTATACTGGCCCACTTCAAAGTGGATCACCTGCGCGCTAAGTTGAAACCAAAGTAATATCCACATCTACCATTTCCCGTGTTTGACGCCTAAGAAAAACAGAACAACAATCAGCGCACCAAATCCAGCAAGCAATAGCGACGTTCCGACTGCCACACTTATGCACTTGTCGATAAATTCTTGCTTCTTATAAACTAGCTCTTGCTGGCGCTTGCGTTGCTGGCCCTCGATTTTTACGATGGCCTCCCAAGCCGATGGCCCATAATGCCACGAAATATGGCTTCGCAAATCCTCGCGGTATTCAGCCAGCTTTTGCTTCTGCGACCATATCTCTAAAGCGTTAGCTTCATTGTCGCTAAACATTTTATACAGCGGAGGCTTTTGTGACTTTTTCTCTAAAAAGTCCAGATCAGACGCGGCCTTAGCAAATTGCGATATGGTTCCAGACATTTCGTGGACGCTTTTGCCAAAATCCACGGCTTTCTTGATACCCTTGTACGCAGCGCTCGCGGCGGCTATGCACGTTACCGGGTCCATGTTACCGCTCCATCAGTCGATCTATTTTTTCTTCTAGGCGGTCAAACTTATTCATAATTTGAGAAAGCACCTCAGAGCTGTCCGACTTCGTGACATACTCTTTGGCCATTTCTTCGCGGGTTCGGTTAAGCAAGATGCGGAGGCGATCTAGCTCTTCTCGTTGCGTCTTCAACCACCAGCCAATGCCAGCAATTATAACGCCAAAAAGTATGTTCAAGATCGCGTCCATTTCCATTTTAGTAACTGCCTTTCCAGACCCGGAGGGCGCTGAATTCGTTGCTTGCTAACTTACGTTTTAACACATCTTTGACGGCCTGTGTATCCGTCCAAGCAACTCCTGCCTCTTTCAGCCATACGGCAAGCATAGCCATGTCAACATTTCCAACGTGCTTGTAGTCAGAGCCAAAGCTATTCTGCGTCACCTCACGGGCCTGTGCTGCATCCTTGAGCATGTGAGACGCGTCAAAGGTGCGTTTGATGACCATGTTGTCACTGTCATCAAACGTGATCTTTTCAGATATTTTAGTTGAGGTGTTAATCATTGACCCAAGCCTCGTTGATGTGGATCGTTGATGGATCGTCAGCACGCAGAGTGCCATTCTCATTACGCGCACGCTTTTTCTTTGCCGGGGCTTTAGCCTTCTTGGCAAACATTGGCTTTTTCTCAGCCTCAAGCGCACCAAAGCGGATCTCGTTGATTGCTTTTATTTCGTCAGCGGGAAGGTCAACCACGTCGCCTTTTAAAAACTTTCCGGCAGATGTGAATACATTTGCAACGGTCACTGTAGCTTTTGTCATATCAGTCTCCACTTAAAGTAAAATGGGGGCAGTCTCCCGCCCCCATCTGTTAGATTATGAAGTTGTACAGTCGGCAATGATGCCGTTTGCAGCTTCATTTTTGGCGCAGAGTGTGAGTTCTGTCACAACTTGGCGAGTAGTGTTGTCGCCAGTCTTGGCCAACGCCACGTTCTTCGTGCCGCGCAAGGAAGCAACTTCCCACATATCATCCTGCATGATGAACACGTCGCGCGAACGGTTCTCACGGCTTGGCATAAATTCTACGCTTCCCCAAGGGGTTACATATACTGCCAAGGATTTAACAACGCGCTCATCGCCAGCTTGTACGCTGGAACGCTGGTTGTTGTTACCAGTGAAGCCCAGAGCTACATTCATTTGGAATGCAGAGAGGTACACTGTGTCCGGCTTACCACCAGCAACCCAGATTGACTGCATAACAGTGTCAAAGTTGGCTTGTGAGAAAGCAGCTTGTGTGCCGTCTGTACGGGCGTCTGTACCGTCTCCGGTTGGGTCTGCACCACCGGAACCGGCAACAGTGTTTGTTGTCAACCAAGCTGGTGCGCCAGCAAGTTCACGGGCTGTTGTGGAGTTACCAGCCGCGCGAGCGTTGTTTGCAAACATTGCCTTTTCGATGTCCAATTTTTGCTCTTTGGCAATCTTCAAGGTTTGGTATGCGATTTCTTTTGCGCGACCTGCGTTATCAACACTATCGTCGGAGTCTGATACTACGACCGCATTTTTAAAGATTTGCGTGTAGTTGCCCAAACGAGTTGTTGCTGCGCGAGCTTCGGCAGTAGTTGCGTCACCCTCAATATGAGCGTTGGTAGTAGAAGCACGGAGGCTGTCTGTCTGCCACTCTACGAAAGTGTTTTTTGCGCCCTTTTTTGCAGACTTGCTCATAAAGGGAGTTTCCTCTGGCGAAATGTTATAGATAATATCGCTGAGGTCTTCACGGATACCTACGGAATCATAGGTATCAAATGTATTGGTTGGCTGTGCCATTAGTGTGTCCTTTCAAAGACTTACTGATTTAAGATCAGGCTCAGTGCATCTTCCATAGAGCCAGTTTTCTGCAAGCGCTGTTGCGCTTTTTTACGAGTTGCAGCGTTACTATCAACACGCTTCTTTGCACCAGACTTCACCACAGGCCGGGCTTTCTCACCCTTGGACTGTGCTGATTTGCGTTTTGCCACCAGCTCACGATATTTACGCGCATCATTTAATGCCCGCACATATCTAGCATCAGTCACGCCTTGCATTTCCTCGGCGCTAAAGCCGTAGTCCATGCCCGTTTTAACCAATGCGTTTTTTATCACCTCACCCTTCTCAGGATCGGCAATATCAGGAATATGCTGCGTCAAAACTTGTGCTTGTTCTGCAAGATAGGCTTGATGCGCCTCTTGCTGAGCTTGCATGTTTTGCTGCTGCATAGTCTGCATCTGGAACATATTTTGGTCGTACTGTGCCTTGGCCTCGTCATACTTGAGCTTTTCTTCCATGTACCCGATTGGGTCACTTTCGAAGGTCTCGCGTGTTGGCGGGGTCGGAGCTTGCAGTCCACCATTTTGTGCTTGCTGATACAAAGCAGCGACTTGCTGTTGCTGCTGTTGCAATACGGCTGCCTGCTGTTCGATTTGCTTTCGCGCCTCGGCAGCTTCTTGGAACCGTTTATTAATTGCCGCTTGTCCCGCAGCAGATTGCTTTAACTGATCCAGTGTCCATTGTTCTTCCTTGCCGTCAACTTTAACGGAGAAAACATTGGTGTCTTCAGCTGGTGCTTCTACTAGGTCATCATCGTCAATTTCTACATCACCAAGATCATCGTCTTGGGTTTCGCTGGATGCTTCAACGTCATTTTGCTCGTCGTCTGCAACCTCAACCTCTTCAGTCTGATCGTCATCAGGCTCAATCATTGCGTCCACAGCTTCGTCAAAATTATTGGCCTCAGAAGTTTCCTCTGAGGGTGCCAGCAGGCTTTCTGCGGCTTGTTCTAGGGTAGTCGATTCCATCGGTACTACTTCCTTTGTTTGCGATCCAAAAGTGTCTCTGCTGCAAGCGCAGCGTCAAGTGTCACTTCGATCTGGTTAAGCGCACGAATTATCGCGTGCGCCTCTTCACGGGCAGCCACGTCAGCTACCCCACTGCTTGCGAAAACCTGCATTTGGTTTTCGCGCACACCCTGCATAAACTGCTTAAATGCAGTGTCGTTTTTCAATCGACGTGCCTCATCGGCCTCTATGCGTATTTCTGTTGTCATTGTTGCGGTGTCCCTTGTGCCATGCCGCCAATCATGCGCATCTTATCTTGCTCAGCCTTCACGCGGGCCACGTCAACGGCTGTGCCGTATTCGCCATAAATCTTTGCCGCGTCCACCATCAAGTCTTGCGCCATTTGATCTCGCTTGAGATCGTCATTGGCCGCTGCTTTCTGCATTTCAAGTTGCAGCTTAGCCATGTCGGTCTGAGCCTTTGTTTGCGCTTTCATTTGCTCAGCCTGCAAGAACGCAGCGTTTGGATCAGCCGCCTGACCTTGTTGAGCCTGAGCTTGTTGCTGCATCTGCAACATTTGTTGCTCAATCTCTTGCGTCATTGGCGCAAAATAGCGGTCAGCGTTTCTTATGCCCGTAACCGCCAGCTGGTCGGCCAGTGTGTTGCGAATGTTGGTCAAGCTAACTAGGCCGTTCATCGGGCCGTAGTTCTGGTAAACCATCGTCTGCATTTGCAGAGCTTGGTTGAGCGCCATTGCCTTCTCTTCCTCACGGCCAGTGCCTAAGCCCACATTTATGCTCACGTCCATTGACTGATCCCAGACGCGCGGGTCAACTGGCACAAACATGCCGTTCATCCGCATCATTTGCTCTTCGTCAACATTCTTGCTCATCAGGCGCAGCATAATGCCAAACAAGTCGCGCATACCGTCAGCAAGGTTGCGCACCATAACCTCAACCTGACCCGCTGCGGCCTGCACAGTGGCCTGCACAGCGGCCTTTGTAGTTGACTGCATTGCATCAGGGTCTAGGCCCATTGAGGCCCGTGACACGCCCGTCTTGCTCTCTACGAGGCCATCTAGGTATGTCAGCGCGCCAAGTGTCTGCCCGGCAGTAAATGGTACAGATAATTCTTGGACTGAGCCAGGAGCGCGCATACGCACGATTGCGCCGATTTCGTTGTTGAGTACATCGTCAATGTTGACTGCACCCTCAACAATGCCGAGGCGTGGGTTGTTTGTCATCGCCACGTTGTCAAGGATTGAGCGCAGCACAGACGTGGCTGCGTCCTGGTCATCCATAACAATCTCGGCCAGTGAGCGGCCATAGAATGTGTGTGGCTCTGGGTCCACCTCAAACTTAGCAAACGGCAGCTCATCGCATGGCTCAAAGTCAAGCATTTCGTATGATGTGCCGCCGC
>Ga0208667_1000292_pt1 | contig 22966 bp, 26 predicted proteins | sample 11BtaG_FD_184085 | JGI IMG/M metagenome (GOLD analysis project Ga0208667, IMG submission 184085) | Marine viral communities from the Subarctic Pacific Ocean - 11B_ETSP_OMZ_AT15265_CsCl metaG (SPAdes) (version 2) | ecosystem: Environmental > Aquatic > Marine > Oceanic | place: Pacific Ocean... | reverse complement strand
TTCCATATCACCAGTCGTAGAGTTGTATACTGCATTGGTTGGATTGAAACTCTCATTAGCGCCAGAAGGACCAACATTGACAGTTATAGTAGAAGCATCTGCTTCTGTGATTACCATCCACTGACCAGCATAAGGATCATCAGCACTTGGTGAAGCATGTTGTGTCTGGTTGCCATCCATAGTACACGTAAAGATGACACTTCCAGTATCAACTCTAATGTATCCACCTTGTGTCATATCATGACCAGGAATAGTGAACACAGATAAACCTGTTGCTGGATCGTAAGATACAGTACTAGGAGTAAATTGCTTTCTTCTCTTACTTAAACCAAAGTAAGGCATTACATTGGTAGTGTAAATCTCTGCAGAATCATAAGTTTTAGCATTTCCGCCAAACTTAACATCATACATAACTTCTTCTAAGACGTTATAGACATCATCTAAACAGTCTTGCTCAGTATTATCTGCCTGAGGAGTGTATGAAGGATATGATTCCTTCATTGTTTCATATGCTTGCTTAGCAATAAACTTCTTATTTGCTAATACAAGATCATAAGCATCCGCATTCATATCGGATACAATAGGAGGATCTCCTACTTGATCAAGCGTAATTGTAGAATCTTTATAGTATAGTTGGTTGTTGATTGCTAAGTTAATAGCATCAGCGGCTCTCTTAAATGCTGTGATAGATGGTGATTCTTCTCCAGAAAGACCAGTACTAATTGGTCCACCAAAGCGATTGAAATATGTTTTCGCCATCGCGATGGAATAAGCATTACCACCAAACCAAAGATCTTGTCTTATGGCATCAACAATATGTCCGATATCTCTTCTACACTTACTCGCACCTGTTAGTAAATCTCTTTGTGTAGGAACAACATAGTTTGCGTTATTTGAATCAGTAATACTATCATTATTACCATCACTAATACATTGAGTTACAATTGATGTTAGAGACGAAATGGCATTTTGTACGTCAGCACAAGCAGTGGTGTCAGTATTAACAACATCTCCATTTCCATCTCCATATATTGATTCACCAGGAGAAACTGTAAGATCTTGATATCCAGAAGTTAGTTGATTAGATACAGCATCCTGCAGATAATCTCTAGCAGCATTATATGCGGCAATGCTTTGTAGTTCTTCACCTTGCAATCCACCAGTGATCCACTGACCGGTGCCAGAGAAATATTTGTTGATGAAAGTACTGCTCCATAAGTTACCACCAAGGAAAATATCCATCGCAACAGCATCGATGAAGTATCCAATATCTCTCTTACACTTATCAGATCCACCAGGGAAGACGAACGATGGATATAAAACAGAGACCTGACCAATAGCATAGTCTTGGGCATCTGCTTTGTTTCTTCTGATTAAACGATATGCTGTCTTAAATCTAGATCTAGCAGTCTCAGCAGGATCTCCAGGGAAGGAGAAGAATGGAGCTCCATCATAAACAGCAATTTCAGCAAGAGCATTATCAAGAATATAATCTCTGTTTTCTGTAATTAAATTGTATGTGTCTCTATACCTAGCAGCAGGATCAATTTTCTGTGCTAGATCAATAGTGACACCATTTGTAGTGTCTCCGTCATTCTCTGCTTGAGATCCTGTCTTACCAGAAGTAATACTGCCACATGGAAGATTACTATAGAAATTATAAGGACTGTCTGCGAAAGGAACAGGATCATATAGATTTGCTTTTACACTTAGTAAATTAGCAACTGCTTGCTTACATAGATCGCGAGCTCTTCTAAATGCCCAAAGTAGATTTTCTTCTTGACCAACTAACAGTCCAGTAAGTGCTGTATCATTAGCAAAGAATCCTTGTACTGCAGCAACTGTATTATAGTTACCACCGTCTCTTAAATCTTCCGCTACGGCATCAACAATAACACCAATATCGTTAACACTAACAGGAGAACCAGGACTAAAGACTCCCAAAGACTGTATAGTCGCGTTGATGATATTCTGTCTATTAGCAATAATTAGATTGCGAGCATCGAAATAACGATTCGCATTAGGATCTCTTCCAGGATTAACATAAGAAATATCCTGAAGTCTTGGATACTTCTCAATGATATATCCAAAGACTTCCTCTTGGATCATCTTACGGTTGCTTTCAATTAAGTTAGCAGCATCTGCATAGATGTTGTTGATAGCGAATCCAGAAGGATTAAGAATTTGAGGAGCAGCAATATACTTAACAAATCCAGTTGGTTCTAGAGTTGCGTTAAACTCTTCAGTTCCACCAGCAACTGCTGGATCTAGTCTAACATATAGTTTTTCCCCAGACTTAGAACCAAGTCTATATCCGCCAATAGATACGGCAGGGCGATCTAGGGGACTAGTAATGTCTTCACTACCAAGGAATAATTTAGTATAGTTATTAGTATCTTGAGTTGTTCCAGAAATATCAATAGTATAGTATTGAGTTTTCTTGATATTAGCAGCACCACTATCAACTGCTTCTGGTGGAATGATATCAGTAATGAAACCACCCTTATCTTGGTTAAAGGCAAATCCTTTGAAACCAATAGCATGTAGAGATGTGTTACCAAAGTTAGAGTTCGAGTTGGTGATCGACATATCACCACCACTTTCCATCAGGAAGTGATCAGCGAAACCAACAGCGAAGATAGAAACGTTCTGGATGAACGCATCTTCCGAAGCACGAACGTGGAAGTTTCTCCATTCATCCTTCCAATAAGAATCACCTTTAGCGTGATAAGGAACAGTCGCAAAAGCATCAGTTAGTGATGCTTGGTTCCAGGTGTTAGAATACTCATCATAACGGATGAATGCTCTGTCATCCTTCTGAAGCGAAACGCCCGTATATTGAGCTATGACCATTGACTTAAAGCCAGTCGCCTTAAGACCGTTTGCCCAGATGCCACAAATACCCCACGTAGAGCGGATAGAGCAGTTAAAGACATATGGAGAGGCAGACTCTACACTATCAACTTCAGCGAGCGTCTGAGCGTTCTGACCGAGTGCTGGAGTAGTATCTACACTAACAGTTTGACCCGAAGCAATACCTGTACCAATTGCGCTGACAACTTCAGCAACTTCGTAAGTAAACTTACGTGGATCATTTTGATCAATATCAATGATTGGGAAGATACCTTCCAAAACACTATCGATATTTGTATTGGAAATAGCAACAAACTGACCAGCAAAGTATCCGTGGTCTACCTTAGTTGTTACTTCAATTTTAGATGTTGATGCAGCAATACTAGGAATAGTTGTAGCATCATTAAGTGTTAATGACTCAATAACTCTAGAGTCAGATAGAGGACCAACAATACGGTTCTCCTGAATTCTAAAGTCAAACTCACCAGGATCATCAATTGTTGGTTGATAATCAGAGAAACCTTTAGCAATCTTTCTGTAGAATAGAGACAACTCTTCTGTGTCTGCGTATTCAAATACAGTTAATTTATGGTGAGAATAGTTAGGAGCAGTTTTTCTAGTGAAATCATAAGGATCGTAGTATACCTCACCAGTTCCCTCTACAGTATTAAAGAGAGGAGACTCAGCAGTAGTCTGACCATCTTTGATAGTGAACTGCCAGAAATAACAACCACCTGTTACATTAAAAATAGCAGAACGAGGAACAGTTACTGATGCAGGGTCAGGAACATATAGAGGACGAACAACAGTACGGCGAAGATCATAACCTACCAGAGATGAACCCCTAGGGATGATAGCACCACCCTCAGTGTTATTATACTTGTATAGTACGTTATCAGGATTAGAGATATCAAGAATGGAATTGTCTGTCCACTCGTTATTTGCTTGATCAAAACCAAACGCAGAGATACCACTAGTATCTACAAGACCAGGACGGTTATCAATGTAATGGATACCAGGCATCAGCATAATGCTGAACTGGTCAAACCTGTCATTACCAAATCCAGGAAGATACGAGTATCTTGCAATCTCTAGAAAAGCACGCTGGATGCTCTTGAATGGTGTTACAGGTGAGTTACCTCTATTCGATAACGCATCTGTAGCGTTGAAATCATCAGGAGAAACATAAAGATACTTACCAGTTTTGCTGCTGATAAGGTTATCCAGACGTGTTAAAGGCATGATTAATCTGACCCTGCGGTATATCTTTTATCCTAGGATTTATTTATACACGGGGTCTATACCTATCTCTGAGAATAAGCATTAATGCTATTTCTTTAAGACACATGTAAATGTATCCAAATTGTTCTTTATACGTTGTTCTATACATAACTCCTCCACTTGGACTCGAACCAAGAACCTCAAAGTTAACAGCTTCGCGCACTACCAATTGTGCTATAGAGGATCGAGAGCCAAACACAGGATTTGAACCTGCGACCTGAGCTTTACAAAAGCCCTGCTCTACCACTGAGCTAGTTTGGCATACGGGATTGATGGGACTTGAACCCACGACTTCCTGCGTGACAGGCAGGCGCTCTAACCAACTGAGCTACAACCCCATACGAGTAAAATTGAATGGACCGTAATCAGATCCCCATACTTTTTGATGAGTTTCTGAATGAAGACCACGGTCCATTACTTGGTAATTTGTTTCAGTAAGAAGAACTTCGTTATTAACATAAGTTCTAACTCCTCCACGCATTACATAACATTCACAAGTATCATTCTTACCGGTAAATGTTTTTGTTGCTGTTTCCTTAATAATATTATCACATCCCTCTCGATATGTCAAGAGGTCATCAGTAAGTTTATCAAGATTCCTGCATCCAACAAAATCTGATGGTGTTCTGATTTCGTAATTCTTTAGTCTAAGGTAATCACCTTCATCAACTACATCAATTACAAATTGTCTGTAAGGACGATCTAATTGATAGTTGTATGCCTGTTCTCCATAAAATCGAGTCTCCCCAATCTTACGATGACTAACACGAATGTGAGCATAACGAGTAGGATGACTTTGTGCTTGACGTTTGTTAGCAAAAGTTCCCTCAAATAATTCAAGAAACGTGTTCATCGGGCATCACTTCAGGATTAATAAGATCTAATTCAAATAATACAGGGTGGCATTCTTCAGCAATCAAGTAATCAGAGTACTTGAAGATATCCTCCATAGTATACTCTTCATTGAGTGCTGCTTCTGCCAGTATCCATTTGTCATCTTTATCCTCATCTTCGAGGACATCAAAAGCAAATGGCATACTTTCAACATAATACATCAAAACAGGTACATTGTCTACAAATACATGCTTACGTGAGATTGTGTACCGAAATTGTGCCATAATGTCATGGTTTCCTGTTAATGATATATTTAACAGGAATGCGAGTAGGGAGACTTGAACTCCCACGAGATTGCTCTCAACAGATTTTAAGTCTGGTGCGTCTACCGATTCCGCCATACTCGCAGATGCTTCCTGAGAGGATCGAACTCTCCTTAGGCAAATTATGAGTTTGCTGCATTCACCAGATTGCTAAGGAAGCTTCTACTTACAATAGTAATTGAAGTTAATGGCACATCTCACTTTTTGATCTGTGCATGTTGCTCCTGTGTGTTTGATCCCACTAGGGAATATTAGCATACGATTGGCAACACTGTCAACCTTTTTACCATTTTCAAATCTAGTGTATCCATTATTAGTATTAAGATAATATAGAGCATTGGTTGTACTAAACGTATTGTCTTCGTGCATTCCATGCTCTACATTCTCCTCAGTTCTAGAGAGCATTAACCCTTTGATTCTAACAATAGCAGCAGGATCTAACTTTTTAATTATAGGAAGAAGTATTATAGCATGTTGACTCTGAAAAGCATACTCTCTATAAAAAGAATGACCCCATTGATAGTTGTCAAACGTTTTACATGTTACTAGACCTTCGGGCATAACACTGTTTGCATAATACCATGGAAAATCGGCAGAGAACATGGTATTATACAATTCATGATATTGATCTTTATTCAAAAAGTTATCAATAACTTGCATTATGTGGGACGAGTGGGGGGTGCTGACAGATTTGTAAATGACTGGCGCTTAATAAACTCTTTCAGTTCAGGAGTCTCTTCCCACTCCCAAGTCTCTTCATGTCCGTGTCTATCGATCTTCTTAACTGTCTTTTTCATTGGAAAACTCCTCTAATTTGTCTAGAATACCATCAAATGATCCGATACTGTCAATCTCTGAGATAAGATTAGCAATCTGTTTACATACAATCGGTCGTTCTTGTCTAGCAGCATATGATAATGCGTTGCGAAGACTACTTGTAGCCTCTGAAAGACTCTCCTCTACTTGTTTACCTAAAGCCATTGCTCCTCTTTATCCTCAACATAGTTATTATACTGGGTTTCTTAAATGCTGTCAAGCTATACAAGCATCCCAGCATCTTTCATATAGTGTAATGTGTCATGCATATTACCAAGATGCTTGGCACCAATAGCGACCTGGGGATAGGTTGCTTCAGGTCCGAACTCTGCTTCAAATGCTCTTTGAGTAAAGTGTTCGTTGAGGTTATACTCATGAAACTCTCCACCCATTGATTTAAGTAGTGCTGCGATACGCTCACACTCTTGACTACCATTTGAATAAATTACTGCTTGCATGTGTCTTCTTTGTAAGTAATGGTGATTTGATTATATACTTCATCCCGATTGTCGCTATTGTATACACGACAACGTTCGATCTTAGCATCTAGTAATTTCACAACATTATCTAGTTGCCATTGAGTGCTAAACTTTTTAAATCCATCATCCATCCAAGATTTATTAGATCCTGGTGTGTTAAAATCATCCATTATTCAATACCTTTAGGAAATTCTTCAATCTCAGTTAGTTCATAGTCCCAGTCTTCCATGACTGTGTTGGCAAGGAATCTATCAGATAGCATTTCGAGTTCCTTCTCAGCATACTCTCTGCTCTCTGACTCCAACCAAACATCAACTACCTTACCCAATCTCAATTTCTTGATGTCTAACTCAGACAGTCGCTTACAGGCGTCTCTCACGGCGTTGCCTGGTGAGTCATCCACCTGTGATCGTAGTCGGATGAATACTAATGCTTTAAACTTCATGCTTTCTCCCTCTCGTCAAGTGCCTCATGAATAATTTGCTTCAACTCAATACGTTCTTCTGGTGTGAAGATTGTACGAATTTTCACTGGCATAGGATCATAACTACTTGGTTTCTTTGATTTACCAGGGAGACTCATTCCCTGTGTATCGATTTTGCTTACTTCCATAATTTTCGTATTAACCAACAAGGTTTACATAAAGAGTTTTCGTATTTGCCCTTAGAAGGGACATAACATCCAACTTGAGGACATTGATTGGCGGGAATCATATTCCCACACCCAACACATTGTGTCTCCCACATCTTCATAATGTTCTCTCCAATCTATTTGTTGCTTGATCTGGGAAATCTCTTGGTCTACTATCAGTAGCATTATCAGTTCTAGGTGAACCTTCATTCGCCTTCATAGTATGCTGATAATTAGGTCTTGGATATCTGATACAGAATGGATCAGGCATCCAGTATGTTACCTGCCATTCTTGGTCAGGACACAACTCAAGATGCTTCTCTACACTATGAGAGAAAATACCAATTTGAATGTATCCATCATGACTGACACATCTACCATTACCAATGTCAACCAGAAACAGCATCTTACTACTCATAAGACTTCTTGCTCTGGGTTGAGATTTTTCGCGAATTGCATAGGATCCTTTTCGGACTTATGAACCCAATGATAGCGCATCATTTCGCGAATAGGATCCCACATGGGGATACAGACATAATCCTTCATGTGTGTCTCGCAGCAAGTTCCTTCAGTTCCTTTGCTGTGAGTTTATCTAACTGTTCTGTGAAGTGGTCCAGTAGCAGTTGTTTGTATTGTTTCTTAGTCATGGTATTGCTTAATTAATCGTTCAACTTGTTTCTTATCAGATCCACAAGGAGCATTGCGTAAACACCTAAGAATTAGTTCGGTATCGCTAATAGATGGTTTGATTGTAAACCCCCATTTGTCAACTTCACCCTCTGTAGGTGCTTCAACGTAATCAAATTCACTTGGCATTAGTCTCGCTGTCTCCAGTCATCAGGTTTGTCTTGCTGAAACCAATTTTTAATATCATCAGCATCGGTAAATCCCGTCTTATGATTGGATGGGTCGGGATCACCTAGTCCCATCCTATTCAGAAAATCGTCTGTACTACCTTCCTCAATATTTTGTGATGCTTGGCGTCTTGCCATCTTTAACATCTCATTAGCAGATGTATTTGCCTTAGCAAGTTTCTGCGCCCAGATCATATCATCTAGTTTTACATCATCATTATTTGCGATACGTTTACAAATAAATTCTAGTCGTAGTCTATATTGTGTAGATAACATACGGCACTCATTTCCACGTAATTATTTAGAACCATGAAAAAAGGGACCCGAAGGTCCCCTTGGGTGTTCCGACTTTTGTAGAGACCGCACGAAAGGTCTCAACGTTATTTATCAGAAGCTGTACTTCAGACCCAACTTGGTGCCATAACCGCGATCGATGTTGCTATCGCCACTACCAACGAAGGAGACTTCGCCATATGCGCCCAGAGCATCGGTCAAACCGATACCAAGACCTGCCTTACCAGAAGGAACGGTGTCGCTCTCAGCACCGTCAGGAGAGACTACAGTAGCACCACCTTGGACGTAGTATGATGCGTTCTCGCCAAGAGCGCCTTCGTAACCAACGTGAAGGTCAGTTGCGGTTCCATTGTAGCTAGATCCAGTGAAACCGGAGTTGGCTTCCACGTTGACGTAGGGTCCTGCGAAAGCAGCACCAGCGGATACGGACAGGGCAGCGGTTGCTGCGAATACAGATTTGATCATTTTGTTTAATTACCTTTTTGTTTACTTGCGGAATGAATACCCGCAGATGATGGATCGGTTCGACTCCCGATCGCATGAGTTTATTATAGCACAAGACGCTGGATGCGTCAACCAGGTTATGCAAGTAGTTGCGGCACTCACCTGATTTGCTACAAGAGTAATTTATCAGAGTTGAATCCAGAAAACAACCCCCCTTGTGCCAGTTTACGATCAGTATCCGTGATTGCTTAGTTAAGTAAAATTAATGCGCCTTTGATATTCATTGCTCCTGTTGCCGTTAGGTTAGCAATACCACCAGCGGTAAGATTATAATTCAGACCTGCCTTAACACTGATAAAGTCTGTAGAATCATAAGTTTGACCACCAATTGTTGTCTTAACAGAATATGTACTATCTCTTGCTTTGATTAACGGAGGTGTTCCTGGTCCACCAGCGACAATATGCTGTTCTACTCCACCAATCCACTGCTTATAATCTCCAAGAATACTCCAGTTGATGTGTCCAGGAGAAACAATGTTTTGTGATGCTCTTGGATCAAACTGAACTTTTGTTTCTTCACTGACACCAAATGTCATTTTCTGTCCAGTAATAATTTCTTTGTCTTGACTTGCAGTTCTTTCAATACTACCAGCATTCATAATAATAGCACCACCACCGGCAGTTCCTGCTTGGATGTTGACTTGAGTCTTACCAATCAATAGCAATTCTTCTGATGCTTCGATAACAATTTTTTGTGCTCTGATATACCGTGTACCACCTGTAGTTTTCTCTACATAGTCCCCATAGCATTGAAGGTTTAATGCTTGTTTTTCTTCATTGTCATCGCCAGCATTAAACTGTAAGTTTGATCTCTGCTCATGCTTTGCTTGATAACCCCAAGAGTGAATCTGTAGTTGACCGCTACCAGGTCCCCTTTCTGTACCTCTTTCACCAGTAATTAATTTAATTTGCCCAAGATTATTTTGCACAATTGTGCTATCTTCTGGACCATCAATACGAAGTGCCTTAGTTTCACCATCCGGCAACATTCTCTCATATATTTCAGATCCTGTTAATGTGCCTTTATTCCAAGTTCTAAACCTAGGTCCACAACCATTATCCTGAGTTTCATCAGGAGTTGTGGACTTAGCAAGAGTTGTTGGATATGTGGAAGCGGATTGTGTATTCATTATGGGCAATCAACGTAACGACCAGTTCCAATCTTAGTAGAACCGATTCTAGACAGTGCATCTGTATCTAGACATGCTAGAGACGGTAATAGTTTAGCACCATAACCACCACCACCAACTACAATAATCTCAGGATATTCCTTATATGTTGTTATTCTGTCAGTAATACGAGCACCAATTACAAATCCATCTTCATTAATAATTGCTTCTGCTACATCATCTCTACCATTAATGTAGATAGTGGGTGGTTCTTTATAATCAATTCCAGGTCTAATGAGAGTAAGAGCATCGATAATACATCTCTTGCCATTATCATCAGCAAGATTTTTCTTATAACCAAAACCATTAGATTTGACACGAATCTCTGTCAAGAAACCATCTCTATCCAATAAAGCAGTTGCAGTAGCACCAATACCTTCTCCTGTAATAAAGACATATGGAGGTTCTGCCCATGGTGAACCAGGATTAGATACAGGAATATCAATTATTCCTCCGCTTTCATCTGTGATAACATCTTCGACTACAACAGTTGGTGGAACAAATGTTCCTGTATCAGTTCCGGGTCCTTCTCCTTCGCCATCATCGATTAAATCATCTGATGTAACGATTACAACATCATCAAATGCGCCGGTTCCATTAATGGTCAATCGAAGAATTTCTGCATCTTCTACAACACCATCCTCTTCAATACCTACCGTAATTTTACTTTTGTTGTCATTAACAACAACATTTCCAACTAAATTTCCACCAATGATATCATCAGAAGTTATATCATTGCCAGAAAGAGTGTAATATAAAATTTCTCCATTCACATAGTTTGTTGTTGTTACTGTATAAACAATAAATTCTCCTTCTGGACAGGTATCTCTATCTGCTGCAACACTAACAGTTTTTACAATTCCGACTCCAGTATTATCATCAATTCCATCCCCATCATCATCTGTTGGCGAAGGGTTTGGATCATTTACATCTGGTCCAGTTGTATCCCCATCACCATCATCATCAGTAGGATCAGTTACTGAAGGAGGAAAGACATCAGGAAGATCATATATTGGATTTGTAGGAGATCCGGTATATGGATCAGATGGTTCTATTACATTCTTTTCAGTGATTGTTCCTGTAGCAAGGTTCTTAATAAATCTTGTCTGTACTGGACTTCCCTTTGCTGGTGTATTCTTTCGTATAATAATTTTAAAGTCTTCGTCCTGTTCTCTTTCAGAATCAACCAGAGTTTGAACTTGTATTGTTTTTTCTGATTCTCCTGGAGCAAACCCCAAGATACCATTTACTGGAATATAATCTTTTTCTTCTGTGGCACTACCAGCATATTTTAATGTTTTATACGTCACAGAAGATGATACCGAAATAAATCCTTTCCTAGTGACTACAAATTTAGCAATATTTCCTTCGACTACAATTACATTTTTAATTTCATATGTAATTCTTTCGGTTTGTTTTACGCCGTTATTATCAGGATCTTGGTCTTCTAGTTTTCTATTAGGACCACTGCCGCCGCCATCGATATCACTAGTGCCACCCTTAGGAACACCACCAGTAAATCCAACAGTAGTAAACTTTAAACTATTTCCTTTGTATGCATCATCACAAACATACTGGGTATAATCAGCACCGGTTGCTGGGAATAGATTATCAATATCTGATAACAACCGATCTAGAAAATCGTCTTCTTCATCTAGTTCTTGACCACCATTTGTGCATACTTGTTTATACTTGCTACATGTTCTATCAGGACCAGAGCATGAAATTCCAAGAAGATTCAAGACGAAATTAATTGCACCACCAAGAATGTTTAGTGGTCCCGCAATTGCTCCTAAGATATCACTAAGTGGTCCAAGAATTTGACTAAGAAGATCATTCATCAACGAATTAATCTTCGACATGATACCATTAACAAGAGCATCAATCTGACAAGCAACAGACTTATAAATCTGTTGAACATAACTCATTAAAATGTCTGTTAGGAACTTAGCAAGGCGATCACCAAGATCTGCCATTGAACATCCTAAGTTTGCTAATATGTTATTGAAAAATTCTGTAACTGGAGTTAGTGAGTTGCCATCTTCAGATGGTCTTAGTAATGCTTTAATTAAATCATTTACTGCTGCTTTGAGTTTTTCAATGATAAACCCCTTTACTCTAGCAACAAATTCGCTAACAACCATCATTGCTTTGTTGACATAACTTCTTGCTATGCCAATACCATTTTGCAACTGTCCTGTCGCTTCGTTGACAACATATGTACCAATGTTTCCACCATTGTTTTGAACTGCAGCAAGGAATTCTCCCATGATACCAGTCAATTGTGATGACATATCTTCGTTATCACATTTTTCTGCTTTAGACTGACACCAATCTTCTGCCTGTGCTGTTTTATTTTTTAGTGGTGCTACCTTCTTAGGTGGAACATTAACTCTAGAATTACCATCCCCATCACAACTACCATCTGGCAATCCACCTGTCGCTGTGTTTTTTCCAGTAGAGTTTCCACCTTCATCTTTTTGGATTGGTGGACCAACTGCCTGTGTATTAAGTTGTGGGATTGCTGTAACAAATGGTGGAGTATCTGGTGTTCTCTCACTGAATACTTTTGTTGCACCAGGAGTCTGTCCAATAGACCCCATGATGATAGGTTTTTGTTTCTCGGTATCCATATAGAAACCGATAACCCAACAACCAATCTCTAGTTGTGGGTGTGCTCCACCACTATTACCAGGAATGAATGGAACTGTGACAGGCATCATCACAGTTGCCCATGGCAAATCTGCCGTATCAAGGAGTTCCTTTTTACCAGGATGATCTCCTACAATACGAACTTTGAAACGATAACCACCTTTGTTATTTTTTTCGTCAGTGGCAGTTCCTTCAATTTGACCCACCCACCAATTGAACCCATCGTTTCCGATGCGCTGAGTAGGAATCAACTGTGATACTAATTGGTCCATATCAGTTAATCTTCATAAATCAAACATTCTAACTCTGATGGATTTTGATCGCAATAAAGTTCAAGTGCAGTTGGATCGTGATGATCTCCTGCTTCAATTTCTTCTTTGTGATGTTCTACATATTCTTCTAAGTCATGAAGTTCTCCTTCAATATGACGACGTTGGTTAGGAGAAGTCATAGGATTGTCAAGGATTTCTTTGTCCTTAGCAATATGAGTTTCGATATTTTCCATAAGTAATTGCTTCTACGTTTTTATTTAGTGCCGTGGTTTGATTCAATGTCCCCATACGAATCTCGCATCAATCTTAAGGTTGTTGTAAACTTACCGTTTCCGTTTGCTGCAGAGTCGTAAGTATGTGTTACTTCCTCAATGAGGTAAATGCCACTACTTTCTTGATCGTATGGTTCATCATTGATTCTAGCACCTGGTGCTTTATTTACAAGTTTTATGTTGATCTTATCACCTGCACAGATCTCTGAGTTGCCCGGAATCACAACTGTTGCCATTTGATGTTTCAATAATTCATATCGCATTAAAGACTGTGCTGCAAAATGTTTATGAAAATCACAAAATTCACTTGGTTCTTCTGATTCATCTTCTTCTTCATAAGATGCAATTCCGGGTTCATTGTACCATGATTCATGATCCAAAATGGTAGATACAATTCTAGTTGGATAATCAGAAATAGACTTATCTCCAAATTTAATTAAAGATGGTTTATTTTGTGCTCCAAGATGCTTCATGTTATCATATGCATCTTCTAAACTATAGTCATATTCATGATACTGACCTGTGGAATGATTAAAGAAAACAATAAGACTAGAATACTTACCCTTTCGCATAGCAGACATAACATCAACTTCAGACTGAAATACTGCTTGAGAAATTGTAAGTCTATCATCTGCACCATCTGATTGATTAGCTGGTTTTTCAATGTATGGACCCCATGTATTCTCTTCGTTCTCGTCTAATAAATCGTCAACGGCAAAGAAATTATACCCTCTTTTATTCTCCCAGAAGAAATATCCAGCAGATCCACTAATTTTATCTCTATCTCCATCAGATTTTGAGTTTTTTCCTGCAGATCCACCACTATCAATTTTTACACTCTTTACACATAACGATGAGATAATATCAAATGGTCTCCTATTTGTAGGAAGCATTTTTACAGCAAATTGAGTTGGTGATGTCATACCATTCAAATTTACTACAAATGGTTTGTCTGTATTTAAATCTTCCTGTAAAATTTTAGCAATAATCTCTTCTGGTTTTCCTTCCAATCTTTTCATTAATCTCACACATTCATTATTAAGTGCTTCAACAGATACAAGACCTAATGTAAATGCTTGTGTTTGGTTTTTAGCATATCTATTACCCACTTTCCACACTTGCATTACATATTCTTGTGGATCATCTGTAGAAGAAGTATCTACAACGATCTTAACAGTCTCACCACCTTGAATAGGAAGATCTGCTAACAATCCAGCACTATCAACAACCGACATTGTTCCTGCAACAAACGGACTAGTGATACCTTCAACATAACTGAAAGTTCCAACCATTTGTTTGATTTCATACCCTTCTGTTTCTCCAAGTGCTGCTATAACAACACTTTTAAGAGAAAATTCAAATGTATTTTGAAACTGTTGTGATTGTGCCATTATGTTAGAATCCTAAGTTTAGCTTCTTGGAACGCACCAAGACCTGCAGCATTCATATCAATACCAGCAGATACACTATTTGGAGTTGGAGTTCCATTTTGTTGACCGCCGCCAGGACCATAGTAATTATTAATAACTGTAGGCGATCCACCACCCCCACGATTAGCAGATGCTACTTGTGCTGAAGTTGCCATCATTTGTGTTCCAGTTTGTGGTGATGCTGATGATGCCGCTAATGCAGGCATTTTAGCAGACGCAAGCATTTTTGCTGGAGACATATCTGGTTCTGCAGCAATACCAGCAGAAGGTTTAGATCCAGACTGAGAATCAGGAGTTAAATGTCCCACCCATGTATTTCCAGATCCAGGAAGAATACCATTTCTACCTTCACCACCACCAGTGGTTCTTACATCAGTTAGTGGGAAAGGAACAGGAGTTCCTTTTGGAACAAAGATATCAACAGATCTTCCATCACCACTATGTGAATGTTGTGCTAATCCTCTTTCTACCAATCCCTTAATCTCACCATCAGACATACTTGGTAGAAAAGTGGTTCCATCTGATATAGAAATATCAGTTAAACCAGAATTTAACATACCACGAACCATCGCTGATGTATCGTTAACAACATCTTGTGCAGTACCAGTATTACTTTGGAAGTGTCCGTGAACATATCCAACAGCATTACGTAATCTTCCAGATCCACCATCTGTCTCACCAAATGTTGCCATTCCAGTTCCTTCTTTAGAACTAATCCCAGCACCAGGACTCTGACCAGGAGACACTTCAGATAATGATCCTACTTTACCTTTTGATCCTTTATCAAAGAAGAAGTTTCCACCTTTTCCTCTATTATAACGATCCGCTGGTAAACCATCACTATATCCTCTGAAGGATACCATAGATCCAATATCTTTAGCAGATGTTTGAGATAATGACCCACCAGATTTGAAGTCTTGTAATACTTTCGATGCATCGGATGCAGAACCACCACCAAATAGTTTTTGTAAAGCGGCTAATCCATCTGGTTGAGAAGCAATCTCAAGTAGTTTTTTCTTTCTCTCCTCTACATTACCACCTAATGCCGATGTAATATGACCATACTTTTTAGCTGCTGCACTATCTGCACTAGCACCGTAAATTGCAGCGGATAATGGCGAGAACTGCTCTTTACCCATAATTTGATCACCCAAAGTGCTTCCATATGCTTTCATAGAACCACCTGCTTTTGCATCAGCGGTTCTGTTAAGCATTACTTGGAATGCGTCTGCTTGGTTTTGATTGCCAGTTGCTTCCATGGTTGATAGGAATGCAGCAAGATTTTGCTCTCCTGTGCCACCTCCACCAACATTAGTGGGATCACCAGGACCACCAGGAGTATCTGGAGATCCACGAAACAAACTAGCAAATGCTCCACCAAGACCTTCAAAGAAACCTTTCAAACCTTCACCCAATTTCTCAATACCACCTTTAGTCTCAAAATAGTTTCTAAGTCCCTCTCCTTGAATTTCTGCTAGTTTTTTCTTTTCATCCAGTTGAGCATCAACAATACCTTGTCCAAATGCCTTATACATTTTTCGCGATTGTGAAGACACACCAATAGTACCACCTTGGGCATATCCACCACCAGAAGATGGGGTGTTAGTTGAACCTGCCAGAGCATTCATGCTCATTAAAGAATCTCTGCCAAACATATTACCAGCACGGTTGCTCATCACAACTTCGCCTTCATCAGCATTGATTGGCACATCATCAACTAGATTTGCCTTGCCACCTGATACTAGACCACCTTGATTGTAACCAGGATTGTTATTTGGATCTTTTGCGGGTTCTACGGGTAGAAGAGGAGGATCATATCTCTCACCGGTATCATTATCAACAAACTGTTCTTCTTGAGTAGGAGCAGATGGTCCTGAAAGTACATTTCCATCATCATCCAATAAATTACCTAATCTATCACTCTTAGGAGCATTTGCTTTTTTCTTATCGTTATTTTGATGCCATAAATGAGTGCCAAAACTCATCCCAGCTAAAATACCTGTTCCTATTATTGCAGTCCATTTTGCAGCAGGAGCAAGAAATCTGGCAGCTTTACCCAATCCTTTTCCACCACCCAATGGCATTCCAGGCAATCCTCCACCTTTGCCATCTTTTTCACCACCACCATCTTTACTCTTAGGTGGTTTGATGGCTTTCATGATTTTTTCTGGAGTCATAAATCCAGAAAGATCTTCAGCCTCTTCTAGTCCCTTTTCTTCTTTTCTTGCTTTTTGACGACTGAATAATGTATCTTGTGCTTGTGCCTGTTTTTCGGCAATATTAATGCCAGATTGCGTTTGTTTTTCTGTAGTATCTACAAGAGTAATTATTGCTTGCGTGTTTTTCGCCATTGCAGCGACAATATCAGCACCACTATCTGGTGTAATTGGTGGAGCACCAGTAGCTGCTGCTCTATCAGCAAGCATTCCCTGTTTAAACTTAGCAATTCTATCTTCTCTACTTAGATACTCTCCAGTAGAAGAATCGATTCCTTGTGTTGTTGCTTGGAAAAAAGCATCTTTATTTAATCCCTTTGATACGGCACCATCCATATCAACAGGACCACCACCTTTTCTCGCTCTACCAGTAGATCCAGCTGGTCCTAAAAGATTTTTTTCTTTCTTATCACTATTAGTAGGATTTTTACCTAGTGCAGATTCTCTAACTTCTCTCTTTACTAATCCACCTTTACCAGCAGCAAGTAGTCCTTTTGGTTCTTTAGATGCTCCAAAAATTCCACCACCTTTAGCAGTATTTTCGCCACCTCTTTTGCCAGTTACATCAAAACGCTTACCAATATTATTTCTATAGGTAGTATCTTTATCTTTCTTTAGAAGATCTTTTACACCATTAAGAAGTTTCTTACTTTGCTTCTTGCCTTGATTCTTAATGAGTTTTTCTAATTTGTCATACAACCACGGACCAAGAGGACCTTCGCCTGTTACTGGTGAATATGATAGATAACCGTGTGCCATTACTACCTTGCCGCTTTTTCTTGTTCTTGTTTGACTTGATCTAGGTATTGCATGAGGAGACTAGTGTAAACTTGTCTCTCCCAAGGCATCATATCTTCTATTTCACTCAAGCTATATTTATGGTGTTGCATCAAGGCAAAATTAGTCTTGTAATACCCCTCTAACGTATTATGAAAGAGGCTTATCCGAAAAAATTAGATAATCCTTGAATTACAACACTATTTTCAACTCCAGTGTTAGGGTTTGTGAGACTAATCTCGTGTTTTAACACAGGTGCGTCTTCAAAGAATTTTTGAACATCTTCAAATTGCTTATTTGTCAACCCTTCAACAAATTCTACAAATTCTTTCTTTGATGTGGTAGAACTGTCATATACATCTTCCCCATCAAAAATTTGATCTATACAACTTGCCACGATATTAATAATATCATCACTGTTGCCACTTTTGCCAATAATTGATACTTTTACAAATTCCTCAAATGCTGGATATTTCATAATCACGCCCATATCATCAGATAGCATGATTTTGTTAGAATGACCTTCAGGTTTAGAAACTTGAACCTGCGTCAAATCTAGATTGTACTTGACTTGAGTTTCTCCGTCATCACTACAAGTTAGCAACATTTCAACAACTTCGCCAACTGATACAGCGCGAATTTGAAGAAAGATATACTCCAGGTCAAAAATCGCTAAATCATCTAATTTGATTCGCGTTTGAATACAACCTTTTAGCAGATTTTTTGTAGCTTCTTCAATCTGCTTATCATCCTCAGATTCAAGTGCTAACAAAAGTAATTTTTCTTCTTTTACAACAAATGGGCGATATTTGATTTTTTTGCCATTTGAAGGAACTTCCAACTCATATGTTGGTAGTGCAACTTTTGGTAATGCCATTATACTTAGATCATATCATATTAATATTTAGTGCGTCTTTTTAGAGCAAAAATACGCAGGAAAAATTTTCCCACTTTTATGGAATTGAAAAAGTCAATTTAGGGAGGTGGTGGTAAAATAGGTGCTGAAGGAATAAAATCAGAGTCAATAAAGTTAGCACTCTGTCTGATGTCATTCTTGACGACATGATGTCTTGTGTAAGTAAACTGTGCAGTTACTTGAGTAATCTGACTTGATCCAAACTGCAAAGGTACAGCATCAATAGCATAAGGATATGCTTGCTCCATAACATAACTGATAGATGCTCTTTCTGTTGGAGAGTTTCCACCTATTTCAGTCTTAGTTATAATAATATCGCAAGCATAATCATCACGATAATTAAGACGGATAGGTCGATTTTCTGATCTACCTGATTTAACTTGCATCTGTGATTTGGTTTGGACGCTAGCCTTATTTTCACCAACTTCATCACTATCGCCAGAAAAAATATAATCTACCCAATCTTGTAAAAATTTTAAAGATGTCATGTTAGCATCACACATGAATCCCAATTGAAAATCTGTGTAAACTCTACTATGCATATAATCAACAGATCCGGAACCTAAATGAATTCCATTAGCACTGCCTTTTCCGGAATTAGTATTGGGGAGTTGTGCTTCGCTACAAAACATCTCAAAGTAATCCTCATCAGATGGCATTATAGGATACAATTTTCTGTTAGTAAATTTCACAACAAAGTTATTACTAAACGACATTCCGCCCCTTGCTGCTATTGTCGTTAATAGACGATCTATCGACACACTAAATACCTATGTTGGTCTCTTTATATTTATGGCATACTCTGGATTTTACAAACCTAAAAATCCTACTAAGTATCGTGGCAATCCTTCAAACATAGTTTATAGATCACTTTGGGAACGTAAGTTCATGGTGTTCTGTGATAATAATCCCTCAATAATTGAATGGGGTAGCGAGGAGATAATCATTCCCTATCGCGCACCTGATGGTAAAGTAAGACGATATTTTCCCGACTTTTACATTAAAGTAAAAGAAAAGAGTGGGAAACTTACTAAGTATATTATTGAGATCAAACCCAAAAAACAAACTCAACCACCGAATGAGAAAAACAAAAAAACTGCTGCCTATCGTAATGCCGCACTAACTTATGTAAAGAACCAAACTAAATGGTCCGCTGCGAGAGAGTATTGTGAAGACAGGCAGATGAACTTCTTAATACTAACCGAAGATCACTTAGGAGTCTAAAATGGCAACCGGATTCGCATCAGTCCAACGTAATACTACAAACAAAGACCCAGGATACAAAACACTCTTTGAAAGAGTAAGTGCTTCTACAGGAGGAGAAAAGAAATCTCTTTCTTGGTACAGATCTGCAGTAAAAGCAGAAGCAAGTAAATATAAAAAGAATTTTAACAAATACATCTTAGACGAACGTAAAGATCGTGCTGGTGCTGTCAAAGAACAAGACAAGAATGAACTGCGTAGATATGCAGTAGCAGGTCATCTGTATATGTTTGAGTATAAGGCAAAGATGAAGCATCTGCCTTACTACGATAGATTTCCTTTGTTGTATTGTTTTAAGGCACCAGGGAAGAGTGAATTTTGGGGTGCTAACTTACACTACCTGTCCCCAAAGAAAAGATTGATTGTTACAAAAAAATTGATGCAAGGCAGAGTTGATATACCTAAGGTATGTTTCCATAAATATCTGAGTAGTCATGTAGATGGATTATATCTTGACCTTGCTGCAGATGAATGGGACACTTCTATTCTTTTGCCGACCGAGGATTTTGTGAAAGATGTTAATGGAAGAACTTTCCCTATCGATAAAAAAATTGTGTGGGAAGAAACTGATGATAGATTCTACGATAAAATCTCAGGTCAAAGAATGATTAAAGGATATGGTAGCAAACAGTCTAAGGAGATGTCTCAGTAATGAGTGAATTAGGATTAAATAAAGGTCCATTATTAAACAATGTTCCTACAAAAGAAGGTAGAGAAGGTCAAACCACCACTACTCAAGCAAAGAAACTTGATGGTAGTGAAACAAAACAATATTGGCAGCATAAAGGTGGTAAATGGACCTTAATTCCATTAAAAGACTATCTCCAAATAAATCCCAATGTAGTTAACTACAAGGTTTTACCTGACCTTGGAATGAAAGGTGCAAATGCTGCAGCAGACTATAGATATCCTGATGATATTGCTGTTGGTTTTGACACTGACTACGTAATGTTTGAATTCTATAAGTATCAACCACCTTTCCAAGGTGTTAACAGAGGTGCTACTCAGGGAGGAAGTTCTCCCGTTAGAGCATACAATCAAACTGCAGAAGATGCTAAGTTTTACACTAGTGTAAAATCAGGTCCTATAATTCTTTATATGCCTGAAGATATTTCAACAGGTTATAAAGCAAATTGGAGTGGTAAAGCATTCAGTAATATTGCCGCAGATGCATTAGCTACAGCAGGTAGCAAAGATATTAATGAAGCAATTCAAAATACATTGCAGACAGCAGAAACTAATATCAATCAGGCAATTCCAAATGCAATGAACTTTGCTATCAGAAAAACTATTAGCAAAATTACTGGAGAAGATGTTTCTCCAAATGATTTGTTCTCTGCTACTCGTGGTGTTATCTTAAACCCAAACGTTGAATTATTATTCCAAGGCACTGATCTTAGAAACTTACAACTAAATTATAAATTAGTTCCTAGAAATGCTACAGAAGCACAAAAAATTAAAAACATAATCAATGTTTTCAAAAGATCAATGCTCCCATCGTTTGCAAAATCTGGAGATATTAGATTTAATAACGCTAAGAATGTTTCTAATAATTTTATTAGAGTTCCTGACGTGTGTAAGATTACATTTATGCGTGGGGGAGATAGAAATCCTGATGTAGCACAGTATAAAATGTGTGCTATAACAAATGTGGAAATTAACTACACTCCTGATGGCACGTATGCTACATATGGTGATGGCACCATGGTCGCTTATGGTCTATCACTTTCATTCCAAGAGACCAAACTTGTATTCGCAGAAGAGGTAGACAGATACTGATGTACTTTTCACTAGTTCCAAACATCTCATACGATGAGAAACCAATCAGTTATCCATTTTCAGAGTCAGATTTTGTAACTGCAAAGAATTTCTTCCGTAGATATAAAATTAATGATGATGTATTATCATATGCTGTGTACTTTAAACAGTATAGTATACAGGACGGTCAGAGACCTGATTACATTGCGAATGAAGCATATGGAAATCCATTTTTTGATTGGGTAATCTTATTGACAAACAATATGGTTAACGCTCAATATGATTGGCCAATGACAAACTATGAGTTAACTAGTGTGCTAGAGTCAGAATTTGACGATCCATACGGTGAGATTATTCACTACGAAACCTATAAGATTGGTCAGTATCCTGCTGGTGTTCATGTAGATGAGACTTTCTATAGCACAACACATAAACTGAACATCAATGGTGCTATGACATTAAAAAATGGCAACGAGATTTGTCGTCCCGTTACCATTGCCGAATACTACACTGCTGAGAATGAAAAGAAGCGTTCTATTTACTTATTAAAACCTGCATACTTTCAACAGTTTGTAGATGATTTTAGAAAGAAAAATTTATACAAAAAAGACGCCAACTATATTAGTCAGCGTCTAAAGAAAACTGGTTGACTTTTTCAAGCAAAAATTTGCTCGAAATTTTTTTCCAGTTTTACCGTTTTGAAAAACCCATTTTGTAGCAAGCAGATGTTGCTAGTTTTGGATTCTTTTTTAGTACTCTGTAAGCATGACCATGAACATCTGTTTCTAAAGTAAGGTGTGCTTTAGTGTGAACGATCTGAATCAACAACAGCATCCCAACAAACGTAAGGTTTATCATTGTAACTGGATGACTCAGACCTTTCCAGAGAAACTTAATCACTCTTCAGCAAGACGTGCGAAGTATGACAGTGCGTCATCATCCTCAACGATTGCCTCTTCCTTGACGGGAGAGGGAGCATTCATCTGCTGACGGAAAGAAGATCCACTAGTGATGTCAGGGTCATTGAACCCACCAGTAGCAGCGACTGGTTCATACTCTTCACTATCTACTGTAGGAACAGCAGCACGTTGAGTGATACCAAGCACCATATTCAGACGCTTCTCAAGGTCAGCATATGATTTGAACTGATCCTTGTGAGTGAATGCTTCAAGAGAATGCTCTTGCTTCCAGATTGCTTCTAGTTGATCATCATCAGCTGACAGAGCAGAGACATTATCAAACTCAGAACTATCGTAGTTCCAGTATCCTGCGACCTTCTTGATCTTCAGTTTGAAGTTAGCACCTTCCCACAGATCAAAGACATTTACTTTCTCTTCATCTTGGAACTCAGGTTGCATCGCAGCGAGGATCTT
>Ga0208667_1000286_pt1 | contig 23314 bp, 30 predicted proteins | sample 11BtaG_FD_184085 | JGI IMG/M metagenome (GOLD analysis project Ga0208667, IMG submission 184085) | Marine viral communities from the Subarctic Pacific Ocean - 11B_ETSP_OMZ_AT15265_CsCl metaG (SPAdes) (version 2) | ecosystem: Environmental > Aquatic > Marine > Oceanic | place: Pacific Ocean... | reverse complement strand
TCTAACATGTGCATACTTATTACCCTCATGCATGTATCTACCGATAACAATAGGATTCTTATATCCTGCTTTCTTGGCCGCTTCAGCCCATGTTAATTGTGGATCGTTGACTGCATTCCAGACTAATAACCTTTGACGCTTAGTTAAATGCTTTTCATCGTGATTTAAATACTCAATAGGCATATCTTCTACACCTTCTTCAAGAGTAGCTTCAACCTTAACTGTCTTTCTTATGTTGTGATTTCTTCGCATCTATTAATCTCGCTCCTGGAAACTTCTTTACAAATCTTACTATATCCTCATCTTCTAGTAAATCGACTACATATTCTGGCAACTTATCCCTCAATTCTTTCTTCAATCTTGTTTTTTGTTTTGTCATACTTATATTACTTTTGTCATACTTTTGTCAGAAAACCCTGACAAAACTAAAAACCCTGCAACTATGAGGTCTACAAGGTAATATATATTAATAAATAAGAGTATATATATAGTTTTGTCATATATTATTATACTCCCCCTTTCATATTACTCATACCGCGTCGAATAGTTCCGACCCTTTTGTCACTTACACCCAAACCCTGACAAAACTGACAAAACCCCAAAACCAGTCCCAGTAAGGCTTTCAAGCCAATAGTTTTGTCAGTCTGTATCGTCCTCTGTGACAAAACCCTCTGAAAACAGTGATTTCTTCTTAATACCGAAGCAATTATATAAAACCTCGTCGATCAGTTCCGACCCCTCTTCTGGGGAGTCAGAATAACTCAACAACTCACATGCTCCGAAGGTAAAGATTAGACTTGCGATTTCTTTCGGTGAGACACCTCTTGCGACAAAATCCTCAAACAAATGTTCTAGCCTATCTTTTGCTTCAACGTAAGTAGGTTTAGGTCTTTTAGATGCAAAGTCTATGATCTTTAAATGTGACATATTCAAAGTATAGCAAATAGTGGGGCTTTATGTCGTAAACCAAGCCCCAAAGTTTATATCAAGACGACTGCGTTATTATTGTTTATACAAGCCAAACGACTGCCTGTTCGCGATTATTCTCTATGATTATAGTATTGCGTTTCGGTATGTTCCCTCCAGGCCTGTTCTAAATGAGGTTCATGTTCTAATAACCAATTATCAGACAGCTCCCTCATCTTCTTCATACCGTCGCAGAACTGTTTAAAGTCCTCGCAACCTTCATGCAACACTTCTTCAGCCGCAATATCGGCATCTATTAATAAGTCTTTTAATGCACCCATTTTATTCCCCCTTAGATTTATTTAGTCTGAACTCTGCATCTTCAACCGCAGAGTGACATATATTAATAAGTTCACTTTCAAAGCCATCAGCTTTATGTAATAAGCCAACAACTAAATTGTGAACCAATAAGTAAGACCCAGCCATCGGATCCATCATTTCCATATCCTTATCAACCAAGCAATCTTTTGCGTAGTTACGCATCATGCTGACAGTTAAGTCAAAAGCCAGGTTGTCGTTATGATCCATTTCAGATTCTTTCTTCGCACTCATATTCATATTCTTCTCCATAAATAAAATAAATATACATTTAGTATAGCTATATCTGTTTACATGTCAAACAATTTAATATAGTATCTAATATTAACTTTTGGAGAAGTAAATGAAAAAAGACGAAATGAAGTGGATAGATGATCTAGTAGATAACAGTATGGCCCTTGCTTTGGATATGACTAGGCGTAACAACCAAGCCATAGCCAAGTCAGCCTTTAAGCCAAAGGGATCTACCAGCTTTAACAATGACCTTATGGCTATGAAAAGACTCCAGGCGTTTGCTGAGTATATATATGCTCATCAACCTAGTATGTTTGAAAGTGCCTACAGGTTTGCAAGTGAGTCAGTTGTAGACAATGAGTAATAAAATAAGGTTCTACGCATTTAGATCTTATGACGATCAATTCGGCGTTAGATTTATACCTTATGATGCAACCAAGTTCGAGCTAAAGGCACTTACTAAGAACTTTGATGCTAATGCCTTGTTTGATAAAATGAAGGCCAACTGCAAAGGATATGTTCCTGCATACAATCCAGATAAATCTTATACGGAAAACTTACAGGATCTACAGGCTAAAGTAGGCTACTGGCCTGTTCCTTTATCACATCAATCTGTGTATGAAGATATACCTATAGAGTATGATGATGATTGGACAGAAGAAACAGCTACGCCAAATTACAAACACCGTTGGGAAATGGAAGAACATAAGCATTCTTACTTCCCACCTAAAGACGAACCACCATTTTAAGGAGACTATATGAGCAATTTCAAAGGCAAAGGCAGTAGACCCAGACCTTATAACGTTGATAAGTTCAATGAAAACTTTGACAAGATATTTGCTAAAAAAATATCAGATGACGAAATTAATGAGGTGGGCAGAGAAAGAGGACTGCACCCTGACGATGACAGGGAAGAGATTATTAATTTTATAAAAGGAGAATAAAATATGGAACAGATAAAAGAACTAGAAGCATATCCTTACGAGGAAAGAGGCGAGGCTTTAATATATGCAGACATACCCAATGAGGTATATCACTCTGAGGTAGGAATAAGCAGTAGCACCCTGCGTAAGTTTGGTCATTCCCAGCTACATGCTGTTAATGAAGTGCAAAAGACTACAGATGCTATGAACTTTGGTACTGCTGCTCACTATATGTTGGTAGAAGGCGAGGGAGTTTATAACCAAGAGGTAGCTGTATTAATGGGATCTCCCTATACCAAAGCCTATAAAGAAAACAAAGCAGACATGCTAGAGCGATACGACTGTGTAATCAAAGAGATAGAAGACACTCATATTAAAGGTATGAAGGCCAATATTATTGATGAGGCTAACATGTATCTACAAGCAGACGGCAAGTTACCAGAGGCTAGTTTCTTCTGGTATGAGGATAAAGTTCTTTGTAAGTGTAGGCCAGATCTGATATGTCCTCCTTTTAAGGACTTACATAAACCTGGTGAGATATATGTTGTTGACTATAAAACAACCAAGTCTTGTAATCCGAAAGAGTTTGCTGACTCAGTTAAACATTGGGGGTACGACATGCAGGCCGCCTGGTATCGTAGAGGTATGGAGAAAGCTGGATACAGCGTTAAAGAGTTTGCCTTTGTTGCCCAAGAGAAGGTTCCGCCTTATGCCAGCAAGATCTTTGTTATTACAGATGAGCAAATGGATAAGGCTTGGGACAAGATGCAAGTATTTCTAGATGCTTATAATAAATACTTATATGATGGTATAACTACTATTTATAATTCAGATAGTATTGTAACTTTAGATCTGGAGGATTAAATGATGAAATTACTTAGAAGTCTGGATAACTTTCTTGAAAGGAACTGGAGAGAGTTTGCAGAATTTTTAAATCGTCTTGCAGGCAACAAGCCTGTAGATGATATAGATTGGTTAAACATGCACAATAATATGATGGAGGACAAAGATGAACGATCCAATAAATCCTAATCACTATAAGGATGGCGAAATAGAATGTATTGACGCTATGGAGGCCAGTATGACACCTGAAGCTTTTGCTGGTTACTGCAAGGGCAACGTAATCAAATATGTATGGCGTTATGAAAAGAAAGACCAGCTAGAAGGCTTGCTCAAAGCTCAATGGTATCTCAATAGATTAATTCAAAAAGTAGAAGAGCCGTCTATGGTTTCTTTGGAAGATGTTGAGATTGAGGAAATGGCCAGCTCAAGTATAAGCCAACACCTCTAATCTTTTTTGTGGAGGTTGATGAAATACTCAGCCTCTACAACAGCTAAGGTCTTAGATCTATTCCTTTTAATAATTACTAATGGTTGATGCTTTCCGCAGTTAGCGGATGCTTGATCATAAGCCTTCCAGATGTTTAAAGACTCCTGGCATTTACACTCAATAGAATAAGGAAAGGCATCTCTTGCCTCTTTACTCATAGTCACATCCTCTCCACCAGCACCCATTGATGTTGATTTAACATTCTCTGGATGTATGTCTAAAAGTTCTATAAGTTTGTCTCTCACCCATTGTTGGAGTTTGCGACCTTTTTGTTTTGCTGATTGTGGTTTCATAATATAGTGCTAGGTTGGGTTTTTGGAAGTATTTACGGAGTTATACGTTACCCTATAGACCCCTAGCGGAGCCTGTTATTTTATAAAGAAGGTTTAGCTGGCTTGCCAGTCTCCGCTGCAGCCATGCTAGGTGGTACTTCCGCTCTAGTAGGCGGAGTAAAACCATCTCCCTTCGGAGTTCTAAACGCAACTATCTCATTTGTAGTATCTGGATAGCTAGGATTGTCACTTTCTTTTTCAGAAAAAGTACAAAGCAAAGTTTTACCCTGTAGATCTTCTGCGTTAGTAGGTGGTGTATCAAGACCAACAGCAGTAAGCAAACGTTTAAAATCAGAAGCTGCGTAGCCTCTAATTAGTTCTTGCTTCTCTGTATCTTCATTCTTGTACCAAAGACTAAAGTATTTTCTAACGATCCAGCCGTTAAACTTTGGCTCGTTATGTACCTTAACCTCTAGCTTGATACTTTCATTACCAGCAGCAGATACATGTTTAGTACATTCGCTGATAATACAATTATAATCACCTTTCGGTATATAAGAGGATGACTCCTCTTCCCTAGACTCTACGTTTGTAAAATCAATTCCATCAAAGTCAGACATTATGCTTCTCCTTTAAATCCTAACTTGTTAATAATATGTGATAGGTTAGGTTCCTCAAGGGCCTCTAACTTACCACTCCTGTCTTTAGCGATATAATTAGCGCCAAGAGTTGTTTGCAACCAACGTTCGGTTGTCTTGTTTCCCTTCTCATCTTCGGTATCAAATGTTCTCAAACATAACACTTCATCAAAGAAGTAAGGAATTTGCGTAGGTAGTTTAGCGCCAACCATCATAGGTTGGTAGTGCAACATACCAGTAGCTTCATCTCGTACCTCTTGCTGTTTAGCAATAAATACAACATGTATGGGAAGATCTCTAAATCTACGCATCGTCTTAGTCATTATCTGAATGACCTCGCCATACGCTTTTCTAGGATCTTTGCTTTTCTTCAACTCGTTGCCCAGAACAATCTCTGACATTTCTGTCACGCTGTCTAAACAAACGGTATCGTAGTCTAACTTGCCGCTTTCTAATAGCTGTGCAATTTCTTCTATTTCAGCTGCTTCTTTGACTTCAATAGCAGTCACATTCGTAGCATCTTTAATAGATAGAAGTCCAGCTTCCATACTTACAACAAGGGTCTTTCCTGGAACGGTCTGACAAAGAGTTGTTTTACCAGCTCCAGAGATTCCGTAAACCAATAGTTTAGCACCTTGCATTTCGACCAAATCGCTCGGGCTTTTTATACGACTTATAATATCGCTCATATCATTTCTCCTAAAGATAAAATAATAGTATACAGATAAAAATATTGACTGTATACTTTTAGTTCAAAATAAATTTATACAAAAAGCAACTATGAGCGAAGTCAATAAAAATCAATGGAAAGTGAATTATTTATACAGGCTTAGGCAAATAGCTGATAAAGGACTTGAACCTTTATATGCTAACAGGCTGGAGCCAGAATACAAGGAGAGAGAAGTGGAAAGAATTAGTTTAAAAAGATATATAGAATTTATAGGAAATTCTGGAGCAGCAAAATTATTTGAATGCTCTGAAGCAACCGTCAAATCCTGGAGGTATGATCGAAGACAACCTTCAATTAAACAAGCAAAAAAAATAATTAAAGCTGCTAATGGTAAGTTAGATTTTGAATCTATCTACGGCTCTTTAGAAACTACATTTGAAGAATAGTTTAAGTGTTCAACGTCAAGGCAACAGCAGAAGACTCTGCGTTGGATCTAGCGCTTGCTTATGCGGAATCTGGTTTTAGTGTAGTACCTTTATTACGCCATAACAAAGTTCCTCCCAGAGAACTCGGAAGCTGGGAAAGATTTAAAAGCGAACAACCAACGACTTTAGAGATAACTAAATGGTTTCAAGGCCGCGATGATTTAGTCGTAGCTTTAGTGACTGGAAAGTTTTTAGTTATAGATGCAGATACTCCAGAGGCAGTCACGTGGGCTGCAAATAATTTACCTGTTACACCACTAAAGGTAGCTACTGGTAAAGGTATGCACTACTACTACAACAACCCAGAAAATTTTACAACTTATGTCGCTCGTAGAGTTGCTGGTTATGACCCAGCAAAACTAATTGATATAAGAGGCGTCGGTGGCTTGATTATTGCCCCCTATAATATTCATGCTACTGGCGCCATCTATGAGCCTCAAGTAATACCAGATTGGGAATTGCATGATACAGGTGACTTGCCAGACTTCTCTCGTGAAGACTGGGTAAAGGTAACTGGCGCAGACAAGATTAACGGCAAACCTATAGCGACACCTCTCTCCCTTGAAGCCGCTGCTGAAGGAAGCCGTAATGATACTGCAGCTAGACTGGCAGGTTATCTGATTGCCAAAGGATTGAATACAGACTTCACTCAGTTCTTTTTGCAATCTTGGAATAGAAGCAATAAACCACCTTTGGAAGATTCAGAGATAGCAACGACTGTTAACTCTATTATGAAAACCCATGAGCGTAAGAACCAAGCTGCTCCTAGTTATATATCCAAGAACAGGGTTATCAAAGAGCCAACAGAACTCTATAACCCTCCAGGAATTATTAAAGACATCTATGAATATTCAGAACAGATAGCTCAGATATCTCAACCAGCTTTAAGTTTACAGTCAGCGTTAGGTGTTGGATCTGTTGCTGCTGGTCGTATGTATAAATCAGATATGAATAACTTTTCGTCTTTGTATTTCATGTGTATTGCTAAGTCTGGCCAAGGCAAAGAGAATACCAAGACAGTTATTGAATCTGTACTAGATAACTCTGGACATGTAGATTTAATGGCTGGAGATGGTTATACATCAAGTGGAGCTGTCTATAGTTTGCTTCGCCATAAACCAACTCACATTACTGTAATGGACGAGTTTGGTAAAAGATTAGAAAGTATAGCTAAGTCATCGAACTCTAATAAAGAAGACGCCCTGCAGGCTCTCATGGAGGCCTGGGGCCGTTGTCACGGTACTATCAGACCAGATAACTATTCGCTTATGAATATGTCTAGCAAGCAACAACAAGAAGCTATGGATAGATCAACAATTAAACCAGCCATAACACTTATGGGTATGAGTGTTCCAAAGAATTTTTACGGTGCTTTATCTACAGGTAGAATTGTAGATGGTTTTTTAAATAGGTTTATTGTTGTTGAGTCTAAGCTTCCTAGAGTTGTAGGCAAGATGGTGCCATTTAGAGAACCTTCTCACGCTATATGTGAATGGGTAAGAAAGATGCGAGAGACTAGAAATGAAATGGAGGAGCTGGCTAAGAACAATTCAGAGTTAGACTTTAAACAACGTGTGCTTACTTTTGATAGTGAGAGTAAAGACTTATTAACCAAACTTGCATACAAATTAATAGAAGAACAAGACGCCTTAGAAAAAGACGGACTAGAGGTATTGCTGTCTAGGACTAGAGAAAAGGCTATGCGATTAGCTTTGATATGTGCTTTGGCTGACAATCATAATACCAATATTATTAGAAGCGATATAACTAAGTGGGCAATTGATTATGTGTATTACTATGATCAATTACTTGTAGATAACTGTGAGGATAAAGTTGCAGGCTCAGAGACAGAGAGCAAGATAAAACAAGTGTTGAGCTTTATTAGATCCCAAGGAGATATAGGTATCAGTAAGCGTGATATAGATAGGCGTGAGATATTTAGAAGTATGAAGTCATACGAGGTAAAAGAAATTATAGAAAGATTGAAGAACTCTGGAGAAATCCAAGAGAAAGATGTTAAAACTAAAACTACAGGCAGGCCAACAAAACGTATTGTTGCTATTGATCCTGAGTTCTTTGATGATTAAAGGAGTGGAATATGAATCCAAAACCAAAGATGGAAACAATAAGCGACCAGAAACGCGAGGAGCGTGTAGCTGGTTTTATAGAAGGATTATGGGATGTTAGGTGCAACAAGCTACCAGTATCTTACGGACTAGATTACTGGTGTGAAAGTAGTGATGCCTGCTTTTGGTTAGAAGTTAAATGTCGTAGCTTTGGTATAGATAGGTATGACACTTTACTACTAAGTACCTCTAAATTAAGAATGGGTGCGGCTTTATCCTTGGCTACTGGCCATCCTTTTGTCCTGGTATTTGCTATGACTGATAGCGTTTACTCACATACCTGGAAGGCAGGTAAAGAGTATGACGTTAGATTCGGTACGATAGCAGAGCCTATCTACGAAGAAGACTCAGAGCCGTATGTGCATTTAAGTAAAGATGAAATGACTTGCCTATCAGAACATCCGCTAGGATTTGATAGAGAAGAAATGGGTTTAACTTATAATAAGAAGAGCTAGGCTATGTTAGAAATTCTTTGTGCTATATCAAGGTTTGCATCTGAATCTCCTAAAAGGCTAGGACTCATTATCCCAGATGATTGTGCTGGTACAGGAGATATTTCTGGTAAATCTAATTGTGTTGTTAATTTTGGAGGTTGTTGTGTTTGAATTTGTGTGCTTAGTTCTTCTGTTATATCTCCTAGATTAGCTTCATCTATAGCTTCTTCAACAATAGATCCTAATGCTTCGGATCCTTCTACAACAGACTGACCTATAGATATGGCTGGGAATAATCTTAGGGCATCTCTAAATGCTTGCATTACAATACTTACACTTTCTTTATCTGCTTTGGCTAGCCTTCTTACAACTGCTGGATTTCTCATTACAGAACCCATAACTCCTAGTTGAACTAATGTAGGCAACATCGCCACGTTAAATGCGTTAACCGCAACAGCTCCAGCTATCAAAGTACCAGCTCCTCCACCTTCAGCAGAAGTCATTACTCTTAAGTCTCTAACCAAATTACGCAAACCTTTAATAGACTCTTTACCAAACATTTCATCTAGTACAGCATCTCCTTTTGCGTTTAAAGCTCTTTCTAATGCTTCTGGATTAAATACCTCATCCACTCTTTTACCAGGACCAACAGCAAGATTTAGTAAGTCTCTCATACTGTCTTGTTGTATTTTTTGAAATGTATCTGCATCTACTATTTCTTTTATTCTTGCAATGTTACTTGCTTGGCCATTTCTAAATAACGTACTTACAATTTCTTCTGGATCTGCTGATTGTATTCTTGATAATAACTTATCTGTTTCTACTAGGTGTTTTGCGTTTTCAGCATCTACTAGCTTAGTAACAACATTTCTAAACTCTGGCATTTCTAATCTTTCAACAATCTCAGAAAATCTTTTAGCATCTAATCTAGTATTAATTTTGCCAAAGTCTGAAAGAATAATTTTTAAATCTGGAATGTTGTCAAACAAAACGTCTTTGGTTGAACCAAGCTTGTCGTTTATAAATTTAGCAAAAGATACTGGATTAACATTTCCAAGATCATCTACAGAGTTGGCTAGTGCTTCTCTTAATACATTCTTTTGTAATTCAGATTTTACCTCTACTCTGGTTGGATTATCTAAAGCATTTAAAACTTTGTTTAAAGCTGTAGGATAATCTTTTCTGATAACTTGAGTATATATCTGATCCACGTCAAAAGCATTTGAGGCTGCTTCTTTTCTTATCTTACTTACTACAACATCGTTAAAAGGTTTAATAGCTTTTTGATAATCTGAGTTGTAACTTCTAATCATTTTTGCAGCCTTTGATATATTTGTGGCAGCGTCTTCTTTATTAATTGGACCTCTAATTTTTAAAAAAGAATTTCCGTCTTCCATTTTTTTAAATATATCAGCTATCTCTCTTTCAACTTTATTTAAGGCAACCCCTATATCTTTAACCCCAGCGCCAGATGCTCTTTTTACAGCAAGTATAGAGCTTCTTAAATTGTTTAAAGCTTCAATAGACATTTTTCCTTGCGAATCTTTTAATATCTTTTGTAGAGCTACTATTGGATTGGATGGTACTTGTTCAACTGCAGACTGTAAACCAAGACCAGGTTGTTTTTTTACTAGATTATCTAGCTCTTTTGCTAAGGCTGATAGGTCAATATCTACTCCTCCATATACAGCATCTAAATCTTTAGCTACTAAAAAGCTGTCTATGCCTCTTGATCTTTGAACAAAAGTTCCAGCAGCAATCTCGTTTCCTGCATCATCTAAAACAATACCAAACTGGTCGTCGTAAATATTTTTTAAATCATCTCTTATCTTTTGGCCAATACCAATCCTATCTGGTCTTAATGTAAATGCTCCATCATCTATTTGTTGTATAGCATTTTTTACATACTCTTGAACATCTTTGTTTGTTTTTGCAGCGCCGTCTGACATTTCCTTAATAAGATCGTCTACTTGTCCTTTGGTTAACTGACCAGTTTTAAAAGCGTTGCCAACAGCTTGAAGATCTAAAGTCTCGTCGTTTAAATTTTCTAAAAACTTTTTAAGTCTTTCGTTACCATATTGTATTAATTTTTTATCTCTTTCAGTTCTACCAAATACAGTTTCAGATGCTGCTTGAATACGTCCAGGTATGGATCTACCTAAAGCTCTTTGCGATACAGCTGCTTCAGTAAATGAACTAATGGTTCCATCATCTTGCGCTTTTAGAATATCGTCAAAAGTTGGCATTCTACCCAATCTATTTTTAAGTAATTCTACCTCTGCAGGGTCTGCGCCCTGGGCTATAGCTCTTGATATATCTATATCTGCTATGGCACCTTTTCTGCCAAGCAAGGCGTGTAAGGCTGCGCCTCCGCCCTCAAATAAACCTTGACCTATTCCTCCAATTCCAGCTTCAATTAATGCTTCTCCACCAACCTCGCCAATTGTTTGTTTTTGTAATCCTCTTACAGTCTCTATAGCTTCTTCGCCTAGTTGACCTCCTCCAGAACCTATAGCTGCAGCCGCACTTCTTGTAATTCTGTCGCTTTTTAAAAATGGCTGTAAAGTCTTTAGCAATCTGCCATGTGGAGATAAGGCTGCAATTGCTCCTGCCAATGGCCCAAGAGTTCCGCCAAAGTCTGCAAAGTCTGCAAAAGAAAAACCCTCTTCATCTATAACAATATTTTTATTGGATATTTTATCTTTATCTAACATACCCTTTGAGGATAGTCTCCTTTGTCCTAAAGGGGTAATAGCTAGATTGCCTCTAGTATCTCTAATAAAACCATCTGATCCAGCATATCTTTGCAGTACGCCTTCTTTTTCTTCCATATTATCAGCCATATCTAGCTGACCTCTTAAGAATGAACTTTGTATACCAGTCTTATAATCAAAGTCCTCTTCTTCAATTATTTGAGCAGTTCCCTCTTTAGCTATATATTCTCTGACCGTTTGAATAGCTTTCTCTTCTTGTCCAGGCTCACCCTCAACTTCGATAATTCTGCCATCTGGTAACTCAATTTCATATATCATATGTTATCTCATCTGCAAACGAACTCTTTGTCCGTCTGGCTGAGTTTGTTGCGCTAAAATATCAAACCTGCCTGGTATTTTATAACCAGCATTTTCAAATGGTTTTCTTGCGGCTAAATAATTTTTGTATGAATTGTCTTTTCTTTGGCTGGCTCTTTTTAAGGCTAGGTCTAATTTTTGTAATACAGTAGATTGATCTGCACTCCAGTTAATAGCTCCTATTAAATTAGCAGCAACTTGTCTATCTAGGTTAGATATAGTTCTTCCAGACTCACCTGTAAGCTCTTTAATATTACCGTTAATAATATCGTTAATAAGATTTTTTGCTACTTCTCTTGTTGTTAGCTCAGGATCTTTTCCTGGGAAAAAAGCTTTAGCCTTTCTAAAGTACTCTCCAATTAAAGGACTTAAACCAGTTACATCACCTGTTCTAACCAAGGTAGCCGCTTCATTTATAGCTGCAATAACTGCATCTGAAGTGTCATACTCAAAGGCAGCGTTTGATAAATCGGTTTCATATTCAGCCTGTTTTGTTCTGAAATCTTTACCCATATCTAATTGTTTTTTGATGTATTCCTTTTCTAAATCAGCTGTAGCTTGTGCATCAAGTTTTTCCATTTGAAATTCTCTTTCTGCAAAAGCTTGCTCTTCCGCAGCTCTTTCAGCTGCAGCTGAGGCTGCTCCTGTTGCCAAGCCTTCAGCCATACTGCCAGAAGTAGCTAATCCAGCTGATATGTTTCTTATTAGTCTTATGAAGTTAGGGTTTTGGAAAATAGTAGTTTGAAATGTTTTTTGTTCTTCTGGCTCTGATTCTATTAATTTATCTACTTCATCTTTTTGTTCTGTTTTATTTTCAGTAATAACTTCGCTGTTTTTAACTTGAACGGTTTTTTCGTCAGTAACTTTTTTGTCATCTACAATAGAAGAATCTTTTGGTTTTGAAACTTCTACCTCCTCTAACGCAGTTGCTATTTCATCAGGAGTTGTTATGGCTGCATCTTTCAGTCCTTCTCCAGCAGCTAAGGTTGTTCCTAAAGCCGCTGCTCCAAGAGTTGCTTTTCCTAATCCAGTAATTTTATCTGCAGCTGTTACTGCAGATGCCACACCACCTGGAGTTACAGCAAAGTCTGTTGCAGATGGTTTAAAAAACATTTTACCAACTCCAGATGCTCCAGCTCCTATAGGTCTTTTTAATAAAGCAAGAGATCCAGCTGTTAAAGCTGTATTAATTAGTCTGTCAAAACCAGAAGCTTTTTCCATATTTAAAAGAGCTTCTCTAGGAGTTCTTCCCATATTCATATCTATAGGTATGAGCTTTTCTCCTTCTTTACCATAAAGCTGGCCAGTATCATCAGAGACTATATCCATTAATTCTGTTTTTCTAGCACTCATTAAAGTAGAAGCTAAGGGATCTCTACCTCCACCAATACCTGCACCAAAGCCTGTCATTTCTGATCTAGTTATACTTCTACCTGGATCAACAATAGTAAAACTAGGAGTAGCTTCACCACCTTCTTGGAACATTTTTCTTTGCAATATATTCATTAGCCTGTTGTGGTTCCTGTTGTTGTTTGAGGCTGTCCATATCCATAAGGAGCTTGACCTGGCATCAAGCTAGCGTAAGCTCCTAAACCTGCAGCTAAACCTTGTTGTAAAGGATCTACTGGCATGCCATAAGTTTTTCCAATTTGAGTTTGGCCTGATTGATACTGAGGAGCAAAGCCCTGCATAAACTGCATTGCCTTCATCGGATCTTGTCTTCTTTGCTCTGCATAGTCGTACTCTCTGCCGTATTGAGTTTCCATTAGTTCTCTTGGAAGTCTGCCTAGATTCATTAATTCTGATCTTTCATCTCTTCCTAGCTGTTGATAGGTTGATCCTAGTCCACCTATTTGACTTCCGAAGCCAGCCATTCTGCCTCCTATTCCGCCTAACTGCTGTCCATATCCTGCTAAAGAAGAACCAATACCTCTGGCTAAATCTCCTCTTTGCTGTCCTAAACCTAATATATCTCCAGCATATCCACGTCTTGCACCTGCTAAAGTTTGACCGTATCCTGCTTCTCTTTCGCCTGCTCTTTCAAGAGCTTGTCTACCAAATCTAGATTCTTCCATAGCTCTTTGTTGAGCAGTTCCAAATCCTTTAGAACGTATACCAGATAAAGCTTCTCCTAAGCCTCTGCCAAGTGCAGACCTTCTTTCTTCAGCACTTAGTCTAGCTCTAGAACCAAAAGCAGACTCTCCACCTGAACTTATATCTCTAGCTCTTTGAGCAATATCAGCTTTCTCGCCTTGTTTAAATACGTCATCTATTGTTTGTTGTACGACTTGTTGCTCGAACGGATCGTAGTAAGCTGCTGTTGAACGTGGGTCAAATCCTCTTAATGAAGCTCTTTGGTAGTCTCTAGCAGATGGGCCTTGTCTCCCAAGACTGCTCATCAAATCTCCAAGTCCTGCTCCATATTGTTGCTCTGCTTGAGCAAAGTAAGGCTGTTGTAATTGTCCAGCTCTTCTAGTTGCTCCTATAGCCTCATCTAGTAAGCCTCTTTCTTCTCCAAGCATTCCCATTCCGCCAAGAATAGCTTTTTCTTGGGCTTGTAAATATGGTTTGTATCCACCAATACCGCCGTAAGCGCCCTGTATACCAGCAAGCTCTAAAGGAGACAACCCAGCTGTTTTCCTCATCGTTGGCCCTTGATCTAAATAGCTTTGAGCAGCTCTTCTTGATCCTGCTATCAAACCTTCATAGTCTGGAGAACCAAAATAAAGTTCTCTAACATAAGGATCAGATATAACCTCTCGTCTTGATATGTCTTGTAATACTGGATTAACTGTATTAGCCATTATATTGCCTCAAAAATATTCATCAGTTCGCGCATGTTTTCTACGCCTTTTTCTCTAGAAGCTTTACCACCTTTAACAAGCTCTATACCTGATTTTGTTTTATTCATACCAAATGCACCTGCGCCACGTGTAGCTTTAGCAGTCATTACAAACTCACCATCACTTAACATCGCTGGTATATCATCTGAAGTACCTGTTCCAGGACCTGCTGACTCACCACCATCACGCATATCTAATTCTTTAATTGCAGCTCCACCTTGACTAAAGTATTGAACAGGACCGCCCATATTAAACTCTAGGGCTTTTTGAGCGGCTGGTAAGCCAAACTCACCTCTAGTTCCGCCTGTTCCTAGTTCTTTTGATAATTGGTATCTACCAAGTTGATCCATTGTTACAGCTGGAGTTTCAGCTAAACCACCCATTCTTTCTTTGGCTGAGTCGTAAGTAATTTTACCAAGCAGTCCTGCAAGTGCTGCTGCACCCATTCCGCCACCCATACCACCTTGACCACCTCCGAAAAGACCAGCGATACCGCCTCCACCAGGACCTGTACCTAAAGCTTTTTCAAGTTGATCTGGTAGTAGTTTTGAACTTAAAAACTCTAAAGGTGATTTACCTCCTAAAAAGTTTCCAAGACCTCCACTAGATTGAACTTCATTTAAAACATCAGGTTGAGTTCCAGCGGCTAACATTTCTTCTACTTGAGATGCTGTATAAACATTGCCTTGATCGTCTTCGTACATTACTTCTTGCTGACCACCGCCTGTTAAGTTACCAAATAACCCTACACCATCTTTACCAGGCATAACATACTCGTAACCTTTTCCTATTGTATTGCCAAATAAACCTACGCCATCATCGCCTTTAAACAAAAATTCTCCTGCTCTATCTTTTAAACCGCCAATACCTTTGCCTAAGTTTCCAAATAGACCTACACCATCTTTACCTTTAAAAAGATATTCTTTTGCATTTCCAAAAAAGTTACCGCCTGTTGGCTTGCCTTTTAAACCACCAATACCTTGACCTAACTTACCTGCTCCGTAACTAAAAGCACCTGCTTTTAAAGCATCTTTCCAGCTACCACCAGCTAATTTTGTAGTTCCAGCCTGTATTGCTGCTGACATAATTGGCCCAACGCCAGGAATAAAGTTTGCTAAAGGCCCAACAACAGGAGCTACTTTCTTAGCTACTTTTTTAATTGACTTAAATGTTTTCTTCAACCAACCAAATTCAGGCATACCTGTAATTGGATTGATAGACATGCCTTCTCCTACTTTATATTCATCTGGAGATAAGCCTGCTGCACGCAGTTCTTGTTCTATTCTTTTTCTTGTTTCTGGAGATATAACAGGTGGTACAACCATTTCGCCTTGGGCGACGTGAGCCATATACTGATCTTCGTCGCGTCCTAGCCTTGCTAATCCTGTTCCGCTGTTGTCTATTCTATTCATATTACAATTTTACCCTTTATTTTCTTCGCTGTTAATATCTTCATCTATAGATGTTAACCAAAAAACCAACAAATATCTATCTCCTTCCTCTACTGCTAGTCCTCTGTGCATGTGTGTATAACTTGGAAATATCAAACCGCTACCTGTAGGTAATGGCTCTACGACTCCTCTATTTAAAAATTCTGTTCCTCCACCCTTGTAATCGCCTGTATTCAAAGGGACTACAATACTAACGTCTGAACTGGCGTCGTGATGCCAGGCTCCCTGCTTTTTATCTTTTAAGTTGTAGTTAGCTATCTGTATGTTTCCGCCTGTAACGTGGCGATTCCATATAGTTACAAGTATTGGGTTGATTAGTGATTGAACTACCTGCATCAATGAAATATATAAATCTGGACATTTTTCGCTAAGAACTATCTCTGGTATTTGTCTTAGCTCGTCTTCTTCTGGATTAGGGACAAATGCAAATTCTTTTTGCATGTTATCTATTTCATCTAATAATATTTTACAAAACTTGTCAGAAAACAAAGGAACTGTATAAACATCTTTTAATGGTTCTTGTATGACACTTTCTAAAGGTAGTTTTTCTGGATTGTTTGTACCTTCGCTTTTATAGAAATCTACTATATTGGGTATAGATGCTTTTGCTTTTTTTAAAGTATCTTTGTTAACAAACCAATCAGAAGGAAATCCAAGCAATAAGTTTTTAAGCTTGTATGATTCTTCTTGTATCTTTTGTTTTGCAAACATATAAAAATATCCTAAATTTTAAGCTACTGTTATATTTACTGCTATATCACCTTTCGTTATAACAGAAACAGCACCTAAAGAAGCTGTAGCCTTAAAACCATTATTGGGTGAGTTAGGTGTATGAAGCTGAGTCCAACTGTTCCCTATATAAACTTGCAACACTCCTTGAGAAGTATTCCAGATTACATCACCTTCTAAAAAGTTTAATTGCGCAATTTCTGTTTCGTTGAACTGCGGCGTTCGATTTGGGTCGAACTGTCCTAAGTTTAACTCAAGAATCCTAACTAATCTATTAAAAATTTCAGGAGACATCTCTCCCTGAGCAAGCGGAAGGCTAGTTTCTAGTAACTTTGCCACTATCTTCTGCCGTCTGGTTTAATATCTAATCTGGTAGCTCCTAGTCTCCAACCTACGTTATCGTTACCGTCTGAATCGTCATCTGACTCTACTCTAAATACAGCTTGACGACTTCTTGCCCTAAGACTAACTTGTCCAGTTGAAGATCCTATAGAAGACGTAGAACTGGTTGATAGAGATTCTCCAGGGTTATTCCTAGTCTTTAAAACAAGATTTACTTTACCTGAGTCTGAATTAGCTAAGAATTTTAAATCTGGGAACATTCTTTGTATGTAAGCAAACTGCTCTCCTTCGCCCACCTCAAAGTCTGAGCTTTCTATAAATACGTTAGTCATAGGACTACCATCATCATTAAAGCCGTCTTCTTGTTCAAATAAATAACCGTTATAAGTAGCTCTAGGGTAATTTTCAATACCACTATCAAGCCAAGCGTGTCTTTCTAATTGGCCGTAATACCAAACCTGGTCTTCGTAGTTATAGATAACATATCTGTCTATTTCTGTTGCACTTCCTGAGCAATAGAACCAACCAACTTCAGACTTTTCAGTAATAGTAAACGCATGTATTTTAAATGATTGGCTTAAATTAATATCGCTATATACGTAATTATGAACGCTACAAGGTATCTTCTGTACGCTACCTGTATATGCGTAAAAGTTTGTTGAAGACATCCAATAAATAGATTGAGCTGAAGTAATAACCGCTTTTGGTCCTATAAGGCCAGTACCCTCGTTAATAAGGTTAACTGCAAATGTAAAAGGTGGGCCAACAAACTGCATACTGTATAAAGCAGTATCAGTCCATATAAGTATTTCCTGTCTAGATTTTGTAGCTCCAATAATAGAAGATCCAGATGAAAGTCTTAAGTCTCCAGCAGTATTAGTAATTAAAGGTTGGAACTCCAAGTCATTTTCTTGGTCGCTAAAGGATATAAGCATCGGGTCTATAACGCCTGTCCTTTCTCCTCCTGATACTGAGTCTGAACCTAATACAATTAAATGCCTATCTTTTTCGGAGGTAATAACTTGTAAACCTACTGTTGGTACTAAGTTAGCCCCAGAAACAGTAGAAAGGTCTACAGCTCTTGTTGTAAGTCCATCATTTTCTACCCATCTATATATACCGCCAGCCCTAGGGTTTATTATAAGGTTTTCTCCAAAGTGATCATGTGTCCAAAGTCTTAACTGGTTAGTAGCAGATAAAGCAGTAGTAGAGCCAAAAGTTCCTTCACCCCAAGTACCAGAACTCCAACCAGTACCAGTAATATAAACATCTAAACCTACATTTACTTGGTAAACCCCGTCAACATGATTACCACCATCTCCGCTATCAGAACTGTTTGCTGTAACTTCGTTTCCAGAGGTATCTTTGGCTACAAAAGTGTATGTATTAGTGGTAACAGATGTTATTTGATATTCTTGATTTAATACTTCTGCTGTTACTAGTCCACCTAAACTTACAGCTCCTGAAAAAGTAACAAAATCATTTATAACTGAACCATGTCCATTATCTGTTGCTGTTATAGTAGAGCTGCCATTAGTAGCAGAAAAATTAACGCCATTATTCGTAGTCTTTCGTATGGGGGTAACATCTGAGTAACTGTCTCCTTCTCTAATATAATATTTCCAGGTAGTCCCTACTCCTAAATACTTAGTACCTCCTAAAGAGTTCCAAGCATGCAAAGCTCTGGCAGTTCCTAAAAAACTATTAGAACTATCTTTTGACCAACCGCCAAACTTTTCTGGTCTACCTTTTCTAAAACGTACAAGATTTACGTCAAACCAACCGCCTGTATTGTCGTATTCAGTACCTTCTCTGTTGATACCTGGCTTAAATAAAATCTTGCTTAAAGGCATTAGTTATACCTCATGCCATTCTTTGCCTTCAAACAAAAGGGCTTCTGCTTCTCTTCTTCTAATAAGTCCTTGTAAAACCTTACCACCTGCTTTATTCCAACGTTTTATTTGAGCTGGAACATCATCAAACTCTTTATTGTTTAATACTTTTAACATAGTAGAAGCTTTTAAGTTAGCTGGTCCTAGGTTAAATACCCAAGATACTAAGGCATCAAATTGATTTTGTTTTAAATCAACAGTTACTGCATCTTTTATATAACCTTCATATTCTTCCATTTCATGTAAAAGTAACTTATCTGCTTCTTCTTGAGAAATGGTATCGCCTTCTTTAACGCCTTTGGTAGAGCCATATCCTATTGTTAAAACTCCTGCTGCACATTTATATGCTTCTAGTTCACATCCTTCAAACTTTTTAATTAAGGATAATCCTTCTTGAGATATGTTCATATTAGTAATCTCCCCATACTTTTGCTTTTTTGCCGCCGTGGTATTCAACTGCATGTCCTTCTTTAATGAGGATCTGGCAAATATCTTTACCATCTTCTGTATAAGGGATACCAAGTATTCTGCCATATTTACCTTTTCCTAATGACTGTATTTTAAATTTACCACAACAAAGCTCCTTTAGTCTTTCTTTTGCTGCAAGACCTAATTTTTTTTCTGCTAAATCTCTAGTTCTAGATTCTGGAGTATCAATACCGTGAAGACGTACTCTTTGTTTATGTAATTTAACATCAAATCCAAGGTCTAACGAACAGTCGAAGGTATCACCGTCGACTATTCGTTCCAAAATAGCGTTATATACAAACGCGTCTGGTGCCTTAGCCATTATTTATCCTTAGCTTTAAGAATGTTTAATGCAAGTAAATCTATAAATTTATATAGTTTACCAATCCAAGCGTCGTCTTTAGGTGTTGGAGTGACTGCAGCTATAATTGAACTAGCAGTTACAATCGCTGTTACCCACATCACCATATTGCTTATAAAATCCATATTATCCTCCCTTGAATATTAATGGTTTATTGATTTTAACAGATTAATTATCGTTTTTGCTAACTGTTACTTTTCTATAATAGACAACTACTTCAGTCAGTTCATTAATATAACGTTTTAACTCTTGCATGTTATAAGCCATCAACTCATAATCTGGTACTGACATAGCAACAAATACTACCTGCCCTTGATCTTTTTCTATTTGAATTAAAAAATCTTCTATATTCTTATTAGATACAACATACCAGTAGGGATCTTTTAAATCTATTTCTCTGGGCATTATAGGTTGCACTATAGTTCTTTCTATAGGCTTTGATACAACCTCTACCTGTTTAGTTGGTAACAGACTGCAACTGCAAGCCATCATCAAGACTGTCAATGTTACGGCTGTCTTCTTCAATGCTATCAAATACATCTTTTGTTCCTTTGTTTATTCTGGGTTGTATTAGTCCAGGTTTAGCTGCTGCTAATCTGGTTAAATCGTGACGTTTAAATATGTCAAGGTACCTTGACATCTCTTTTTGTATTTCTTGATTTCGACTCTGCAGATCCAACAAACTACCCGTTTGTAAGGCAAAATCATTTTGTAGTGATTCTATTGCTAGCTTTTGTTCTGCATCTCTTAATTCAAAGGCTTGATTAAGAGCTGATAGGTTAGAATTTTGTTTCCATAAAACAAAACTAAATAAACTTAAAGCAACTATAATTCCTATTAACACTTTACTCATCTTAAATAGTATACACTTTCAATGCTTTCTTCTTTCCCTTAACGTACATTTTTTTACAAAACGTAGCTTCTGGTACTTTTTTACGCGTAGATTCTCCAATTAATAAATCAACTCCAGCTTCTTTAGTAGCTGACTCTAACCTTGCAGCTGTATTAACAGCATCACCAATAGCAGAATAATCAAATCTTGTATCTGATCCCATATTGCCAATAATAGCTTCTCCTGTATTTACACCTATACCTATTGCTATTGGCTCAGGTAATTCTTTTTGTAACATGCGAATTGCTGTTCTCATATCTCTAGCGCAGGCGACTGCACGTTGTTCATGTTCATCTAAATCGAGAGGAGCGTTAAAGATGGCCATACAAGCATCACCTATAAATTTATCAACCATACCTCCATGTGCTTGGATACATTCTACTTGTACGGTAAGAACTTTATTCATTATGTCAGTTACTTCTTCTGGTTTTAGTTTTTCAGATAAATTTGTAAACCCCCTGACATCTGTAAATAAAAAAGTACAGATTCTTTTTTCTCCACCAAGTTTTAAAAGTTCAGGATTTTTTTGTAATTGTTTAACTTGTCTTGGATCTAGATAATGTTCAAACTGTTTTTTAATTTGCTGACGCAATTTAAACTGTTTTCTAAAGTTTATATAGAAGGCAATAGCTGCAGTTATGAATTGAGATACAAAAGTCCAAGAAAAATCTATTAAATACCCTTTTTGAATGCTAAAAACGCCTGAGAAGGCTGTAGTTAACAGTAAAATTACAGCTATACTTACGCCCTTAGTTATACCAAGAAAATTAATTACAAGCCACGTCAGAGTGACAAAAATTCCAAAAATTAAAATTTCCGCCGCTAAAGCCCAATCAGGAATTTTTGGAGAGTTTTTTATAAGAATTGACTCAGATAAAGCTGCTTGAATTTTATGTGGCTCCAATAATCCAGACGGAGTTGCAACTTGAGGCATAATTCCATTAGCAGTTACACCAACAAAAACAAACTTACCTGCAACATTCATTTCTTTTAGATTAGTTTCTGGTGTATCTACCCAACTAATCCATTTACGACCTAGACTATCTGTTTTTACTGGTGATATTCCTCTGACTGATATCTCTTGTATACCATTATCATTTGTAGTGATAATGTAAGTTCTTGCTCCTGTTAGTGCTTTTAATACTTCTGTACCAAAAGCAGGAACATATCCATCTGGTGTTTTTAATAATAATGGTATTCTTCTAACTAAGTTATCTATATCGGTGGGTGCAGTTGCGATTCCTTGTGATGATTTGTCTTGCAAGATTTGAATATTTTGTACTACGCCTTGAGTCAACATTCCTCCAGGATTGTCTCCCTTAATAACTGTTCCAGTAGTTTTTGGATATTTACCGTTAGGAGTTTCAAACATAGCCAGTACGGATGGTATGTATTCAAGCGTCGTAGCAAATGTTTCATCACCACCCATACGATCAGCTTGAGGAAAACTTATTACCCAACCAACTCCAATAGCTCCTTGATTAATAAGATCAACTTGCATCTGAGCTAAGGTTCTTCTTGGCAAGGGCCATCCGCCTTCGTTAGCAACATCTTCTTCAGTTATATTAAGTATTACAAAATTACCAGAAGGTTCTGGAGTTGTTACAAATGTATCAAATATTTTTAACTTAAGTATTTCTGTAGGGGTGCTTTGAAATATTAAAGGTAGTGATAGTAATATAAGTATAGGTAATAATAGTCTTTTCATTAATCACTTTGAGTGATAGTAATAACGCTGTCACTCCCTCCATTTACCTTGATAACATTTGATATGCCATCTTGTATGAAGATAACAGTATAAGATGTACTACCATCTAAGTCTAATTGCACAGACTCGTTTACCTGTCTGCGCAGACTAATAACATTACCTGTAATAATTGTAGTTATTTGAGTATCAGGATCCTTACCTAATAAAGTACCACTTACTTGAGTGCTAGTTGCTTGAGCTAGTGCATCTTCTTCTTCTGCTATAGCTAGTGCATCTAATACATTAAGCAGATCTTCAAGATAATTTACATCTAAAAAGTTAATATCAAGCTCTGTAAACTCTAGGTCATCTTCACCTAAATAATCAACATCTAAGTAATCAATATCAAGCTCATTAAAATCTAATATGCTTTCTTGTTTAGCAGATACATCTTCTTCGTAGGTTATCTTTTCTTCTTTAGGAGGCGTAACAATTAACATGTTATCAATAATATCTAGACTAAGATCAAGGATTACAGGCTTGCTTGGAGATGACTCAAAAACACTAACAGTTGTAGCTTGATATGGTTTATTAAGAGTGACAGTACCCATAGCTGTAGTTACCAGTATCTCGCCACTAGATAAGCCTAAAGCGTCTGGTAATAGTATTATAAGACTGCGGCCTAACTCATCTACTGTAGCTGTAAAGTCTGTACCTCTTATTGCTATATTGGCTGTAGGAGTTTTAAGAGTAATATTTTGTTTATCTATACGGTTTAAATTGCCAGTAATAAAGCGTGCTGTCCCAAGACCAAAGGTAATAGCCATTTTAGATTTGCTTGGATCAGGATCGTAAATGTATTCATCTATTAATAATTGTGAGTGTTCAGTTAATTTTACAACAGAGTCATCAAGAAATGTTATAGCCATTCTGCCATTAGTAGTTATGGCTTCATCATTACTTTGTATAGCAAACTTTAAGTTTGCATCGTAGGGCTTGTCTCTTACTATTTGGGCTGAACCGTTTAGTTCAGAGATGTCTCCAATATCAACAGCTTGTGCTTGTACCTTGGTCGTTTTGAACGACACAAACAGTAGAAGCAGAAGTGCCAGAGATTGACATAATTTTGAGCCAGTCATTATCTTGGGTACTCAGTTGTTGAATATTAAATGTTCTTGAACC
>Ga0208667_1000285_pt1 | contig 23382 bp, 32 predicted proteins | sample 11BtaG_FD_184085 | JGI IMG/M metagenome (GOLD analysis project Ga0208667, IMG submission 184085) | Marine viral communities from the Subarctic Pacific Ocean - 11B_ETSP_OMZ_AT15265_CsCl metaG (SPAdes) (version 2) | ecosystem: Environmental > Aquatic > Marine > Oceanic | place: Pacific Ocean... | reverse complement strand
CAGTAGCTTTTAACCTTTAGAGATTTAAGCCAGTTTCGTCTTGAGCATTCTCTATGCCTAAGACAGCAGTAGCCACGTTTGACCAATAAGCCATATCGTATCGCTCATCGTTCATAGCTGTAAGTTGAGCTAAAACGTCAATAGCTTGTGAGATGGATTCTTGTGGTTGTCTGCTCATGGCGTTAACCAATTCGCTGACTGTGTAAGCACCCTCAACAGTTTCACCTGTTGTGAATGATTTGTTTTCAACGTTGAAAACCATAGTCATTGTTACTGGTGCAGTAGTCATATAAGTTTCGACGGCTTGGGCTAAGTTAGTCATTTTATCTTCTTTCTTTAATTTGTTTTCGTTCATATATAATATACTAGTGGCAAGTTTTTATTTGTCAAGCATATTTTGGAAAAAACTTTGTAGGAATACCCACCTCACTGGATGGGTTTAATTCCTACTAAATCTTGGGGGCACGGCAAAACAAAAACAAAATCCTTACCCCCGGATGTTAATTACTTATATTCGAATCCCGGTCTCTTCTCGAAAGGGATATCTTTGTATCCATTCAAGTAGTAGGACTTATTCTTGTCGATAGTATTCTTTTTAGAATAACGTCTCCACTCTTTAGCCTTGGACTCTTTATACCATTTAGTTATCTTTGTAAGGTCTTTATTTACAAATGTCTGTAGGTATTCGTCCCTTAAATCTTTAGGGACTGTATTAACAGCATTACGCACTGTATGCCTAAACAATCCATAACCTATGTTATGTGGACTTACGTATCCACTTTTATTCCTGTTCTTATCCACTAGGTCGCTTAGTTCATAAGCATCCCAGTATCTTTGTAATTCTTTATTCATTGTTTTCCTCTTGTTTCCGTTGCCGCTAAGCAACCATATTTTTCAGTTCTTGTTTAATCTCCCTAGCAACTTCCCCTTTCCAAGAGGTAGCGTTAGCGAGAAAATATCTAATAACACTTTTTGCACTATCAAATATATATTTGTCTTCGATTGAGTAAAGGTCGTCCATAGCCTCCAAATAAGGCAGAGCATATGGATTCGCATTCGTCCAATCTTTCCTAATGTCCTTTGCGATTTCAAATATCGGTCTGTTCATTTTCGTCCTACTTTCTGTTTGTCTTGATACCAATCTAGCAAAGTATGTTTACTTTGTCAAATAACTTTTATACTTTCTTTCAGCTCGGCTAATCCACTTCTCAGCCCAACCTTGAAAATCCCAAACAAACTTTGTAGCCATAATGGATATAAAGATTGTTCCTATAAGGTCGTAGTTTATGTTATCCACGTGCTTCCCTTTCCATCTTCTCTACTTCGCTTAGTGCTGTTGGTGTCCAGTAAAGGTCTCTCTCTACTTTCATTCCAAATGGTCCTGTTACTATTTCAAAGCTCTCAAGGTCAAAGTATCCTAATTCAACTTCGGCTCCTGCTACAAGTCCGTAGAAGATTCCCTCTTCCTTATCAAACTCTGTTGCATACCAAGTCCAATTATTCCACGGGCAAAAGTATTTCGCCTGCACTATTGGGTCCTCTTGTCTTTGTGTCTCATATATTTCGGGGAACTTGTTTTCAAGTTCTTTGGTTACTAATTTCATCGTATCTCCTTTTGTTTTGTTAACCTTGATTAACCTGCTAGGTCCTTATACCTTTGACTTACTCCTCGGGTGATTAAGAGGTTTATAAGTTATGGTTTCCCACCTCTCCCGAAACTTTCAGTCTCTAGTCCTAAGATTTTTACTCCTAGCTTGTCGGTTAATACTTTAACCCTAACAAATAATCTTCTACTTGTCAAGGATTAAATAAAAAAATATTTGGAGCTGTTTTCTGTTGACAGGTAACAGCGAACCCCGTTCAAAGCAAATGGACCTATTCGCGCAAAGCGTCTAGTAAATAACCCGCATCTTCGAAGTCGGATTGCAAACTATAGCTATTGTCGAAGTTGCCGTTATTTGTTAATAACAGAGTTGTATTATCTGTATTTTCAAAGAACATACTCTTGAGCAAAGCTCTTGAGCTAACAACTTTATGACCATTGTTACAGTAACCGTTAGATTTAGTTACCATGGAACATTTTTTACAAACGAAACGTTTGTCTATTGTTTGTTCGGACATTTTCACACCCCCTTTTTGTTTTATAGTTTTTTTAATATTCATACTCTTACTTTAATCTTTCTGTAATCTTTGTCAACTCTTATTGAAAATTTTTTTCATCGTGTGTGGATTCTGTTGAAAGGCTCCACACTGCCCCACGTCTCTAGGACCTTACGTCTTTAGAGAACATAAGCTTGAGGAAAAAAAGAAAGAGGAGTCTTCAGCTCCCCTCTCTAAAAAGACTAGCCCTCAAAATCTACACCTCGCAAGTGAGAAAGGGGGTATGTCTTATGAAACCTAGTTTAGCACTTATTGAAGACAATTCACTTTATTTCAGATTTATTTTATATCCTTGTGAAAAAATTCACAAAGTAGGATTAAAGGGAATCCAAAGCTCCGACACTATTTCCCTTACGGGGAACCGCACAGTCGTGTGTCCTTCACGGTTCCGTTTTTGTAGAGCTACACAGCAACACACACGATTGGCTTTCCACCTCATTGCTATGTCATCACTCTTTAATTCTATGGTTACCCGTTTATATTCGATTGCTCGAATGTTTCTACGTGGCTCATCTTCCTCATCTATCTGACTACTCCAGTCCCCCAAGGTTTGAACCTTGCAAGGTTTTCTAGATGGGTTTCAACCTACATCCTAGGATGCGTCTCCACTAATTTTTCTTAGTAACCAAAACTTTACAGAAAATTCTTGTGAGAGCATACCGGTATTTATCGCCTTTACGTTTGCGTGCTCCACTATTAAAATGTTTTACTGCGTAATCAGTAGCAAGTGCGACTCGCTCATTCCCTCGTGTTAGCAATCCAAATATGCTCACAACAATCTTCTGTCAATCAAACCTTAGTAAGACAATCTTAGAGCTGTTTAGTTGCAACTGGGGCGTTAACCCCTTACTCTGTGCAGGTAGTTTCCGATAAGCTCACTATGAACAACAGGGGCTGACAGGGACCTCCAGTGTCGTTGAGATATCACCTAGGATAATCTTCACCGTCTTTGTGTGTGTCAAGCATATTGCAAGAAGTTTCTTTTCGAGACTTTGGACACTTTACGAGCCAACTCTTAAAATCATCTTACTAAAGTTTGATTTAAATATTCTTTTGTCAAAAAGCCAAATTTTCTTAATATTCTCAGAACGACTATTTCACATTCGTATTGAATATATATCCAAGTTAGCAGGTTTTGAATAACTTGTCAAATTCTGTAACTTAATTTCTTTTTGCAGCTGAATCCAGTCTCCAGTTAGATTCCAGCCTCCAGTATCTGACCATTACCTCACTTAAGAGGGTCCGGACCGTTTTATTGATACCGTGGAGTTATCACTTGAGTTATATTCAGATGAACCCGTTACTTTCACCCTCCAACTCTTTTTACACAGAATGAGACCTATACGGTTTACACAAACATTTCCATTTTCGGAAACTCGCAGATTTAGTGGGGCGGTCCCATAACATTCTCTCTCTTACCTAATGGCTTAATCTCAGCCGACCTCAGTTACCCAAGGTGTCCTGCAACTTCCAAGTCATCTACAGAATGTTAACAAAGTCAATTCTTTGTCTCTTTTTACTGGCTAGGTGCTCCGGTTCTCCACCCCGCAAGGTGCCGGCTCCTCCGTCACTTCCCGTGAGTCTCGGTCTCACCCGAGCAAGAAGCATATTCCCCTAGTAATTCTCCCTAGTTTGTCTCTCACATAACCACATTTCCCAGTCGCCGAATGTATCCATTCAGAAGAAATGTTGCCGTGCGTGATAACTTCACGCTATCAATATAATCACTCTAGCATAGTCTTGCCACTATGTCAAGTTCTTAAATAAATAGCTTGTAACACACAATGTTCGTTTGGTTTCTCTATTTCCCTTGCAAGGTTTCCTCGTCTAACTATGTGCTACAAGCTACTTACAGACTTTGAATGTCTAGTTTCCTAGAAATTTTATCACCCTAAGGTTCCTCTCGTCCTACATAAATAGCTTGTAACACACTTACTTATAAGCGTTTTCCACGCCCTACTTATAATTCGAACTCGCTATTGTGGTGCGAACTAATCTATAAATGTGCTACAAGCTACTTACTTATACAATAACAACAATGTTGTTAACAGAGTAAGTAACTTATATAATCCACCTTAGCAGATTATAAGTCTTTGTCAAGCTCTTTAGAAAGTTTTTTTTCAGCTGAACTTCTTAAGTCGTAGAAGTCTCTTTTAACTTCGTTACCGAATATATCCTCCCAAACAACTTCTGTTAAATGTTCTTTCACTTTACCCTCCGTTCTCGTCGAACTCTATATCAATACCATTGTCGTCGCACCACTCGTAAAAAGTCTCTAAGAACCCATTTTCTAAATGGCTCTTATCAAAATATACTTCTTTACAAGCGTCGTTGTCTAAAAATATTTTCACTTTTCCTCCTATACAGTTATATATTGGTTAACAATTTCAAGATGGTTAGAACTGATAGGTTTTTTACTTACCACCCTAACTAACTTCTCGTTACCTGCTACCCAGTAATATGGATTATCTTTGTAGTGTCCGTCAAAATCATCGACAGAATCTATTTCAAACCACATTTCTTCTACAAGTTCTTGGCTTGTCTTTTTATCGGCACCTTTAACTGCTAGATATGAGAACTCTTCGAATCCTGCCATCCTTTCTTCAAAGGTTATAATATATACTTTATCCATTATTCCTCGTTTTCCTTTTCTTCACTTTGCTGTCCGTCTATTATCGCTAATAACAATCTAATCAATTTCTACCTTTCTTAGTTATGTCTTCTATTAATGGCATCTAGTGTCTCAAAGTTTTCCCGGCATACACTACTTGTCTTAATAGTGAACTCTTTGATACCTCTAGTAGACCAATCAAAAGATGGAACCATAGTGGCGTTAATAAAGATATCTTTGCTTTGATACTTTTTATTAAGTTCAGCCAATGTGTATTTCATTTTTTAACCTTTCTGTTTTAGCTTGTATTAATAACTTAACAGAAAGTAGAACACTTGTCAAATCAATACAATAAATTTCTTTTCTGAGTTAAATCCTATACTCCACGGAACTCCCGGAGCTTTTACCAAAATTTACCAACTCCAAAATCTAGATGTAAAGTTTAGGTTTAGATTCCCATTTGCATTAAGATTCCCAATATTGTCCGGAACCTTTTGAATCCATTGGGCATTAGTGACTAGAAAATAGTCCGGACCTATATCTAAAGTATAGATTTAGATTTTTGAAATTTAAAATTTGGACGACTTTGGAATTCAGATTTTTTTTGATTGGAAAATAAAAACGGACCCCTCCCCTATTGTCCCTAGACTCCTCTCCACAGGATTGGACCCGATGGAGCAGGGGATGCTTTCTCTTCTTTGGAAGAAATCACGAACGGTCTTACCCTTTTGAACTAGCCGTTCAGCCTTATAGTAATAACTATAACATACCTTGCATACTTTGTCAACTCATAAATAAAAAAATTTATGTGCAGACTAGGTAGGGGGCTTATTTAGATTCGGGCTATGAACATTTAATACACCCCCCACTCATCTTACGTTTGCAATATAATTATGTTATACATATACATCGCTTAGTAATCTTCTACACTTCTTTGTTAGACTATAAAGTATTCACCCATAGGTAACTTTGCTACAGTTGTAGCTTGTCTGAAAGTAAAACCATTTTCTTCATCTAGGTCACCCTCATAGATAGCACCTGCTAGGTAACTCATAAATAGGCTAGTTGGTTTACCTTTGACGAATGCCCTAGGGTTCTTACCATCTATCATATCTAATAATCTTTGAATGTAACTCAAAGTAAATAGTGTTACTTTACCACCTGCGTTTTTAGCATTAGCTCTAACCATTCTCTCTGTCGAGGTTCTTTGAACCCTGTTTCTAGGAACGGTAACTCTTGCTGTCGCAAGTTGTGCGTCTTCATACATCAATGCACTAAAATCGTGTGATGACTTGGCAGTCAAAGAACCAGTTTCTAAATCTAAAAGATATGAAACCCATACTTCAGCGCCTTTTTCTGTAAACCCAAGAAATCTTTTACCACCAAATTCTTTAGCTTTTTTGGCATTCTCAAGCCAAGTGTCTCTTATGTTTACTGTATCTTCTTTAACGTCAACCTTTACAGATTGCATATTGTCTCCCTTTTACTATTGTCTCTATCACGATACCACGATTTTTTAGTTTGTCAAGCTATATTGAAGTAATTCTTTGTAAGTCAATTCACTCCAGTATATGTTCCACTGGTCAGTATGAACTAATCTACTGTTAGTTGAATATTGTTGCTTGGCTGGTATAAAGCGTCTTTTATCTATATAATCTTCAAAAAGCATATAACCACCATAATAAATACACTCTAAATCATTAACTTCGTATTTATAAATTTTCCCCTCTTTGTTTGCTGTTTTATATTTAACGTTAAAGAATACAAAACAATCCGGTCTTGTTTCCGGGTTCTGATGAATGCTATCGAGATAACAAGGCACTGTCCCTTCCCATACTGGGTTTTTATTGTGGTCATATAAAAATGGTTCTGCTGTGCTTTGCTTTGTCTTAACTTCTATTTTAAAATCACCAATTGTAGTGTCGTGGTATCTACTACCGTTTACTGGTTTAGCACCAGTTATATCATTAAAAACAAACTCACCAACATAACCAGCAAATAAACCTTCGTGGTCAGTAATCGATAATTCTTTATTGTTATGAGTTTTTTTTGCTTCCTCAGCAGCAATTGATGCACTGAGTATTATTTCTTCGCTTACTTCTATTCTTTGCATTATTCTCCTCTTGTCTTATTGTCATTATAAGTCACGGGTAGGAACGAACCCTCCGTATTCTATATACTAAATCACAAATCCGAAGACATAGAGGTTTACTCTTCTTCGAATATGTTCATATAGTTGCCGAATGAAGTCTCTGTATCAACAAAGTAATCAAACTCGGGTCTATGAAAAGTCTCCCAGTCTGCTTTCATTCTGTGACCTTTAGGTAGTATGTGGAAATCTTCTTCTGCACTTAACTCAGAATTCATTGCCGGGTAACCATTTCTCATTAGATACAAGAAATACTTTACTCTTCTAAAGCCTGCTTTAATTTTTTTGTTCTCATTGTCTTCACCAAACATTTCTTCTGCTTCATACCCACGTGAAAATACAATTCTTAGTGTGTAGAAGTCTGCTTTCTTACCCGAGATAAACTCAAACCTTTTATTGTGGCTGTCTACCTTGCGTTTAAGCATCTTAAGTATCTGCTGTTTAGTTAACGTCACTGTTGCCATACTTCTTTTTGTCTTCATATGGATACCAAGCTTTAGAGTATTGCCATTTGTCTATTTCTTTTATGACGAATACAGTGTCAGCAAGTAACAATTCGACCTCTCTGCTTCCCATACCAAGCTCTTCTTGTAGGTTAGCTGGTGTCATTCCAAACTCATTTACTAGTTTCTTTGCAATCTTTGCCATAGAACTAGCCTCGTGAACGCCCTTAGCTCTGTTTATTCTGATAGTAAGTAGCATTGCTTCTCTGTCATCTAAGTCCATAACAACGCAAGGCACTCTGCCACTGAACATTTTATAGAGTTCTTTACTGTCTTGAGCAAGTTTCCATCTATGAAAACCATCAATGATGATGTTGTTCTTGTTTATAAGTATTGGCTGTATCCATCCAAACCTTTGAATGTTCAAAGCTAATATTCTAAACTCATCTGTAAGAACTCTGTTTGGATTGTAATCGTTAGGGTCTAACTCACTAGCTAGTTTCCAAACTACATTACTTATTGGCTGCTCCTCAAATACACTCATTTTTTCTTTTTACCCTCGCCATATTTAGGTAAAGAGGTATTCCAATTTATCTCGTGAGTCCACTCGTGTAACTCTTTTCTGAATCTTCTACTCATCTTCTTCTATCCTTTCATCAAAGTTTACGTCGGGCATTTGCAAGAATATAGGTCCATTCTCGTTATTGTCGCCAAAGATACCACCTGCAATGTTAAAGTCAAAGTGTGAGCTAGCCTCGTCGTAAAGTGCATCTATCTTATCTTGTTCCTCTGTATGCTCTTTATTAAGATTTTCCATAAACTCTTTGTCTTGCATTAAGTTATAACCAATAGCATTGATGATTGTTTCAGTGTCATACATAGCAACTGGCTTCAAACCTACCCTTTTAGCAATACCCATATAAGCTGATTCGAATTCTTCATAAACAACTGCATCGGGGTTTAGTTCTGCAAGTTCCCAATAATAATCATTAACTGCCATTTGTATCTAACTCCTCCCAACTCATTTTATGAACTCTTTGGTCATTGAACTCTACTTCTAATCCCTCGCTACCAATACTAACTATTAGAGATTCCCCATTGAGAATAGAGAACACAGAGACTTCATCTGTCTTCACAAACTCTAACGAATGAAATAGATACTTATTGCTCATAACTAGAACTTATTCCTTTAAACGTTTTAGCACAAGTCTTTAGAATCCTTAGATTGTTTCTAAGAGCTTTGACTTCATCTGTATTGTGCTTACGTGATTCCATCTTATATATTTTAGTTTCGAGCTTACTAATCCATCCATTTAGGTAGTCAAGGTATTCTTGCTTGACCATAGTAAGTCTGTATGCCTGTTTAGATTTTGATTTGAAAAACAAACCCATCATTTTTTTCTCCTGTTCTTATTAATTTTCGGTTTCTTTCTACCGTATTTTTGTCGTATTTCTTGTGTAGTCATTGGATAAATATCACCATGTATAATTTTGCCAGTAACAAAGTGCTTTAACACCCACTCTGCTGTGCCTCCCGGTAAATATCTCTCCGGTTGTGTTTCAGTTAAACGCTTTACAGCTTTCCATTTCTGTAGCATTCTTGGGTAAACAGAATCTTCCGGGTCAACATTGGCTTCAATCCATTGCTTGACACCTTCCATATCTTTACCGTATTCTTTATAAATGTGTGCGTCGCTTATCGTGCCCTTGTATCTTTCGTGTGCTCTTACCTCGGGGAATATCTCAGTTAACCTGTTATAAAACTCCGGGTCCATCTGTGCCCACTTGTCTATGGTCTTCATAGATTCTGCAATTAATGGTGGTGCAACTCTAAGTCCATCGCCACTCCATAATTGTTGTTCATACCAAGCTGAGTATCTTAAGTTATTATCGTGGAAGTATTTGAATACATCATTTTCCATCCAGTCGTATATTGGTTTAGCTAATCTAGTTCTATCTAAACTAGAGCTTACAATATAGTTATCAGTAATCTTATTTACTACTGAACGGTAACGAACTAAACTTTCTTCAGCTCTGATACCATTTATTATTGCTACCTTACCTTTAGGATAAGTATCAGTAATGATTTGGTCATAGCCGTGTCGACCTAAGACTTCTGTTCTATCGTTTAGAGTCTCTGCCCATTCGGGTTTAGGTCTTAGCCATTCTCTTTCTCCGCTTGGGTCCCAGTAAGTTATCTGCTTAGTTACACCTAAACAGAAGAAAGAACCATTCTTTGGTAGTGCATACCACGTCATATTGCACCAAGGTTGGTCAAAGTAATACTTTACATTATCAAGTATGAGTCCCGGGTTCAACTCCTCATCTCTATGATGAGCATCGATTGATTTTAGTCCTCTTTCTTGAGCGACTTCCCAAACAAGGTTAAGGATGACGGTAGAATCTTTGCCACCGCTGTAAGCAATGTTAACATTGTCGTGAGTGTCATAAATATGATGAATACGTTTTTTAGCTTCTTCATATACGTTCTCCTCAATGAAACCTTTTTGTCTAGCCATTTTCCGTTTTGAACTTAGCTTTACGTAACTTATCTATACCTGTATCAAACTGCAACATTGCTGCTTGCCATTGGGTATATTGCTGTGGTTCACCTTGTAATCTACTAGGTTCAGACATTTCAAGACTGAATCTTTGCACTTCCATCTCTAGAAGTTGTCTGTCTAAGATTTCTATTTTTTTCTCTTTATCTAATAGTTGATATTCAAAATCACTCATTATTCCCCCATACACATTTCTATATGCTGAAAAAATCTTTCTCCGATTGTTTCACCATCATAATTATCTTGAAGCCATCTAACGAAAGAATAGAACTGTGCTTGTTGAGTTTCATCATCAAACACTATCTCATAAGATGGTTTACCCATTGGTAACCCTTTATCTTCACCTTCGTCTATTGACGCTTCCATATCGTCATACATTTGTTGAATGTCAGCTTGGTCGAAACCAGTTCCACTCAAGTCAGTTGCCTCTGCTAATTTTTCAAGTTCTTCTAAAAGAACATTTGTATTCCAACCACCAAGCTCTACTAATCTGTTATCTGCTAACAAGTATGCTTGAGCTTCGTTCTCATCTTTGAATGAGACACCACGGATAATTGGTATCAACCAGTCTCCGTCTTCATCAACATTTATATTTGCTGGTGGGTCTTCGTTAAATTGTTTTTTCTGAGTTAAGGCTTCCACTCTACCGTGACCTGCAACAAGTTTCCCTGTAGCTTCATTCATAAGTAGTGGTGAGGTAAAACCAAACCTGTTCATAGATTCGTGTATGGCACCTATGTCGTGGTCTTTTGGATTTACATCTGCCTCAGCAATCTCAGAAAGTTTTGTAAATTGAATGCCTACTTTGTCTTCGCTCATCCTACTTCACCTCTTTCATATTCATCCATTGATAATCCAATGTAATCACCTATTGGTGAATCTTCATATCTATCTATATTTATTGTAAATAGCATTAACTTCTTAAAAAGAATCTCTCCTGTTTCGAGAGATGCCATATCTGATTTAAGAAAGTTGCTTTTGTCTTGACTCATACCTGCTAGCCATAAGTCTTGGTCGTCACATTCTGATTCGAGCCAATCAATAACATCAATTGGTTCATAAACTTCTATAGTTTTTCTTAGATGTCTTTTAAATCTGTTACTTCTCATAAAGTATTCTTTAAAATACGCCTCTGCCATAAGACAGTTGTTAAATGTAGGCATCTTGTTGTCTTTTAGAAGTGTGTTGGCATAATAATCTTTCCAACCTATACCTCTATTTATTTCAGCAATTGATAATCCATCGTCTCTTACCATCTGTCTGATGAAGATTGAATAAGCTCCGGGGTTAATAATTGTTCGTTTCTCCACTTTATCCCTTCTTTGGCTTCACCCAAACTGGTGTTCTGCTCATAGGCATCTTACCAGTAGCTGTTGCCCAGTCTTCTACTGTTTGTCTAGTCCAAATTAGAGTTCTCCCTGCATTTAAAGTAGTGTCGGGAAGTGGCATAACATTTCTTTTAATCCAAGCTGACACCAAATTAGGCGTTACTTGTAAAAAGGTAGCCACTTCATTGACACCCATCAAATCATCTAAAGTGATATTACTTTGAGGCACTACTTAAAGAACCTTTTCCTAACACTTTTTCTAACTTGTTCAACGTTCCTGTTGGAATCTTTGCATCCATAACATTGTATTTGTTTACAGTGTTCTCAGAAACTTTGCTTTTCTTAATTAACTTATTCAAATCAATACCTTTATCAGCACAAGCCTGCTCAATTGCAGTTAGCTTTGGGGCATCGTTTGCTTTACCTAATTTTCTAAACCATCCCATTAAAATGGAACCTCACTTCCTCCGTCTTCGTTTGCTTTGGGAGCAGCATCAGCAGTTGCTTCAGCTTTAGGTGCCGGTGCCGGAATATCGCTACCTTTTTTCATCTGTGAAAAAGCGGCAGAATTCTTGGCACTATTCATTGGGTTAGTAGATTTGTTTATGCTACCAACTTTAGAATACTTAAGAGATACACCTATATCTTCTACAAATACAGTTGTAGTTGTTCTCTTATTACCGTTTGCATCTTCCCATTGTTCGGGAACAATTTTCCCTGTTACTATTGCTCTAAAGGATTTTTCACCTTGGTTTTGAGCATTTTGAAAAGTCTCAGCAATATTTTCTGCTAAGTCTCCCCAAGCCTTTACATTAAACCACAATGTTTCTTTGTCTTCACCATTCATATCTTTACCACCGCTTACGGCTAAAGATGCTTTAGTGAAAGCTGAACCTGTGTTTCCTGTTGTCATTTCGACATTTGTTAGATTTCCTTGTAGTGTTACTACGCTTACTGGCATTTTATCTCCTAATATTTATCTTCCTCGGGATTTTCCCAATTTTCTAATATACCTAAAACGACTTCCTTCAACTGTGAAAGTCGAAATAGAACTATACCGTCAGTCTCTCCGTCGGGCATAGCCACCATCATAAATGGTTTACCTTTACCACCCTCTATGTTCTTAACATTTTCCCAAGACTGGGCTTCTGCTTTCTTGAACCGGGTTGATATAGGTCCTACTTGTTGACCTGCTTTCACTTCTATGCGAACTGCAGACCTCCAATTTTCCTCGTGTGCATCTGCACCGTGGAATTTTCTATCCGGAATACCTAATTTTTTACGAACCATATTCTGCTTTCGTCGTCCCTTAGACCTATTCCGTCTATTTATACAAGTCCTACAATCGCAACCACGTTTAGGCTTGTCTGTATTTGGACATAATCCACGAGCGTTTTTCTGAGAATTTGGTTGACCTGTTCCCATCTGACCCTCACTTCTACGAACCTTGTATTCGTCCCAAGATTCATTTTCGGGGTCCCACGCGTTATTATTTTTTGGTGTGATTTGTCCTGCCATCTTTTACAATTATACCATAATTTGAGATGACATCTTTAAAACTCCACAATATTCTCTGACTTTAAAGATTCAAGTCTATTGAGAGTGTCAACTGTTTTGTCAGTTTCAACCTGCATCAAAGTTTGGAAGTGTTTACCTAAAGCTTCCAACGTTCTAGTTGTTCCCTTTGGCATAAACTTCGGATACTTGTCATAGGCTATCTTGACATCTTTAGGTGTTACTGCGTGTGGTGCAATTTCTTTTGCTACATTTCTGTATCTTGCCCACTGCTTGCTTGTCTTGGGTTGCCCAAACAATTCACCTAAAGCAAAAACATATGCTTCATCTTTGTGATTCTTCTGAACACCTTCCGGTATCATAAAGCCATCACCTGTCTCAGCTTGTTGATAGTCTTCTACTGGGGCTTCAAACTCTGCACCACGTTCGTGTGGCAAGTAATAAAGATTAGAACTCTGTTGTTCTCCATCTCCTCTACCTTTCCACTGAATGGCACCGAAACCTTTAAGTTCGTCTAAAGCTCTTCTTACTGAGCTCACACTCTTGCCTACCAAATCAGCCAATGTTGAATGACTTGGAAAACAATTTAAGTCTTTGTTAGCGTAACTAACTAAAGCTGTGTAAACGTGAACTGCAGAAGAGCCTAGGGCGTTCCCTTTAGAATCTCTTTCGAGAATCCATTTGGGAACAACCATAAACCTAAACCCTGTTTTAACCTCAAAACTTTCTTCGAGGTCGTCCATTAGTTAACCTCGTCTTTGCTCAATTCTAACTCGTTGAGTAGATTGGCGAAGAGGAAGTATTGGTCTTGAGCCCACAAGTGTAGACCTGCACCAATTTTTGAAGCCGCTCTTTTAAAAGCATCAGATTCCATTTTTTTAATTTGTTCACCGATATCTTCTTTATTGTTTTGTGGCGTTCCTGCCCCTGCAATAGAAACTGTCTTGCCGTCTATATCGACAGTAAGCGTTCCTTTAACAGCGATAGGGTTATCACCTTGGTAGATTACAGTAAAGTCCCAGTCATATGGACCGACGACTTGTAGCAATCTTTGAGCGATAACAGAGTGATTAATATAGTCTTCTTCTCTGTTGCCTTTTTTGATTGTAGACACTAACTGTGGTGGGAATTGCTTAGCAAGTCTCAACAAGCTAGTGACTTTTGTCTCTTTACTCATATTATCTCCTATTTATATGTCTACTATTGTATTATCTGAGTCTGACAGTTTTTCTTGTATAAACTTCGGACTCCTGTTTAGAGGATTGACTTCTAAGTTTTCAGTCTCAACTCTATCAAATAAAGATTCTACTATAACTTTTGAATCTAATCCTCTTTCTTCAGCAATTGCTTTTATTGCTGTAACTCTAAAAGCTGGACGGACAGCCTTCTTCCAATCGTCACCGAGGAAGTCGATTATCTTATCATCATCATAAGGCACAAGTTTAGAAGCATTCCTACCTCTGAAAACTCTCTCACCAAATCTCATAACTTTATTGGTAAGGAGACCTCTGATTCTATCATCAATCCATCTTTTTAATGTTCTTGCATCTTTTGTGAGTAAATCGATTTCATCTCTGAGCAAAACTAATTCCTCAGCTGTCATCCCTCCATACTCGTCAAGGTCAAGTTCTTCTTCCTCGCCATATTGAATTCTCTGATTCTTAGCAAGTAGAAGTAATTCAACTAACTTGTCTCTATTAATTTCCACGGAAATCGAATTCATTTCCTTGAAGTCGGACAAACAAAGATAGATAATTTGCATTTTCTTCTTCAGCTAGTCTTACGGTATATTCCATTAATGGGTTATAACGTATTTTTCTATACTGTGCTTTTGAATATAGACCTGCTCTGAGATTATTCATCTCTTTACGAGTTATATCTTTAGGCACTTCTATTTTTGATACACAGAACCAATCACTTGGACTTTGTTGCATCATATTTACAACGTCAGCAGTAAAGACAGCAGACGATGGTTTTACTCGAGTTTTCTCGGGTAATCGTTCGACCCTATGGGGCACGAAATTAGCATCCACGGGATACCTCCTTTTATTGTAGTTATTACTACTCTAATACAAGATTTATTTTTTGTCAAATGTTATGTATTATTTTTTCGATTATACTTAGACTATGTTTAACCCGGAAGAGTTATTTAGCCCCGACCAAATGTGCGAGTTCTGCACAGTAAACTTAGCTGTGTCTAAGCATCAATCAGAGTGTCCAATGAACTTTATTGACCCATCAAACTACTACACAATCTTAGAAGAACAATTCGTAGATGAAACAACACCAGTCGAAGAAGCCTCGTATATTATTGGTCAACAAATCTTTCTTGCTATCGATGCAGTTTTATCACAGCAAAAAAAGTGGGCTCAAAAATCTTTGATGGGAAAGTTTGAAGAAGTCTTAAACAGATACACAGAACTTACTTCTTTTGTTGTAGCTCTCAGAGACACAGATGTTTTACAAGACATAGAAGATGTTATAGGTTTCTTACTTAACCCAAGTGAGTATGATGACCTATTTGCAATATGGATTGAATTTGGTCAGCCACAAAAAGAAGATGATTCTGATGATACTTGGCAAGACTTCGTTTCTGCGGTATCATCTTGTGGATGGAAAATTCAGAACTCTTAGTAAGAAAAAATAAATACTGGCTATCAGAGATAGGTTTTCTATTTTTTAAATATCAAGTTGGTTATGAAACTTATGATTATGGTTCTAATGCAAAGTTAGTCGACGATGGGGTGGACTTATTTATATTGAACAAACAAAATATTCCTTATTACTGTTTGGTTCTTGGTAACCCGGAACCACACGATAAGATATTCTTACCACTGATAGAAGACGATGAAGAATCTAGGTTGATGACTTCTATTGCAGATTTTGTTTTGTTTGTAGATGTCAATGCCGATGAAGTCCATCTATTTGATTTACCTTTGCTCAGAGAAACTATTGAGCATCAATATACTAAAGGCGACTGGAAAGAATTGCCTGCAGCAAGAAAGCAAACTCAATCAACTGGGTTACTTATTCCTAAAGATGATGAATCAATCGCTTTTAAAAACACATACAAGTTAAATAAAACGATTGCAGATAAAGCTAGAAGAATTTATAAGTTTAGGGTAAGTCGTCTACGGTTAGATGAAACAAAGGTTCTTCCAATTTCAAGGGTTCGAAACTACGAAGATTCTTCGACCTCTTAGGTTTGCCATAAGTAATTTTTTCTATAGCTTTATTACTGGCTGTTCCATACGCTATCATTTCTAAATAATTCATAAGTTCTTAACTGTAGCATATTGAAACGCCAAGTTTGTTAACAGAATGTTAAATGTTTATGTAAGGACTTCTATAGATTATGTCAGTAACAAATCTTCTTTTAAGTAAACCATTACTAAAAGCTTTATCCATAATAATGTTTGTCACGCTTTCTGCTGTAGGTATCAAGCTCTCTAAGTTTCTGTTTCTATGACCTACCTTGCCTAAGAAGACTTGCTCAATGGCATCAATGCCATACGTATTATAGATATCAATCAAGTGTGATATTTCTACACCATAATCTACCGGGTATTCAAGATTCTCTAAAACATCTTTGTAAGTTGCAACTTGACCACTCAATGGTTGATGAATAGATGTTAGCTCCGGGTAAAAGATTTTAAGCAATGGCTTTGCAGTCAGCTCAGTGACTCGACCACCATAAGGCGTATGACTTCTATCAAAGTAACTTTTGACAAACTTTGTATTTGGTTTGAGTGTTAAAGAACTTACTAAGCTCTCGACATATGATGGTGTTATTGTAAACAAATCAGCATCAAGGTAACAGATAATCTCACAGTCAGTAACAAATTGTGATTTCCATAAGTTCTCACCCTTGCCTAAGTAATGACCTTGACTTGGTTCTATATCTTTTGCAAAGTAAAACTGCACACCGATGTCTTCACATATTGCTTGTGTTCTATCTTTAGAGCCACTATCTATAACAATAATCTCATCGACCAAGTCGGGCATCATCTTGATTGTATTTCTTATATTTAGTTCTTCGTTAAGAGTTGGTATTACTACTGCTACATTCATATTTATTACTATACTTGATTTTTTTTGTAATGTGTGCTAAAGTAAATATTATGGAAAATGAAGAAACTGGAAAACCACTGCACGAGTTCTACAAATCACTTGTCTTAGGCGACTTAGGTGAAGCTGTAATAGATACAATGTGCTCTATGGGTATGATGGATGGCGAGTATAAGTCAACTCTTAAAGGTGATACATTAGACAGAGTAAAAGGCATAGATGCTTTTATTGGCGATACTTCTATACAAGTAAAGCTAGATGCAAGAGCTTGTGAAACTGGTAATGTAGCTTTAGAAGTTGCAGAATTTAAATTTAGCGGTGGTCAATTAAAGCCACCAACACCGGGTGCATTGATAAACCCACAGCACGAAGCACAATTTGTTGTTTACGTTATGCCGGGTATCGGCGTATCAGTTTGGAAACCAAACACATTGAAGTATTTGTTATGGTATTGGCAAACAAAGTATACCTATGAGCGCAACTTTGAAGACGTTCAAGATACTTTTAGGCACGTTGTTGCAGAAAATAAAGGCAACTATATGAGCTTAAGCTATCTTGTGCCGTATAAGTTTATGACATACAACAGACAAGAGTATGACAATGATGTTTATCACGCAAGAGAGCCCCTACTTTACCGTGATATGTATAACTTTAGTGAAAAAAAATGGGAGTATATGAATTACCAAGGGGCTAGCAAATTCTACCACTGGGGTGAATATCTTGCTAAACTACAGCAGAACCTGCCTGCAGAATTTGAAAAGATTATAAGTGTAGCTGTTGCTCACGCCAACAGACAAACTTGGAAACCAAGAAGAGATGCAATGCTAGGAGCTTGGGGACAAAGAAGTGTAGAAGATTACTAAGCGATGTATATGTATAACATAATTATATTGCAAACGTAAGATGAGTGGGGGGTGTATTAAATGTTCATAGCCCGAATCTAAATAAGCCCCCTACCTAGTCTGCACATAAATTTTTTTATTTATGAGTTGACAAAGTATGCAAGGTATGTTATAGTTATTACTATAAGGCTGAACGGCTAGTTCAAAAGGGTAAGACCGTTCGTGATTTCTTCCAAAGAAGAGAAAGCATCCCCTGCTCCATCGGGTCCAATCCTGTGGAGAGGAGTCTAGGGACAATAGGGGAGGGGTCCGTTTTTATTTTCCAATCAAAAAAAATCTGAATTCCAAAGTCGTCCAAATTTTAAATTTCAAAAATCTAAATCTATACTTTAGATATAGGTCCGGACTATTTTCTAGTCACTAATGCCCAATGGATTCAAAAGGTTCCGGACAATATTGGGAATCTTAATGCAAATGGGAATCTAAACCTAAACTTTACATCTAGATTTTGGAGTTGGTAAATTTTGGTAAAAGCTCCGGGAGTTCCGTGGAGTATAGGATTTAACTCAGAAAAGAAATTTATTGTATTGATTTGACAAGTGTTCTACTTTCTGTTAAGTTATTAATACAAGCTAAAACAGAAAGGTTAAAAAATGAAATACACATTGGCTGAACTTAATAAAAAGTATCAAAGCAAAGATATCTTTATTAACGCCACTATGGTTCCATCTTTTGATTGGTCTACTAGAGGTATCAAAGAGTTCACTATTAAGACAAGTAGTGTATGCCGGGAAAACTTTGAGACACTAGATGCCATTAATAGAAGACATAACTAAGAAAGGTAGAAATTGATTAGATTGTTATTAGCGATAATAGACGGACAGCAAAGTGAAGAAAAGGAAAACGAGGAATAATGGATAAAGTATATATTATAACCTTTGAAGAAAGGATGGCAGGATTCGAAGAGTTCTCATATCTAGCAGTTAAAGGTGCCGATAAAAAGACAAGCCAAGAACTTGTAGAAGAAATGTGGTTTGAAATAGATTCTGTCGATGATTTTGACGGACACTACAAAGATAATCCATATTACTGGGTAGCAGGTAACGAGAAGTTAGTTAGGGTGGTAAGTAAAAAACCTATCAGTTCTAACCATCTTGAAATTGTTAACCAATATATAACTGTATAGGAGGAAAAGTGAAAATATTTTTAGACAACGACGCTTGTAAAGAAGTATATTTTGATAAGAGCCATTTAGAAAATGGGTTCTTAGAGACTTTTTACGAGTGGTGCGACGACAATGGTATTGATATAGAGTTCGACGAGAACGGAGGGTAAAGTGAAAGAACATTTAACAGAAGTTGTTTGGGAGGATATATTCGGTAACGAAGTTAAAAGAGACTTCTACGACTTAAGAAGTTCAGCTGAAAAAAAACTTTCTAAAGAGCTTGACAAAGACTTATAATCTGCTAAGGTGGATTATATAAGTTACTTACTCTGTTAACAACATTGTTGTTATTGTATAAGTAAGTAGCTTGTAGCACATTTATAGATTAGTTCGCACCACAATAGCGAGTTCGAATTATAAGTAGGGCGTGGAAAACGCTTATAAGTAAGTGTGTTACAAGCTATTTATGTAGGACGAGAGGAACCTTAGGGTGATAAAATTTCTAGGAAACTAGACATTCAAAGTCTGTAAGTAGCTTGTAGCACATAGTTAGACGAGGAAACCTTGCAAGGGAAATAGAGAAACCAAACGAACATTGTGTGTTACAAGCTATTTATTTAAGAACTTGACATAGTGGCAAGACTATGCTAGAGTGATTATATTGATAGCGTGAAGTTATCACGCACGGCAACATTTCTTCTGAATGGATACATTCGGCGACTGGGAAATGTGGTTATGTGAGAGACAAACTAGGGAGAATTACTAGGGGAATATGCTTCTTGCTCGGGTGAGACCGAGACTCACGGGAAGTGACGGAGGAGCCGGCACCTTGCGGGGTGGAGAACCGGAGCACCTAGCCAGTAAAAAGAGACAAAGAATTGACTTTGTTAACATTCTGTAGATGACTTGGAAGTTGCAGGACACCTTGGGTAACTGAGGTCGGCTGAGATTAAGCCATTAGGTAAGAGAGAGAATGTTATGGGACCGCCCCACTAAATCTGCGAGTTTCCGAAAATGGAAATGTTTGTGTAAACCGTATAGGTCTCATTCTGTGTAAAAAGAGTTGGAGGGTGAAAGTAACGGGTTCATCTGAATATAACTCAAGTGATAACTCCACGGTATCAATAAAACGGTCCGGACCCTCTTAAGTGAGGTAATGGTCAGATACTGGAGGCTGGAATCTAACTGGAGACTGGATTCAGCTGCAAAAAGAAATTAAGTTACAGAATTTGACAAGTTATTCAAAACCTGCTAACTTGGATATATATTCAATACGAATGTGAAATAGTCGTTCTGAGAATATTAAGAAAATTTGGCTTTTTGACAAAAGAATATTTAAATCAAACTTTAGTAAGATGATTTTAAGAGTTGGCTCGTAAAGTGTCCAAAGTCTCGAAAAGAAACTTCTTGCAATATGCTTGACACACACAAAGACGGTGAAGATTATCCTAGGTGATATCTCAACGACACTGGAGGTCCCTGTCAGCCCCTGTTGTTCATAGTGAGCTTATCGGAAACTACCTGCACAGAGTAAGGGGTTAACGCCCCAGTTGCAACTAAACAGCTCTAAGATTGTCTTACTAAGGTTTGATTGACAGAAGATTGTTGTGAGCATATTTGGATTGCTAACACGAGGGAATGAGCGAGTCGCACTTGCTACTGATTACGCAGTAAAACATTTTAATAGTGGAGCACGCAAACGTAAAGGCGATAAATACCGGTATGCTCTCACAAGAATTTTCTGTAAAGTTTTGGTTACTAAGAAAAATTAGTGGAGACGCATCCTAGGATGTAGGTTGAAACCCATCTAGAAAACCTTGCAAGGTTCAAACCTTGGGGGACTGGAGTAGTCAGATAGATGAGGAAGATGAGCCACGTAGAAACATTCGAGCAATCGAATATAAACGGGTAACCATAGAATTAAAGAGTGATGACATAGCAATGAGGTGGAAAGCCAATCGTGTGTGTTGCTGTGTAGCTCTACAAAAACGGAACCGTGAAGGACACACGACTGTGCGGTTCCCCGTAAGGGAAATAGTGTCGGAGCTTTGGATTCCCTTTAATCCTACTTTGTGAATTTTTTCACAAGGATATAAAATAAATCTGAAATAAAGTGAATTGTCTTCAATAAGTGCTAAACTAGGTTTCATAAGACATACCCCCTTTCTCACTTGCGAGGTGTAGATTTTGAGGGCTAGTCTTTTTAGAGAGGGGAGCTGAAGACTCCTCTTTCTTTTTTTCCTCAAGCTTATGTTCTCTAAAGACGTAAGGTCCTAGAGACGTGGGGCAGTGTGGAGCCTTTCAACAGAATCCACACACGATGAAAAAAATTTTCAATAAGAGTTGACAAAGATTACAGAAAGATTAAAGTAAGAGTATGAATATTAAAAAAACTATAAAACAAAAAGGGGGTGTGAAAATGTCCGAACAAACAATAGACAAACGTTTCGTTTGTAAAAAATGTTCCATGGTAACTAAATCTAACGGTTACTGTAACAATGGTCATAAAGTTGTTAGCTCAAGAGCTTTGCTCAAGAGTATGTTCTTTGAAAATACAGATAATACAACTCTGTTATTAACAAATAACGGCAACTTCGACAATAGCTATAGTTTGCAATCCGACTTCGAAGAGGCGGGTTATTTACTAGACGCTTTGCGCGAATAGGTCCATTTGCTTTGAACGGGGTTCGCTGTTACCTGTCAACAGAAAACAGCTCCAAATATTTTTTTATTTAATCCTTGACAAGTAGAAGATTATTTGTTAGGGTTAAAGTATTAACCGACAAGCTAGGAGTAAAAATCTTAGGACTAGAGACTGAAAGTTTCGGGAGAGGTGGGAAACCATAACTTATAAACCTCTTAATCACCCGAGGAGTAAGTCAAAGGTATAAGGACCTAGCAGGTTAATCAAGGTTAACAAAACAAAAGGAGATACGATGAAATTAGTAACCAAAGAACTTGAAAACAAGTTCCCCGAAATATATGAGACACAAAGACAAGAGGACCCAATAGTGCAGGCGAAATACTTTTGCCCGTGGAATAATTGGACTTGGTATGCAACAGAGTTTGATAAGGAAGAGGGAATCTTCTACGGACTTGTAGCAGGAGCCGAAGTTGAATTAGGATACTTTGACCTTGAGAGCTTTGAAATAGTAACAGGACCATTTGGAATGAAAGTAGAGAGAGACCTTTACTGGACACCAACAGCACTAAGCGAAGTAGAGAAGATGGAAAGGGAAGCACGTGGATAACATAAACTACGACCTTATAGGAACAATCTTTATATCCATTATGGCTACAAAGTTTGTTTGGGATTTTCAAGGTTGGGCTGAGAAGTGGATTAGCCGAGCTGAAAGAAAGTATAAAAGTTATTTGACAAAGTAAACATACTTTGCTAGATTGGTATCAAGACAAACAGAAAGTAGGACGAAAATGAACAGACCGATATTTGAAATCGCAAAGGACATTAGGAAAGATTGGACGAATGCGAATCCATATGCTCTGCCTTATTTGGAGGCTATGGACGACCTTTACTCAATCGAAGACAAATATATATTTGATAGTGCAAAAAGTGTTATTAGATATTTTCTCGCTAACGCTACCTCTTGGAAAGGGGAAGTTGCTAGGGAGATTAAACAAGAACTGAAAAATATGGTTGCTTAGCGGCAACGGAAACAAGAGGAAAACAATGAATAAAGAATTACAAAGATACTGGGATGCTTATGAACTAAGCGACCTAGTGGATAAGAACAGGAATAAAAGTGGATACGTAAGTCCACATAACATAGGTTATGGATTGTTTAGGCATACAGTGCGTAATGCTGTTAATACAGTCCCTAAAGATTTAAGGGACGAATACCTACAGACATTTGTAAATAAAGACCTTACAAAGATAACTAAATGGTATAAAGAGTCCAAGGCTAAAGAGTGGAGACGTTATTCTAAAAAGAATACTATCGACAAGAATAAGTCCTACTACTTGAATGGATACAAAGATATCCCTTTCGAGAAGAGACCGGGATTCGAATATAAGTAATTAACATCCGGGGGTAAGGATTTTGTTTTTGTTTTGCCGTGCCCCCAAGATTTAGTAGGAATTAAACCCATCCAGTGAGGTGGGTATTCCTACAAAGTTTTTTCCAAAATATGCTTGACAAATAAAAACTTGCCACTAGTATATTATATATGAACGAAAACAAATTAAAGAAAGAAGATAAAATGACTAACTTAGCCCAAGCCGTCGAAACTTATATGACTACTGCACCAGTAACAATGACTATGGTTTTCAACGTTGAAAACAAATCATTCACAACAGGTGAAACTGTTGAGGGTGCTTACACAGTCAGCGAATTGGTTAACGCCATGAGCAGACAACCACAAGAATCCATCTCACAAGCTATTGACGTTTTAGCTCAACTTACAGCTATGAACGATGAGCGATACGATATGGCTTATTGGTCAAACGTGGCTACTGCTGTCTTAGGCATAGAGAATGCTCAAGACGAAACTGGCTTAAATCTCTAAAGGTTAAAAGCTACTG
>Ga0208667_1000283_pt1 | contig 23616 bp, 21 predicted proteins | sample 11BtaG_FD_184085 | JGI IMG/M metagenome (GOLD analysis project Ga0208667, IMG submission 184085) | Marine viral communities from the Subarctic Pacific Ocean - 11B_ETSP_OMZ_AT15265_CsCl metaG (SPAdes) (version 2) | ecosystem: Environmental > Aquatic > Marine > Oceanic | place: Pacific Ocean... | reverse complement strand
CACCACTAATCTTTAATCCAATACGAGTTTCGTCGTCTGGTATAATCATTTCATAGCTATCTTGACTGTTTATAAACAGCATATTACGTATCCATTATTAGACGTACAAATTGCCCAGGACCAACTTGACTGGGCAAGTCGCCATATTCTTGTACGTACCATTCAATTACAGCACGATACCAGTTCTGGCTATCGTGGTGTGCTCTTTTATTAAACTGATAGATATTATTGTTGGTGGCACTCATTGTACTTAGTGCTCTAGCACTTTCAGTTTGTAGTTCTCGTAACGATAAATTATCGATCATTACTTTTCACCAATAATCATAAATCGTTTATACATTTGTGTATCAATTTCACCACTGTAGTATATTTCAGTCATTGGATATTTTGCAATGGCATCGGCCAAATCTCGGCAACAATTAATATGCTGTTCATTTTCAAAATAATCGTTAGTTTGTAAACATACAACTGTGCCAGTGGGGATAGCATTGTACCAATCTTCATTCATATGTTCACAACTGGTGTTGATAATAAGATTAGGTTTGACATTAGTAGTAACCATATTATTGGCAAGGTTTTTTATTTTTATATCAAAACTATTGTTTTCTTTCCACACAATGTCATTGACGTTTTGCACTGTACTTTTAAACTTCCACCCAACAGTTTGTTCATAATTAAAGTCATCTGAGATATCAATACATTCGGGATCTACTTCCAGATTATAATAGTTTTTAACTCTGAACTGTTCAAATATGTTTTGTGCTACGGTTGCATACCATCCACCATAATGTGCTACTGTTCCTAAATATTGATCTTGATAGATTTCACTCAACTGTTCCACCATCCAACATTTGCTTTTCATCTGGCCACGACTAAAGTGTTGGTTAAGGTTTGCACGATGTTGCCATTTGATACTCCAGCTACTGATCTTTCTGATATATTCACTATCAATACTGTGTGCTACGTATTGCAATACTTTGCGATGGTTAATATGCTTATATCCAATATAGTGTGATAGTATGATATTAAGAAACTCGTCAGTTAGGTCAGTGTGTCCTCGATGTATTTCACGTTTTAATAAATCTCTAATGCGCCACATGTTTCCATACATAAGGGCACGTTTGAGCTCATGAAATTTTTCAAGATGTGGATGTTGAGTATATGTTAAATATTCTTCTAAACCATGCATCCAGTGTAGATTTGTGCCCAGTTCATGATTAACCACATGTGTGCCGTCTGAACTCAGTTCATTATTCTGTTGAATCATTAAATTGCTCCCGCAGCCAAGTGTAATCATTAATTAAATGCAGCGTTTCTGGCCTATTCCGATAGTGAGTACCGAAATCTCTACCTTGTTGGGCTCCCATTATACTGTATTTACCGAACTCAGCTTTTTTGCCACGCTCGCACCAGACTTTAAGCCTGTACTCATTATCAGTATTGTCTCCATTGGGAATAATACTTGAGGCCAATTTGGTTGCTTCCCTAAATGCACCTTTCCAAGTACTAAAAGGATCTGTATTAAATGCTGTGATGTTACTGATCTGAAACTTGGGAACAAACGGACATCCAATAGTAGTGGTCATATCTACTTTGAATTCTTTAGCTTGTAGTAATTGGCGCTTGGGAAATAACTTAACAGCACCATAACCATATATAAGTTTGTTTACTGGGTTTAGGCTGCGCCATGTGTATACACACTCTGTTTCAGCAATATTTTCATATGCTTCTTTGTGTTGGCTTGGCGTAAACCTAAAACTAAACTGTTCGTCTATAATAGCATCAGCATCCACTACGTAAAAGTAATTGGTTGAACTTGCTTTTGCGCATTCTTTGTGCGCATTTAAGATACCTGCAACACCGTGTACACGCTTTGCGTGTGGTGCAAATAGTTGTAGCAGTTCAAAGTTTTCGTCTGCTGTGGGTTCATCATAGCTTAAAAATATTACGTCTAACATCTAGGTTTCACTTGTATATAAAAGGATCATTTTTACGTAAATTTTTTAATTTACGCTTCAAGGCATAGTGGGCACGTATCTTTCGATATGGCCATAATAAGAAATTTTTTATTTGGGTAAACATACCTGTACTCCATAATTTTTAGTCCATCGTTGTGCATCCTGTCTTGTATTTACCAATGGCTCGCCCCGTATATTAAGACTGGTATTAAGTAGCATTGGACAACCAGTTTCTGCATACCAGGCTTCCAATAGTTTTCTAAATCCGCTGGTGTCGTCTTTAGATACAGCCTGTACTCGACTAGTACCATCACTGTGTATAATTGCAGGGAATTCATCAGGCTGTTTGCACTTTGCAGTGTATTGCATATAAGGACCAGTAACACCGTCAAAATAATTACTAGCGTATTCAGCAAGTATTGCTGGCGCAAAGGGCCTAAATGGCTCACGTTTCTTAAGTTTGTTAACTCTATCCTTAACGTCACTACCTCTTGGATCAGCTAAAATACTACGATTCCCCAAACTACGTGGACCAAATTCTGCTTTACCGCTGGCTACAGCTGCGATTTTATGCTTCTTAAGTTGTTGAATAACATCTTTAACTGGATATTCTCCCTGTATATCGTGGCCCAGATATGCTGACGAAAACTTAATATGTGTTTGTTCATGCGCCAATACACAGCCTACACTACTTCCTGCATCGCCAGGATTTGGCATAATCCACACGTCTTTAAAATATTTGTGTGCTTGACTATTTGCTACACAATTTAAAGCACACCCACCCATTATAACAATGTTTTCTTGGTTTGTCAATACCTGAGCAGATATTAATAATATATTTAATATTTCTTCATATATGCGTTGGGTGGCTGCAGCAATATCAGCATAGTCTTGTACCGTATTCAAGTCAGTACGCCAATCTAGACATCCTCTGTGACAGTTACGCTTGAATACGGTACGTGGATCTTGTAGTGATGGCATCTTTTTAATAAAGTCCATCTTAATAAGATCATAATACTTGCTGGGATCGCCTATAGCAGCCATACCCATGAGGATATATTCGTGTTCTTGTGGCTTTAGTCCAATACGCTGTGTCATGGCACTATACCATATACCCACACTGTGTGGATAGTTCTGGCTCCACTTACGCTTTAGTTTATTATCTCGACCGGACCAAATGCTAGTGGTATTCCATTCACCTATGCTGTCAATAACAAGTACCGCAGTGTTATTGAAGGGTGCAGTATAATACCCAGCCGCCGCATGACTAAGGTGGTGCGAAGTATACTGACTGCGTGGTGCATCTGTATAAAAGTTTCTCATATGCTTAGTTGGGGATATGCTTGTTAACTGGTTATATTGTCCAGCATATAGTTGTCTAGTTTTTTTCCACCACGGGTTTTCATAATAGTATATACGTTGCGGATCTCCCCACTGTAACGCTTCTTGTAATATAGTGTAATTAAGCTCAGCATCATTTTTAACTCTAGTGTAACGCTCGCTATGTGCGCTCCATAATAGTTTTAAATTATCTGCTTTACTAAATACTGATAGGCTAGCATCATGGCTCAGGCCTGTCCATCCCCATATAATCATATGGTCGCTTTCTACTGGTGTCATAAATAGTATTTATAATAACATATTATTAGGAAAATTACAACATGAAAAACGTTTACCTGAGTCAGATGAGTCTAGAATTACCTGGATCAAAATATTACTATTTCCCTTATAGTGTGGGTGTAGTGTGGAGTTATGCTAATGCTATCCCAATATTACATGAAAACTATCAGCTTAAAGGACTATATTTTGTTAAAGAAGATATTGATACTATAGTAGACAATATGGAAGATCCTGCAGTACTGGGACTCAGTAGTTACATATGGAATACCAACTACAATGAGGAGTTTGCACGTAAGGTTAAAGCACGTTGGCCTGAATGTAAAATTATTGTAGGCGGAGCCAACGCACCCGACAGTGATATAATGTATTTTGAAGACAAACCGTATATTGACTACCTTATACACCAGGAGGGAGAGATTAGTTTTAGTGGACTACTCAAGAGCTTTATAGGCGAACAGGATGAAACCCAAGTGCCTGGCATTAGTATAAATCAAAATGGTAAACGTATTACAACTGGTCCTAGTGTAAGAGTTAGTGACTTAACAGACGTGCCTAGCCCTTATTTAACTGGATTGTTTGACGACATTGTTAAAAAATACCACGGCCGCAGTGATATGACACTCAACGGAATTATTGAAACCAATAGAGGGTGTCCATTTATGTGTACGTTCTGTGATTGGGGAGGTACTACATTTAGTAAAGTCAAGAAGTTTGATATAACAAGAATTGAAGCAGAAGTTAAATGGTTTGCTGATAATAAGATTGAATATATAAACAATACAGATGCTAACTTTGGTATATTTAAAGAACGTGACATGGCTATTACTGATATGCTTATTGCCACAAAAGAAAAATATGGGTTCCCAGAAATATTTGACACAAACTGGAATAAAAATAACAACCAGGCAACAGTAGAAATGGCAAGTAAACTTCTTAATGCAGGTATGATGCGTAGATTTACTGCTAGTTTGCAAAGCATGAACCCTGATGTGCTTAAAGCTATTAAACGCACAAACTTAAATGGTGCGCAGTTGGATAATATTGTAGATGATGCTCGTAAAATAGGCATTAATGTTAATACAGAAATGATTGTTGGACTGCCAGAAGAAACATACGAAAGTTGGAAAACTGGTATTTGCGAACTACTCAAAGACGATTTTATTGTAGAGAGTTATCCACTGGCGCTATTACAGAATAGTGAAATGAATGATCCAAAATACAAACAACAGTATGGCATAAAAACAAAAACTGTAAAGAGTTACTTTAGTAATTATGTTACAGAATGGCAAGACATGGTTGTTGCTACTCGTACTATGGATGAACAAACAATGAGTCGTGTGTGGCTATGGACTTGGCTCACTAACAAATTAGAAGCCAATGGGTTTACACATATTGTAAGTAGATACTTGGAAAAACATCATAGTATTCCGCAACAAGATTTTTATGAAGCTATGCTGGAAACATTTTTAACTGATGAGAATAGTGTATACTATCCGCATTTACAAAAATGGGGCAAACATGCTGAAGATTTAGAATTTCAATACTTTATAGCAGGATTTGTATACGGTGAAGTATTAGTAGATATTGGACAATACCGCAGAGCTAAGTTTTTTAAAGAAGTATATGAAGTTGCTAACAGTTTAATTAATACGTTTGACCCGCAACTAAGTCAAGTACTAGAATTACAGGAAAAAATACAACGACAGCCAGAACAAGGATTACATACTATAACATGCAATAGTAATTTGTACGAATATATTGTTAATAATACACCATTGACAAATCAAAGAGTACAGTATACAATAACTAATAATGCAATAGAAGATAGATTTGATAAAGACTGGGTTGCATTTATGAACTTTGCACGTAAGAATAAAGGATGGATAAATGACGTTGTGGCAACAGCCGTCCAATAGGCTTGAATTTTTAGAAAAAAATTTAAAACCAATAGTATCAGGTGCAAGGGTTCTGGACTTTTGCTGCGGTACTGGTATGAATGGACTATACGCACTTGAACATGGTGCAAAACATGTTACATTTACAGATGTTAGACAAAGGACCTTCACTGACTGGATAGATACGCATGCTGTGGCACAGGGATATAACGTTGATTATATTAAATCCAACAACTATGTGTGGAAGTTTTTTGACGCTAATGAATTGCAAAAAAGCCAACAGCTAATAGATTTGCAAAATTTTGATATAATAATTTATCACGGACATTTTTATCATGCAAGGAATCATTTTGACATTGTCAAAATGCTTAGTGATTCAAGTGCTAAACATATTATATTTGAAACCAAAGCTGTAAACAATGATGATTTAATGATGAAATGGCATCTTGAACCGATTGATAGTAAATGGGCAACATGGTCAGATAGCCAGCAATCACACATGCCAACAGGGCAACCAAGTTGGGGGGTTTGTCGTATGTTATTTGAATATCATGGATGGAAGACGTCTGCTATAAAACGACAAACCTGGAAGTTTTCTGGGTTGCCGGCAGACGCCTCTGATCCAAATATGATTCAGGCTAGAGCGTACTTTAGTCGTTAGACCAACTATAAGTATCTGCGTCTTCGTCATAAACAACTGATGCATTTAAAATTTCTGTATCAAAATCTATCTTAACAATCTTACATGTATGCGCTCTTTCTACAAACCAATCAAAGTCGTCTGTACTGCCTGATTCATTAATAGCCAATATGTGGCGTCCTGGCGCATGAATCCAGTCGTTAATATCTACGCCATAAGTACCTACTAAATCATGTTCTTGAGATTTCTCTTTATACCATTCCAAACGACCATGTGTTAATTCTGATTCACGTTCTGCTGTTACTCCTTCAGCTGGAATATTAAATGTAAACCATGGACTTACTGATCTTTTTGGCTCTACATTGTTTGTAGTTATTAGCTCTAAATGATTGTCCTGTAAAATCATTTCAATATCTTTGCCCAAGGTTGCATATGCTAAAAACAAACAGTGCCTGTGTGCGAAGCCACTTGATTTTGCATCTTGGTCCTGTTGAGTTAAAAGTGTTGCCGATTTAGGCCAATCTTCAATTGATTGATCACTATGCACAACATGCCATGGCTCTAATAATACACTTCTCGCATAATTTTGTAGTGTGCCGTTGTTGTTTATTGCACCTTCTAATGTGTGTATATTATGATTTAGCTCTCTTAATAGTGCGAGCAATTCAGGATCATAATCGCCCTCAGATAGTTCTCCCAGCTCTATACATTCAGCAGCAAATTTGTCATGTATTACATTGAGTAATGATTGAGCATATGGAACACTATCCCAACCGTCGGGCAATGTTTTATTATAGTCTGTTACTAATTTTTTACAGTTCTCCAATACTACATTATGGTAGTCTTCTATGGGCAATACTGTAGATGGGCATTCACTGTTGATAGTAAAGGTCGGCTGATATTCTCGTCGATTATAGTATTCGTTCCAGATTGCTAACCATTTGTGTACAACTGTGTATCCTGTTTGCAATGTATAGTCTAGCGAAATACTTTCATTACCAGAAGCATATGTTAATTTTACTGTATTCATAATTATGAATCTCCTTTTATATATTACTACTATTTATTTATATAAATAAGTATGTAGTTAATTAATAGGACTTAAAATGAACAAAATTGGATTTATAGGTACTGGTAAATTGGGAATGCCGTGTGCAGAAGCTATTGCACAAAAAGGTCATGACGTTAGTGGATATGACATAACCAAACAAAGTAGCAAACATGTTACTATGTATCCCAGCATTGCTGGATGTGTTAAAGATAGAGATATTGTATTTGTTGCAGTACCCACACCACATGATCCTGATTATGACGGCAGAGCACCAACTGCACATCTAGATCCACGTGATTTTAATTATGACGTGGTTAAAGAAGTATTAATAGAAGCAAATCAACACATGAACTCCAATCAATTATTGGTGCTTATTAGTACTGTATTGCCTGGCACTACTAGGAATCAATTTGTAGATTTAGTCACTAACACTCGCTTTGTATATAACCCTTACTTGATTGCGATGGGCAGTGTAGCCTGGGATATGGTCAATCCTGAAATGGTAATGATTGGTACAGACAACGGAAGTGAAACAGGCGATGCAAAAGAGCTGGTTGACTTTTATAAAACTATTATGGAAAACAATCCTCGTTATATAATTGGTACTTGGGACGAATGTGAATGTATTAAAGTTTTTTATAACACATTTATTAGTGCCAAAATTGGCCTTGTCAATATGATCCAAGATGTTGCTGAAAAGCAAGGCAATATTAACGTAGATGTTGTTACTAATGCTCTAGCACAAAGTGACAAACGTATAATGGGTCCACAGTATATGACTGCTGGAATGGGCGATGGCGGAGCATGTCATCCAAGAGATAATATTGCACTACGTTATATGGCAGAAAAACTAAACTTAGGGTATGACTTGTTTGATTCAATAATGAAAGCTCGTGAGGTTCAAGCTGAAAATTTAGCTAATAAATTAGTTGAACTTAGTAAAGATCGAAATATGGATATCTTTATACACGGAAAAGCATACAAGCCAGGTGTGCCGTATGTTGATGGAAGTTATAGTTTATTAATAGGGCATTATGTAGAAGTACTAGGAAAGCCAGTTAACTATATTGATCCACTTACAGGAGATATTAATGCACCAGACCAATCAGCAGTATTTTTACTGGCGCATAGTCCAAGCACAACATATAAGTATATGGCTGAAGAAGGAGATGGTACAGATAGGATGTACTGCAATATTCCAGCCGGTAGTGTAGTAGTTGATCCATGGAGGAAATTTACTAGTGATTCAAGTGAGGTAGTTTATTATGGTAACACCAGATAAAGCATTAATAATTATTGATATGTGGGATACATATCATCCAGGCCACAATAGATTCCAAAATGTATATGAACAAACTGTCAATCGTGTAGTTAATGTTGTTAAAAAATGGCAAGGCCCAGTAGTACTGGCGTGCTACGACACTTATTGGAATACTGAATACAACGATTGGGAAAAGTCTACACACAATCCATGGAGCAGACCACATATACTATTAGAAATGGCTGTTAACTCTGCACCATGTGGGTTAATTAGTTGGAAAAAACCAGAAGTTATGTCGCATCTAATAGATAATCAAGTAAGTGAACTTTTTTATGCTGGAGTAAGTTTTCCTGGATGTGTTCAAGAAAGAGATTTAGGTATTAATCATATGAAATATGATAGTCATGTTATAATCGACTGTGTTATTGATTTAACTAGCAATGGGTATAACGAACACGAAATAATACATGATACATATCGATATGCATTATCACATAAACAAAGGATAGTAACTAGTGATACCTTGTGAGCTGCACAATCAAATTGGCAATCATGTGCCGTATATACACACAAAATTTACTCGTCCACGACAAGCAGATGATAACAAGTTTATATATCTAATTAGTGACACTCATAATGGTAGTGTAAGTGGTAGATATCGTGACCCAAACTATCAATTTTGGGAATGGCTAACAGACGTCACAATTCCGGCTCGGGTAGTACGAGCAGTTAAAAATAAAAAATGTATAATATTAATTGACGACACCCAAGAGGGTCATGAACGATCAATAATTGATATTCATATTAAACTTTGGTGTCGGGCAAACGGATTTGATCAACAGGATCGCGATCACATTGTATACATGACAGGTAATTTAAATTATCACCCAACCAATACATACACTGTGATAAGTAAGCCATTTATTGTAGATGTATGTCGTTATGTTTGGTTTGATAACTGGGGTAGCGGTATAGAACGAATAGCTGATAAAAAAAGATTTGCTCGTATTTGTAAAGAAAGGTTATTGGCCGATTGGCATTATAAATTTATTAGTTTACAGCAACGCCCTAGAAGATTTAGAATTGAGCTTAGAGATAAATTAAGAAGCCGTTATTCAGATTCTGAAAGTATATGTACAATGAAACAAGGTGTGGCTAGTGACGATCTTAGTAATGCAAGTGGTATTGAAGTTAGTCCATATGACACTAATATTGATTCTGAATATGGTTGGCCACAGATAACAACTGAACACTTCATACACATACCATATGCTGTAGTAAGCGAAACAAATTTCTATGGCATAGAAAAAAAGTTAGTGACAGAAAAAGCAATTAAAAATTTAATATACCCGCAACCGTTTGTGTTGTGCGGATATCAAAATCAAATTGAAGATTTAAGACAAATGGGGTTCCAATTATATGACGACTTGGTAGACCATACGTATAATACGTTACCAGACACCCAACGGATGGATGGATTAATTAATGAACTGGATAGACTAACTCAGTTAGAGCCAAGCGATTATACTGAACAAGCACTTCATAATCGTAATATTGTTTCTACTAGTGATTGTTTTGGTGAAGTATACACTCAGCTATTCAAGATATTGTTTGATTGAATTGTATATACTATCTGCAATAACTGTATTACCCAATTGATTAAAATGTGCATCATCTTGACTTATAGTATATTTCAAAATATTATCAGTTCCATCATAATCTATTTCTGGTATACTAATTGTTTCAAGCCCTAAATCACAAATATACTGATTAACATCGATAGTATCTGCAGAACTAAGTTGTCCACTGCAATCTGTTCTCCATAAAAACACTTTGATATTGTTTACTTTACCAAAGTTTGATAATAGTACAAGATTACGTTCTAAATTAATACGATCTGTCGCTGGACTTGATAAGTGAATATAACTTCGCCAGTCTTCGTTATTCATTTCAGGACTAATTATATTTGGTAATAGTCGTCGATATTCTATTGGTCCGTCGTATATACTTTGATTTCTCCAATTTTTATTATTATAATTTGCAATCTTACTGTTAAAGTGTTCACGCCGATTGAACGGAGGTAAATTAACCACCATAATGTTACTGTTTTTTAAATCTACTCTATTGTAATATTGTAATATAATTCGTGTTATCAGATCCATGGATCCACCGGGAGATCCAATATTTAATGTCATATAGTTGTCCGATAATTTATTCTGTATGATATTAGTAAACACATTATCGTATGTCATACCTTGTCCATATGTAAAACTACACCCAAAAAATGGTATGATAGTTTTATCATACCAACCTGCATTCAATGGAGTGCGTGTTACTTTTTCAACTGGCAGTTTTTCTTTAAAACTGTAGGTAGTATTACCGGGTATCAGACACTCAAATTCATTAAATTGGTTATAATTTTTTTGTTTATTTACCATAGTATGACCCCACACTACTGGCTACTGTTTTCCAAGTTGTATTTGTTTCCACACCACAAAACATACTGCACACTCTTAATCGTTTGTTTTTTATATTATTATCCTGCCAAGTTTCTGGCCAACGTTTATGAAATATATCACCATCGACGATGCTTTCTAACGTAGTGTAGTTTAAGTTCATATTATCCCTACCTATACTATCAACAAACTTTCTAAGCTGATCGCTTTCGGGATTATTGGGTGCATACAATTTTCCAGCAGTCATACAGCACGGAAATACCAATCCTTCACTACTTACAAATACTCCACGAGTAGGTATTACTTGACATTTTATCTCAGTTTGGCCAAGTTTAATTTCCCAATCATTTAATGGAGTATCTTCATGTTTGTTTGTGTGTGATTGCCGCTTGTATCCAGTTTTTATATTTGGATCTGATTGTTCAAAACTTCTAATATGATCATCTATATTAAACTCTGACACTGTAGGAGCTTCGATCGAGTATACTTTATTATCATGTTCATTATATACATTAAATTGTCTAGTAGTTGTACCTGATGAAGCATCGTCGTTAAATCCAAATGCTTGTTTAGCATAAAACTCATCAATACCTAAAGTCTGGCTTAATTGTCTAGCTTCTTCAACTTGATGTTGATTATGTTTAAATACTAAAAAATGCCATTCACTACCGCCTGGTCCTTTTTTATAATTCTCCATAGCCATCATAATTTTATCCCAATGGGTGCCACGACGATATATCCAATTGGTATTTGCAAGTCCATCAACACTAAAAATTATATTGCCTTTAGATCCAATAAGTTCGCTTAACTCAGTCCAAAACTCAGGAGTTCTTCCACTAGCATTTGTGTTCATTGTTAAACGTATATTGGGATTTAAACTTTTAGTATAACGCATGATATCTAATACTTCTGGATTAGTCATACTATCACCATAGTTTCCACACATGCTCATACTACTAAGCTGACGTAAAAACTTTTCAGGAAACCATGCAGTAAATTGTTCAAGTGTAACATAAGTTTCCACCATATCAGTTTTTACACCGCCATTGTGCCGTCGATTGCATATAGCACAGAGTGCATTACACAAACTACTACTTTCAAAGTCCAAATGTAATATTTGATCATAACTATACATTATAAATTCCTTTAAATTCCGGTAAGTAATCTACAATCGTATGATTTCTTATAAGATCAAGCCTCTGAGTATATTCGATTGCCTGTTGCCATTTGATTTTATTGTCAGGTCCACCAAACATATTTTTAAACTCTTGCACTTTCCAATCCTCAAATACTCCTTGAAACGACTGATGTATTTGATCACGCATTCGTTTAGGTAGTGCAGCTGGAGATAAGATATCTGGATCGTATACATAATTATGATGTACCCACACGCCATGGTCATGATAGAAGAAGTTATAAAAATCTGGAAGTGATGCATAATTCATCCAACTGACAGTTTGAGTTATATCTAATTCAAAGTTTTCTTGTTTAAGACGTAAGAAGTTTTTCATTACATCGTCCCAATTAGTAGGGTATCGAATATAATGATTGCGTTCACCCAGATCATCAATACTACAACTTATTTTAACATGATCAAATTTTCTCCACAACTGTATAATGTCTTCTGTCATACGAGTCATGTTTATGTTATACCATAGTTTGATATCAGTTTTACCCAACTCGACAAGTCTTTCTAAGAATTTAAAATGCTCTTTGATAAGTGTGGGTTCACCTCCATTAATATAGAATGTTTTGACATTATCACAGTGTTGTAATAAATCTTCCCAAAATCCTTCACGTTCAGGCCACCTAAATCCCTGCATTGTATCGTAGTTGTTTATTTTAAATGACAAATTGTCCTGAAGTTGATCATAATCATTACGCCATTTACTACTACTGGCAGGATTACAACTACGACACGCTACATTACAAACATTGCCCAGACGTAACTCAACAAATTCAAGTTGTACGTCTTTAATGTACCCAGTTTCGTCTATTACATTACGTGCTACATCTGGTGTATATTCTGGATAGTATTTAATTTCTTCCAATCGTTTACTAGACATACCTTTGGATTCTTCACTAAAACAGCGCATACACGCTTTGGGTACTTGCCCATTTAATGACTGTAGTCGTGCAGTTTTAAATGTATCACTATTCATTGTATCTTGTACTGTATCAATATTTAAATTAAAATACTTGTCGTCTGTACGACTACTACTAATAGCACCACGATGATCAGCAATGCAACAATGTGTTACTCCGCCATGTGGATGTGTAGCCAGGTGTTGAAACAATAATGGACAAAATGTATCCCTTACCAATTGATATCCTCCATGATGTGCCAGTAGGGTTCAAACATTTCCCATAGCTCAGGAAATGTTTTCTGAAAATTTTCATTACGATATTTGTCAGCCGCATTAGTTTCTCTTACAAAATTTCTCCAGTCTACATAACTGGTTGGCTGTAGTACATGATTTACTAGTGGCTGTATCTGTTCTTTAAATTTTTCTTGATTCCAATCTGACAGTCCATAATTTGAAGGGTACTTAATCTTGTGCAGATAATGCTCTTTAAGATCAGCTGGCATAGTATTACTGCTATAATAGCTAGGATAATGTATAATATTATTAAAGATATTGAATGAACTATAATGTGTGCCATGATCGATATCAGGATAGTTTTGTTCGAAAAACTCATGTATCTCTCGTATGTAATACATATTAATCTGACTAATAGTAATTGTGGCCCCCATATTAAAATTTTGATGTTTCCTAAACATCTCATAAAATCCGTCTAGATTTTTCTTTACTTTGTCCCAGTTATTACCGTGTCTAAGGAAATCAAAGTGTTTACCAATTCCATCTATACTAACATTCAAACCTAGAGATTTAAAGTTTTCTCGTATCTTATTACATAACTTTTCATTAAAAATTGTACCATTTGTACTCATTGCCAGTGTTATATGTTTACTATTACCATTAGCGATAAGTTTATCTATTAGTATATGAAATTCTTTCATGTAAAAAGGCTCGCCGCCCATAATTTCCAGCCGCCTTACTGTACTACTCCATTCATCCAATTCTTCCCAAAATTTACTGTTAGTAATACTCTCATCAACTTCTAAATTATTAAACTCATATTTTTGTTCACCAGTACGATGTTTAAATTCATCAATCCATTTTGTACTACAATAAGGACTACAGGTACGGCATTTTAAGTTACACACATTACCAACACCCAATTGAATATCAAGATACCTTGTTGGCTCACTATCATAATCCAATGTATTGTGTTGTTGTATACTAATTGAATCACCGTTTTGTATTGTATTCGTTAGTGTGTCTTTAAGATATGCTGTTTCATATATTCTTTTACTAATTTTACCATTCTCTTCATCTTTCCAACAAGTACTACAATTACTGTGTTTCTCACCACGGCGCATGCTATTACGTAGTTCCTGCATACTACTACTGTTGATTACTTCTGTCAAACTAGTATTTTTAATATTAACGACGTTGCCGTCATGGCTTACTAAGTCACTGGCAATACAACAACTTCGTAATGCTCCAGACGTTTGTATACTAGTATGCATCCAAGGTAACGGGCATTTGGTATCAGTGTTGCTCATGCATAATATCCTCTTTAAAATGTGGAATGAATTCTGGCCATAGTTTATGCCAATCTAACCCACGCCGTTTATCTAACTGTGTCATATAACGCAATAAGTCGTGTTCAAAATACCATAATTCAGCCGGTTTTTCATTCATAAAATCAATACACGGTTGCAACATTGTATTAGCTAAATCGTTACCGTGCTGTATATATGTAGTCAATCTATCTGTATATATTTCCTTAATACTGTCTGGCAGATTTTGCACACAAAGGCGCTTGGGACCATAACATAAGTTAAAAGTTATACCGTTAATTCCCTTTGAACGATCAATTACACATTCTAGTTCAGTTGTTAATAAGTGTAAAAACTCTGGCAGTACTCCAATACTCAATGACGTAACTGTAATTTGTGGCCTTATCACTATGTCTGGGTATGTTAGTACTTCTTTCCAATTTTTTACAATAGTATCCCAATTGGTGCCGTAACGTTGATATTCTGCATGTTCTCCCATCATATCGACACTAGCTCTGATTTCAACTGACTTAAAGTTTTTCCATATATCAAATATATTACGCTTTTTATACCTGAGTACACTTAAATTAGTATTGTACTCTAGTCTAATATTTTTAGCAAGGTCTTGCTCTATTAAATAGTCCAAGACAGTATAATGGTATGGCGTAAGTAAGGGCTCGCCACCTGCAAAGTATACTATATCTAAATCTGAACCTACAATTTTTAAAATTTCAGCTTCTGCAGCATTGTTTATTTCAATAAACTTTGGACTATTGGGTTCTACACCAAAATTTATTGCAAGACCGTCTTCATACCAACTACTACTAAGACCATGATAACACATAACGCATGCCATATTACATGTATTACTACTACGAACATCTAGATATTTAATATGAAAATCTGGAGTAAGGTTATCAGTAATAAATTCTCCATATCTGCTATTTAAACTAGTGCGCAGACTACCGCCATCTTGATAATATTTTTCTTGATTATAACATACACTACATGCTGATTGTTTGTTGCCTTCTAATAGATTTTTTCTAAACCTCTGAGCAATATCGCTGTGCCATGCTTGTTGTATCGTCATTTCATGTGTGTTGCCGTATGTTACATCATCTTCCAATGCAGTACAGCACGGATATACTTTTCCATCAGGTTGTACATGTAAATGTACCCAGGGTGCAGCACAAATTGCCTTGTTATCTTTAAATTTATCTGTCATCTGTTAACGCTTTAATTTCAGGTAGTATATTATCAACATTTTCATTACGTATTCCGTCTAATTTTGCTGTCCACCCTATAAATTCATCAAACTTATTAATATTGCGTTCAAGTAGATAGTTTTTATACATGTCTAGGTTATTTTTAAGTACGGATGATTTATATGTTGGCATATCATTATGTATGTATTTATTAACCTTTTCTATCACTTGGTTTTTTAAATGCATCGGCAACACTTGCGTATTTAATAACTCAGGAAACTGTACAATATTAATAGTAATATTATCTGGATAGTCTACAAACTTCTTATCGATACAATATTTAAAAAAGTCAGTAATATGAAATGCGTTGTATACGCTCACAGTACATGATATTGAAAATGTAATATTAACACAGTTTGATCTAACGTACTCTATATTCTTTTCAACTTGATTCCAATCAGTGCCAGCACGTATATATTCAGCATGCTTTCCGTAACCATCTAAACTAGCATCAATCCTTATATTTTTAAAATGTTTCCACAAATCAATTACATTATGTTTTTTATAAACAAGAGTACTCATATTAGTATTATAACTTATTCCAATATCAGTTTTATTATTGGCAATAAGGTACTCTAAAATTTTATAATGTTCATCCATTATTAATGGTTCGCCACCAGCAAAGTATATTTGTTCAACAGTATCGATCCAGGTTTCGATATCTTCCCATACTTCTGCTAGAGTATTTTTAACACGTGTTACACGTGGCCAAGTACCACCTGTATATAGTTGTTCCCATTCGTCTTTCCACTGACTACTAAACGTTGGGCCGCAGCTTCTACATTTAAAATTACATATGTTGCTAAATCTTATGTCCATGTATGTCATATCAACCTTGTCCACAGTACCATCTGGGTGTGTAGTATCGACATTTGTAAATTTATGACTGAATTGAGTATTCATGTTTTGACGCATACTTGTTCCGCCACTGTTTTCAATATTATAACATTTATCACATGCACTATGTTGCTGATCATTTATCATTGATACTCGCAACTCTTTCATACGTTGACTATTCCATATTTCAGTAAACGTTTGATTTCTACTGTTTCCTAATTTAAAATTATAATCAGCCATACAACAAGGATAAACATCTCCATTGGCAAATGCATGCAAATGTATCCATGGAAGTATACAAAGGTTATTGCTCAAAACGTTTCCACCAATCATATAATTCAGTATCGTTACGATATATATCTTCCAGTCTAAATTGTTCCTGGCGTATCTGGTCTAACCGATCCTGATACCCTTTGCCATTCTTGAATTGTTGTTCATGTGTATCTGGAAACTGTTCATCAAATGTTGGCCTGTTTTTCATTTCACGTAGTGTATTAATTAAAGTTTGCTGTCTCCATGTAGTACGTGGCTCCATGTATGCGAGTAGTTCATCAATATGCCTGTGTAATATATGTTTAGGCCAAGCAAATGGACTAAAAACAATATCAGGATGAAATGCAAACATAATTTTAGTTTCCATACTTACATCTAATTCTAAACTTAGATCAAACAAGTCACGTAAACTAAACATACCAGGGCCAGTAATAGTTAAATCGAACCGCATTTTTTCTTTACCGCCAGGAAGTTCTAATCCTTGCTTAAAGTTATCAAGCCACTCTTCCCATACGATGCCTTTGCGTATAAACTCTACAATATCTCCTGTGCCGTCAATACTAGCGCACATTAGCCAGTCTTTAAACTGTCCCAAGTAATCATACAGGTTTTTACCTTTAAAGTCAATCCTAGAAAGGTTACTGTTGTAACGTAAGTAACAATTTTTAGCACTGCCGTTACGGGTCATTTCTTCCAATGCCCACCAATGTATATCATACATAAGTGGTTCTCCGCCTACCCAATATATTTCTTCTACAATCCCATCACTGATGGCTTGTTTAAATTCAGGCTCAGCAACATCTTTCTGGAAGGCATTCATTTTACGCTTAACTTCAGGAATCATAAATGGCTGGTGCTCTGGGCTCCACATATCATGCTTTTTCTTTTCAGCTTCCCATGCGCTTGACAGTTGTTCTCCACACATTCTACACTTGAAATTACATAAGTTTGAATAACGATAGTCAAAACTAATAGTGGGCATTGTAGTATACCCATCATCGTCAGTTTTGTCAAATGCTTCTTGTATTTTGTCTTTGAATAAAACACCAGTAAACCATTTACGGTAACTGCTGACACTCAAAATATCATCATTACACACATCACACTGACTAATACGCTCTCCGGCCATTAACTTCTTACGAATATCTCGCATGTACGGCGAGTTCCAGTGTTCAGTTAATGTTTGCGGATTAAACTTATCTGCTTCAGTTTCGCTTTCACGTATTTTACCATATGATTCATCGTTAGTGGCATCAATATATTGCTTTTGAAAACTGTGTTCCTCTCTGCTAGCGCAACACATACGCCGTTCACCTTGTGGCGATATATAAGTGTGTGTCCAGGGCGCCATACAGAAAGTTTTGTTCTCACTTTCTTCATTACAACTACCATCATCATTCCATATAGGTATATTACGTTTCATCCACTGATATCCCACCTAATCCGTCTGTATCGGTATCCCAACCTCCATGAAATTTTTGTTTACTGTAATCTTCATGTTCGTCGTCACCACCCGCATATTCTTCAGTAGTAGCTGGATCACCGGATCTATCAGTTACAAAGATAGTTTCTTTATTTTCAATCTGCTCACGAGTTGGTATAACTGCATCAATACTTTCAAACCATTCAGCAAATGGACCTGGGAATGTTTCCACAAAGTTTTTATTTCTACGTATATCATACTGTGCAAAGAATGCTTTAAAATCGTTGTATAGCTTGGGCATATCTGCTGTGTTTTTGTGAGGGGTTTTTACAATATCCAAATAATCAATTAATCGCTGTATACTTGCCTTTTCAGGTTCAGTTAACATTTCAGTTGGTCGATCACCATCAAACCAATCATGAAGTTTATCTTTATAGAACTTTTTGATCTCTATTGGAATAATTGCGCAACTTTGAAAACTAGGAAAACGTAAAATATTTAACGTCATAGTTGGTGCTCGTCGACCATACTCCTCACGAAGATCCAACATTTCATCCATAAACTCTGTAATTGTAGTTAAGCATAGTGCATTAATTGTCATCATCATATGTAATTTAGATACGTTTGATTCCTTTAATACACGATGGATATTGTTTATCCATAAATCATATCGTAACCCGTCACGTATATATTCAGCCTGATCTTTTGCAGCTTCACAACTTGTATAGATTTCAAAATTTGGAACATGCCAACTTTTATCAATCAGTTTGTCTAATACCTTGGGAGTTTCTGGACTAAGATTACTATTGATGGCAAATCGCATCTGTCTACCACGTTGAGGATTTTGCTCAAACCAATTAAACAGTTTCCAGGTACTAGCATGCATAATTGGCTCACCGCCGGTGATACGAATCTCTTCTAAATTATCTGCCAACCCAGTTTCCCACCATTTATGAAATGCCTGAATATATGGATTGTTTGCTTCTTTTTTAGCTGCTGGTGCTGCCCATGGTGCAGTATCAATAAAATGACCACGTCCATCACTTTGTATATTCTGATATGCACCAAATGTGTTGATATCTTTAACCCAAGCAGTACTAAATGCAGGATTACAATAGCTACACTTCAAGTTACATGCTCTGTCAAAACTAATCTCAAGTGTACGTAGCATAACATTTTCATTCCAATCAGCTACTGTACTATCAGCAATGTCTTTATCTTGAAAAATTTCTGTTTTGAACACACGATCACTGATATGATCTTTACCCATGTCTTCAACTTTCCAGCAATATTCACATTCACTAGGGCGTTCGCCGTTGAGCATCATCTTACGCATCTTCTTCTTATGCGGTGTGTTATGAATTGCAGATGGATTACTTTCAAGTTCTTCCAAAGGAATCCAATGTCCTGGTGGGTGATGACAACTCGTAGTTTGTCCGTGTCCTAACCATATAGTTGCATTATACCACTTTGCGGCACAATACGATTTACTAATCGGGTCAATTATACGCTGTTTAAATTCATGAAGGGTTTCGCCTTCCCAATGTTTACGGCCCATATTTTTCTTCCTTTAATTTTTTACAGCGATTCCAAAACTCAGCCATTTCGGGAAATGCTTCTATAAAATTTAAATTTCTTCGTTTATCATATTGATTAAAATATTCATAAAATCGAATAAGATTTTGGTTTTTATCTTCTTCAGGAATATTTAGTCCTTGTTTAGCCCATGCTAAATCACGTTCTAATTTAGCAACTTCATAATTTTTAAATCCAGTATACTTACGACCATACTCGTCATCTGACAATACATTTTCATGCATAAAGTCAATATTTTCCTGCATAAGTCCCAACAATGATTGATCAGCTAGTTGAATAGTCATCCAGTCTGGATATCTTAAGTATGGCGTGTCAAACCATATACGCTGGCGGCGCTTACGGATAAACTTTGGATGTACAAATCCTTCTCTGTCTGGGGGCTGTATTTCAACATCAGTTTGATTTTCATAACCAAACTCTTGACGTAAATTTAATATCATATTCAAAAATCCACGTAGGTTTGGAATACTTAATAAATTAAACGTATTGATAAAAGATATTTCGGTACCATTAGTTTCGGCTAGCACACGTCTACAATTTTGATACATTTTGTCAAAATCCAAACCGTCACGTATATATTCTGCTTGTTCGCCAACTCCGTCTACACTAACATATAAACTGAAATGTTTACATGCTGGTGCAACATACCATTCATTACCACTGTCTGGATTAATATTTTTATGGTCTTCCCATACTCTTACTTCTTCTAATTTCTTAATCTTATCAATAAACCTATCCATCAACATATTTGACGGAGGGCTCATATTACTAGTAATGCTTAAATCTAAACCAGGGTTAGGGTTTTTATAAACATAATCCAACACTTTAAATGTATTGTTGTCCATAAGAGGCTCACCTCCAGTCATACGAAATACTTTTAGACCGCGGTATATATCTGGGAACCATTTCCAAAATGCTTCAATATAAGGATTATCTTTACGTGCAACATCCAATGGCATTAGTCCACTGCGTTTTAAATAACTTGTATCATTATGTCCTGTACCATCACTGAACCAAAATCCTCCGTGTTCGTTAACATCATCTTCCCAGGCACTGCTTAGGTGTGGACTACAATAGCTACATTTTAAATTACATGCTTGATTAAAATTTACTTCAACATATTTAGGCTTAATATCGTGATCCCATGGATTATTAACAACTTCGTCCCATGCATCTTTGACCCACCATTCACTTGAACGATAGTGTCTGTCGCTTAATCTACCATCTTCCGGTGGGTTTGGTGCATCTTCTACATTCCAGCAGTACTGACATCCTTTTGGACGTTCACCATTAAGCATTTGCTTTCGCTCTTGCATTTTAAATTTTGTGTTGTGCAATGCGTTTGGATTAGCATTAAGTTCCTCTAATGGAATTGCATGTGTAGGTGGATGATAACAACTGTGTGTTCTTCCTTGAGGTAAGTGCAAACTTACCTGTAACCATTTCGCCATACACATTGATGGTGAAATTGCATTTAGTTTTTTTCTTGCTTCTTTTGCACTATTAAAGTAGTCCAATGCCTTATCCCTCGAGTGAATCTATAACATCATCTTCACGTACCATTGCTTGCATACGACTTGGATTAACATAAACTTCTTTAAAGAACTTACTTGCTTTATCATCCATATCTGCAATTTCTAAATCTAGTTCGTCTTGAATAATACGGCCTAGTCTTAATGTTTCAGCTTTTAGCTTGTTTATATTATATCGATATCCGGTTGCTGGACATAGTTCTCCGTCAGGATCTGCAAACTGTGGCATCACTGTCTCAGTCCAAAACTTGGTGTGCCATTCGAAATCACGTACATTACGCCAGTCCCAAGAATCACGATCCAAGTTAGTCATATAACACCCTAATCTTGCTCCGTACACTGCCCATAACCCATTGATTACATCTTCTCCAACACTCATCCATACTAACATACGTTGGTAATTTTTACGATGTAATTTTTTAAGAGCTCGCTTATCTACAATGTTTCCATCTTCCAAACTCATCTTGCATCCTTCACGGAACCCTGCACGATATGCTTGATACGGACTACCATTGTTAGCAACATCACAGTACACATTATTCATTTGCACATAGTTGATGTTCCAACAAAAATCTACCTGTGCATGAGTATCATTTTCAGGAGCCGCTTCGTGTGTGCGCATTGCATTTACAACATGAACTGGCCAACACTTGATACCACCATTACCGTATACAAGTCCGTTTACTGCGTTTTTACCGGCCCAACTGATAACATCATTGTCTCCAATCTCACTTATATCTAATTCAATATTAAAAAAATCACTGCGCACAATATTATCTGCATCAATAGTAATAAATCTTTCAGTTTCGACCAGTTTTGCTGCGGCCTTGTGTGCGGCATCACTACCCCATACCCCGTGACTACGTAATGCCCATGGGCATTTGTCTAATAAGTCTTGATAATTTTGATCAGCATTTGGCTCGTCATAGCTGATAAATACCACATCAAATTCTGTGATAGGTACTATTTTACTCATGTGTTGGTTCCTTTTTAATTGAAAATATTACTTTGTGTTTTTTGTGCCATAAGAAGTAATCGCTTAACTTTCCTTGTATTTTGACCTTGCACTGTTTTTTTGTTTTTAAGTCTCGTATGTTTAATGGTATGCTTCCATAGTATTGATCTGGGGTACTGCCGGTTGCATGCAATAATATCTTATCTTCGTGCAAGCCAATATCGGCTAACTCACCACTACTTAGCTTTGTAGAAAATGTAACAATGTCATCATGTTGAGTAATACTAATATGACTGTACTTTAAATCTTGTTCGCATGTTCGATTGAGATAGCTTAGATTTTTTACTAGACTTTGTTGAACAATGTTTAATGAGTTGTTAAACACTTCCATATAATAATTCTTAAAACATCGTCTAGTAAGTATACCAATATCTGATAAACTAATATGTTGACGTATATTTTTAATGTCGTAAATTACATTTCCGTTATCTAATAATTCTTGTGCATCAACGTCAATAGTTGCAACAAGATAGTCTGGTGAGTTATATTTAACTATGTATAACGATAAATCATTTTGATCATCTACTATTATATGCTTGTTAAATGTCATACTACTAAGTTTGCGTATTGCTTCAGGATTTACCTCTACAACTAGTTTACTATTACCGGCATACACTGCAACTTTGATATCCCATTCTGTAGATCTAGATCTTGGCAATTGGCACAGAGATTTCTCACTACTGCGAAGTCGTAATGTACTGCCTTTTTCAATAACATCGAAATTATTATCATCATCAAATGATACTATATAATCATTTTCATTTCGATGACCTTTAATTATTTGTTCAATAATATCACTATCAGTTACAATATGTGGATTAGATGACTCGTGGTCCAGCACAGTAGTTATATTACTGATTGCTCCAGTCCACTCATCATAAAAAACATAAAACTGTTTAATTGATGTTGATGTTGATATCTCTAACACGCTGTCTATACTCTTCTAATATCTCGGTATCTAAAAATTGGTCACTACTGTAACATATTATACCGTTCACTCTATGATTACTTACTTTTATAACTCCATTGGATATCCAGTAACTCATGTAGTCTACCCAGTCTAATGGAAGATCTTCATCATCAAGTGTTATATTATCCAATCGTAATAGTGTATATGGGATAGTTCCATGTATACTGTTTTCTTCTCCCAGTAGTTTTATTGTAAT
>Ga0208667_1000279_pt1 | contig 23885 bp, 37 predicted proteins | sample 11BtaG_FD_184085 | JGI IMG/M metagenome (GOLD analysis project Ga0208667, IMG submission 184085) | Marine viral communities from the Subarctic Pacific Ocean - 11B_ETSP_OMZ_AT15265_CsCl metaG (SPAdes) (version 2) | ecosystem: Environmental > Aquatic > Marine > Oceanic | place: Pacific Ocean... | reverse complement strand
ATCACTAAAAAGTATACTTTTACCTGTAGGGATGGATGCTGTGATTCCTGATAAAACTAATTGAGGACTGGTAAAACTACCCGTACCTAAGTCTAAGTCACCTGTTGTTATATTTAAATTTCCACTAGTATCAATTGTTGTTCCACCGACATTGACATTATTTTGTGAATTAATTGTTCCCTTACTGACTCTACGAAAAGCAGAGTCAGTTGCTGACCAAATAAGAAAATAATCATTGTCTGAAACATTAGCATCGGCAATTACATTAAAGTTAAATATAGAGTCAGCTAGACTACTTTGTTTCAAGTGAGTGTTGTCAATAACCGCACTAGAAATACTAGCATTACCTACTAAATTATTTAAGTCAGTTGCTGTAATTTGCTGACCACTTTGAAAACTTGAACCTGGTGTTATATCGCTCATATTAATTAAATTCCGTTGTTTGTCTACTGCCAGGCATTGCTTCAAATGCAATGCGTTTGGCAGAGAACCTGCCTGCAAAGTTATTACTTATTGTTGCCTTTATTGACTCCCCTCGGCCCCTTAAAGAAGTGCGTGTGTTAAAAGTACCTGAGCCAATGTTGCTTTGGTTTACTATTGTGTCTATTCCGTCAGGGTTTTCACTTTCAATGTCTACTCGAAATGAATTATTTGAGTCCTGACCTTGCCAGGAAACCATTGCTCGACGGAAATGCTTTTGCTCAAAAGTTTTAAACCTGTAGGCCCTGGTTGTAACCTTAGATTCAAAGTTTTCAGTGCCCCCGTAATAAGTATCAACATTACTTTCACTAGTTTCCAGGTTAAGAATTTTACTACTTGAATGAAGGGCAATGAGTTGTGATGAACTTGAAAATATACTAAATAATTTTATTACTCCATTTGGCACAGAATCCACACTTTCAAAAGCCTGCAAAATTGTGCTGTAAACATAAATTTCATCCCCATCGCATAAATAATATCTGCCCCTGAAAAAACAGGCAGATGCATTTGCCTGGTCTATACTATCAATCAAATTATCAATGTCCCTGGATAGAGCAACATCTGCCACCCGTACTGCCTGGACAGGCAAACCTACTCCACCTCCACTTTGGCTATTTAATGATAAACCATAAATGCCTTGTGGTGATAAAAATAAAACTTCAGAACCAATTACCTGAATGGTTTTACGGGCGATACAGCCTAACTGGTCAGTTATTCGTGTTATAGCCAACCTGCCACCCTCAACTGAACCTTTCATCTCATAGACCCCTTGTACTGCATGAATGGAATGATTTTTAAATACTAATAAAGAATCATCGGCCAGGGGTTCCAGGGCCGTTATGGATCCACTTTCACCTGAGTCAATTACCAACCTGTTTGTAATTGGAAAATTATGGGTTGAAAGAGATGAGGAAATTGCCAATTCATTGTCCCCAAACGGGACAATTAATCGGTTACCTGCCCAGGTTGCAAAGTCAGCAGGTGGGCACTCATTGTCCACGGAATATAAAATCCCCTGGATCCCCCCTGTTGAGTTAAGTGCAGGGTGCTGTGTCGTACTACTTGTAAATTTTATAACCTTGTCGGTAATGCTTAACACCTTCCAAATATTGTCAGTTGGTCCACCTGAACCAATAAGCCCAACAACTCTAAACTTTTCACCAACATTCAAACTTGGTGTTTCCGTGCATGTAATTGTATGAACATTTGTTCCCCCTGCGTTCCTAACATGACCTGAAAAATTAACCTGTTTAAAATGCTTAAATTCTGTATCGCCTTTTGCAAGCCTCAGAACATCATGCCCAAGTGAATCACCTTCTGTAAATGGAAGTGTTGGTCCCTTACCCTGGAACAATAAAGTATTAACTTTTGTGTTCAGTAAGAATGCATTAGTCAGGGTATAATTGTAAGGCAGTGCAGGAAAAGTAACCTGACTAACCAAAGTGGGACCATTGTAAATATGTGCATACTTTGCATTCCCATTTGTTGAAAATACCAGGACATTATCCTGGGTGCTTCCTGAGTCATATGGCACAGCATCCATTGGTGTTTCCACATTGTTTGTCGATGCCCCCAGGTATAAAGTGCAACCTTTTCTTGAACGGGCTGTGCCCTTATCCAATCTTATGTTTTTGGATTCACTTAATACCCCTTCACTTAATTGTGTAGGGTCTAGCCTAGTGTTTAGACCAATAAAACCTTCGTCACCATCGAGCAAAGGTTTTTCATCAAAACTGCCATAAGCTGAATACCTCATTTTTTATTTTTCTGTAATAAATAAATTTTGTACCCCATGTAAACACAGGTGAGTAACCCTGCTGTGACTGAAAGAATTTCATCAAAGTTCCCCAGGGTAATTGTTGCCAGGCAACCTGAAAATCCAAGCATTGATGTTCTGTCCATTAGATTACTTCCAGTAAAATTATTAGAAGAATTATAACTAACAATGCAGTGAACATCTTGCCTTTAGTGCTAAGGGTTTTGTAATAGTCTTTTAATAACTTAAAATTCTTCATTTGTTTTGACTTGGTCTAATTGGAAATGGCGCCCTGGTAGCCTGTTTTTGTGCTTCTGTTCTGGCACATTGGGTTGCTGTTTTGCGAGCAACCCAAAGTGGAATTGTCAGGTAAGCTAATAAACAGGCCCCTGCTATTTTTAATATGTTTAGGATGGTGTTTTTAAATTCATCAAAACCTGATGCGTGGTCTGACATTTGTGCAGAAACTAATGCCTGAACATCCCCGTGTGAAATTGCTTCCAGGGTTTTTTTTGTCTTTTCGTTTTCACTAACTTCTTTAATTATCTGCCCTGCCCCTGCTCCCAATGTTCCACCTGCCACACTGCCAGGAATGCCTCCCAGGGATCCAACACCTGCACCTATGCCACCACCAATGGCAGGGGCAAATGTTTTCAATCCACATCCTGAAGTAAACATAATTAGTAAAACAACATAACGCATCAAAAACTAAGGGGTTTGGTTAGAATATGTAGCAGATCCAAACAAAGTTCCGTCAGCTTTTGAATGTGAACCAATACCAACATCAGAAATTGTGGTAGGTGTTGTTCCACCATTAGTTTGACCAACCTGCGAGTCACCCATTAACCACCATCCGATTGGGGACAAACTTGTCAAATCACTAGGTGTTCCTGAATTGTACAAAGTAGCAATTTGACCAGTTGCTGTTTGACCTACACTTACACCCCCATCAGATAAAGCCGAGTCCCACACTGATATTTCATCAATGTTTACAGGTGCCCGATCATTCCATCTGCCACGAGATGAACCATGAATTGATACTACTCCACTTGTACCTAAACCATTATTTGTTTTAGCTACTGATACTTGCAGTACCCCGTTCACATAGCCTTTTAAATTAGAACCATCCCAAATTTGAACTAAATGATCCCATTGACCACTAGTAAAGGTATACCCGCTAAAATTTTCGTTCCCTTGATACCATGCGTATCTTGTGCCTGAAGTTGCAAAATAGCTACCAACATAAGAGGCTGATGTTTGAGATGTTGTGTAAGGGAAAAAACCAATTACACCTCCATCTCCACCTGTTGAGTTTGGCTTTACCCAAGCACTCAAAGTATATGGTGTTGTATTTGACCAACTTCCTGAAGGTCTGCTTAAAGCACTAGTTCTAAATTCTTGGGAACTTCCACCATCAAAAGCGTTAGACCAATTATTTGAATATACAAATAAATGTTCATAATCACCACTTAAATGGTAAACATTGGTTGCAGTATTTACTAGGTCTACAACTCCGTATTGACCTAATATGGCATTTGGTTCACTTCCTGAAGAGTAATATGAATTTAAAGTAGTATTTACATCTGTTAAAAATCTAACTCTCCCAACACCTTTTTGAACTACTCGACAATTAAAACCCAAGGTTAAACCTGAAGGGATAGTAATATCAATTCTTGAACCTAAATCACAAACTATAACTTTGCCACTATCAGAATTACTTAGGGTAAATGATGCAGTTTTAGTTATTGTATCTTTAAAAGAAGCAGTTGCGACTGATGTAAATTGTGAAAGCCCTGCATCACTTGCCCCTGCTGTTGCCTGGGCAAAATAAAGTTTATGTGTGTCTGTGGCAAAATAAGGTTCACCCTGCACACACTCTTTTGCAAACTTTGATTTGTTTGCGTCAGTTCCTGTTTTAACTTTCAGTTGAAAGTCTTTTCTATTTAATTTTTGCTGTGCCATTTTACAAAACCCCTGCACCAAGACATGGGGATCCAGGTCTTAAACGATAATCTTGACTAGAAAGATCTACAAAAAGTGGATCAGCAACAATTAAACTTTGTGCAGTGTCATCACTTGTTACATCACTCCAATTATAATAACAGGCACCCTGGTGATTAGCAGGAATATATGATGTTGATTGTGCTATATTTCCTGATGATCCATCTTTATACAAAATGACATTCTTAAATGTATTTATTTGTGCATTAGAACTTCTAAATGGCTGACCTGAACCCCTAAAAACAAAAGTACAATTTGTAATGTTTATATCCCTTTTTGATGCATCCGATCTTTGTGCAAATAATTGAGCAGGGTTTCCGTGCATTGTGGTTGATGCTCCAAAGTCAAATAAACAACCATTAGCCGTTAAATTTAAGTAAACATTTGATGTTTGCCCATTACCAATCATTCCAACAAAGTTGGCATGAGTATTGATAAATTCACAATTATTTAATGTGACTTTATTGTTTTGATCACTTTGGACACTTATACCTGAAATATTAGTACTACCACCAGTGTCCACAAATTTTAGTCCGTTTACAATAATATCATTTGCAGGTGTTGTAGGTAATCCGAATTGTATTTGTTTACCACTTGTGCCCTGAACGCTACTTGTAAAAACAGCACCTAAACTGGTTTCTGCTTCATAAGTTACACCTGATGATGCCATTAATAAATTAGCTGACATAGTGTAAGCACCATTTTTAAAAATAACCTTACCACCTGAACCTGCACCACTTTCAGCACTTGATAAATTTGTTAAATCATAAGGGTCAGAAAAAGAACCATCTGCTGTTCCACTTTGTGTCCCGTTAAATACATATTTTGTAGCCATAATTTAGATTTGTTAAGTTGTTAAGAAATTGTTCCACCTGAAATAAGTTGTGGTGATGAATATCCTCCCAGGTCAGGTTTATTAAATCCTTGGATTTTTGGTAATCCACTTGCAGTAATATCATCTGAATCACCTGATATTACAGAATATGCTGTGCCATCTGTATCAATAGCCTCAATGTCAGGTTCAGCAGAATCTTTTTGAATTGAAAAACCTGTAGCTAATGCTTGTGGGGTATTACCTTGTACTTTGACAAATACATTAGGACTTGTGCCATTTAATAAAAAGGTAATATTACCATTTTCATCTGCGACAACCATTGCTGTTTTGTAAGGATTGTCAGTTACTTTAAAACTCTGATTTGCATAGGCACCTAAGTGAGGGTTTGCAGTTCCTCGCAATGCTGTATTTAGTGGTGTTTCAACATCAACTGAAGGTGCCTGGAAAGAACAGGTTCCGTCACCATCTTCTCGTAAAAATTTAGTTCCACCTGTTTCACCTGTAGATGTTATTGCAGTTCCATCAATATTGTTTTGTGTGGCTAAACTGCCTAAACCTGAAACACTACCACTTGGTAAACTCCCAGTTACATCAGATGTTAAATCAATTTGGTTTCGTGTTATTGTCTGACCACTAATAGTAATATAGTCATGTGTACCTGCAAGAGTTACATCAGTTGAATTGTCAGTACCTGAAGCATCTACACCTAAATTTGTCCTGGCAGTTGTTGCATTTGACAAGTCACTTAAATTATTACTGGCACGAAGGTTACCCACATTTGCCAGGTTAATAACATTTGCCAAACTAACCCGTTTAGTTGTACCTGCTGAAGACCCTGTTGGGTCATCCACATCCGTGATCGGCAATATGTCGGTTCCTTGAGGATCCGACAATTGATCTAAATTACTTATTATTTTATTAGCCATTTATTTATTCCTTAATTGAAAGCCAGGTAAGACCCGTCTTCAGTTTGCAAAAATGCCCCTGATTCAGCCTGGATAACTCCATCAGGACCAACATCAATGCCAACTATTGAGTCAGCATCAATGTCACCAATGTGTAATCCTAGTCCTAAAAATGGCATGTTATTTATTAATTAAAAGACAGGCACCTGAAACCAAAGTTAGTGAAGTGATGGGCATATATATAACCTGCCCCTGGGCAAAAGTTGTTCCATCACTTATTAAGTCTGCTGAATTTTCCATTGGTCCCGTAATGGCACCAATGACTGAATCTTCGGTAAACTGAACAGCACTGAATTTGCCTGTTGTCGCATTTGTAGTGTTAACATAAACGCACCCATTGGCACCCATGCTGTTTGCGATATTGATTGCTGATACTCCCATAATATTTAATTAGTTTGATAAATGTGCCTGGTAATGGTGTTGTTATAACTACCTACCAGGGGTGTGTTTTGTTGCTGTTGTTTTTCCACTCGATCAATCTGCTTTAGTAGAAATTCTTCTGCCCTGGACTCCTCTACCTGGGCCTTATCATACTGGGAGTCTCCACGGAAAAAATCTGCCAAAATAGCAGACAATAAATAACTTTGTAAAAAGTCAGGTATGTCAGTTGATGCATCTGTATACGGGGTAAAAGCCTGCCTGGATAAAACATAAACACTTGCCTGGGGATACTTCGGATCCAGGACAATTCTCCCGTCAATTAAAGTGTAAAAAATAGATAAAGCACTAATGTCACTATAGGGTGATTTGTCATAAACATTTAAAATGTCATTACTAATCGTTGCTGTTGCTTTAGCGTATTCACCTTGGGTGCCTACGCTATAACTTTGTATGCTAATTAACTCAGGCCACCTTGCTCTAGTCCAGGCATCCTTAGCACGAATATTTAATGAATTTATAAAGAAAAACTTATCAGTTGCATTTAGGCTTTGAAGCCCTGCAACTGACTTGAATTTATCTTCCAGGTCATCGTAATTCATCCCTGCTGTCCCCCCTGACCAGGTAATATTACCTGACTTGCCTGGCTGTAATTATGCCTGTTGAATTGTGAACGGGGCCTTTCCGTAAAAAGATTGTGCCTGTATTGCTTGCCCGTGTTTTTAACTTTGCTAATTGCTTCCAGTAAAATCTTGTCAGCAAATTGCTCTTCTAGTATTGCCTTCTGATTTTGCCCGTCTGACTTTAAATATAAAACATAGGCACCCTGGACCATATACTCAAAAAGGTTAAATGGTATTACATTTGTGTCACCTGACCCGTTACCAAAAAAGCCTGTTGTTCCATTTGGGCTAATAAGTTGCTTAATTGAATCTTCAATGTCGTTTTTGTAGGAAACATAAACAACCTGCCCGTCTAGATTTTGGTTAGTTAATATTTGAACTACCCTGGATCCTAAAATACTGATTGTCTCAAAAAATATATATTCTTTTCCGTCAATATTTGTCTTTGGGTCCAACTTGAAAATATTTAAAATAGAATCAATGTTATTGTCTCCAACCCCTACTTCAGTGCTAGAAGTAAAAGCATCATTATCCTTATTAAATATCCTTATTTGTTTGGTTTGATTTAATGTGACTGCTTCACCAAAATGGCAAAACTCAGGCCAAGGATATGACTCGTATGCTTTTCTGAAATATTGTTTTAATGCATGACGGAATAAATTTTGATCAAAAGTGTTTAATATATCTACACCAATAAGTGCTTTGAATTTAGATTCAGCATCAGTAAAACTTTGGTTCTTTGTGTCCATTAATCAGGTTGAATCCTGCACTCAGGATTATCACGCATGAAAGAATCTCGGCTTTTTTTATCGTCCCAAAAGCCAGGATCTTGCTGTTCCATTCTCACAAAAGTTGTTAAGTCAATCGCACCTGTTGGCTTCATGCTTTTTAAACTAGTGCCTTTCAAATGCTGATTGTCCCTGGCAACCTTGCGTTGCCGTTTCATATAAGTCTGCTTTTCGTAATATGCTTTTTTATTATTCTCCCTGGCCAAATAGTCATTTAACTCACCATCTGACATGCTTTTCTTACCGCCACGAATTATAATATTTAGACTCATAATAAATATAAAAAAGGGGGAGCCACTACCCCACGAACTGGCTCCCCCATATTTTCATAACCAGGACCTATTAAACCTGGTTAAAAGTTAAACTATCGATCCCAATGGTTTACCTGCACTTGTTGGAGTGATGGTCAACATTGTACGGGCTAAACCTCGTTTACCACCCCCGTCAACATCTTCCAAGTCAATGGACTTAATGTCTTCAAGGAAACGAATAGACAAGTGATTGTCAGAAGGGATGATATAACCTCTGTTTCGAGAAGTTGCATCCAAAGCACCACCTGAAGTTCTACCATTGAGTAGAGTTGGCACTAGATAAACCCGTCCCCAGTCAGAAATATATTCCTGGACTTGTAATTTCAAGGTTCCGTCACCTACATTTTGAGTAAGTTGGAACGATGGTGAACCTGATGCAACATTTGTACGGGTCATGTCCGCAATTTCATTTAGACAATTTGGGCCACCTACTAATTTGTAACTAGTAGCGGATCCGTGCTGTTCAAAAATAGCCTGTAAAACTGAACGAAGATTGTCTTCGGTCATTGAACCTGCTGATGACAAGTCAAAACGAGAACCACTGACAGAACGATAACCTTGTTGAAGGCTTGAACCATAAGTTGTGGTGTTTGCAGGGTCCGTCCATGCACCTAACCCACTGAGCTTGTCACCTGCTTGACCTGTTCCAACTGCTTGGTCCTGGTCAGAGCAAATACATGCTTCAATATCTCTTTTTAACTCTATAAGGGCACGTGCTTTACTTTCGGTGTAAAGTGATGATCCAGGGCCTGCCACATCAACTGCTTCAGCCTGGGGCGAAGATGCAAATGTGCGTTGGATTTGTTGGATTCTGTTTCCTAATCTCGCACGATCAGCGGTTTTGTCAACGAATCCACCATCGAATGCCAATGGTGCCCCGTCAATTACTCCTGGAAATGAAACTTCTGAAAGGTCATCAACCATCCATTCCGTAAACATTGCTTTGGCCTTTGGCCCTCGTGATAACATTGCGAACATTGGAGTGGATTCCACGGCAGTTCTGCGTAATGTATTATCTAGTGATTCTCTTGCCCCTCTGACAGATGGTCTGTCTCCTAAGTCATATGATGTTGCTAATGGCATAATAAATATTCTCCTGTAAATTTTAAAGTTATGATAAAAAAGCGATTAATTGATCTTCAGTGACATTGCCTGACCCTAAAACTTTGGACTTTGATTTTTTTACTTTTTGAACGGGGGGAGAAACTTCACCAATTGGCTCAGTTGGTGGTGTAGGTGTAGCTTTCTTTAAAGGTTTTACTTCTTTGTTTTTTACTGCCCTGCACCCCTCAACAATTAAAGATTTTATATACAACCCGTTGGGTAATGTATCTAAAACCTTAAACCTGTCGTTTTGGTTTATCGATTGAAGCAATTTGAACTCTTCGGATTTTGGTTCCTTTAGGAAACCAAAAGTCTGACTAGCTAAGTTATTGGATTGATGTTTTTCCTGTAAGAATTTCATCCTGGCAGGTATTTCTTCATCCAAGCAATCTTCGGCATTATCTCTAATTTGCTTTATTTGCTCTTTAGAAAATTCCTGACCATTTTCCTCAACATACTCCTGACCTTCGTGCTTTCGTGCCCATTTCTTGGCACTAATTGCTTCCTGGCGAAGAGTTTCTAATTCTTCAAATGTTTCAACTTCATTAACCGAAGCAGATTTTGCTTTTTCTTCAGACTTTTTTTCTCGTAAAGAATTTAATTCATTTTGCAGTGATTCATAATTCTCTTCAGCACTTTTTGCACGGGCAGTTAATTTTCCCACCTGTCGTAAAAGTTTCTGTACTGATTTTGGAGTTTCCTCCTGGTCAGTATCGTCCTCAGATTCAACTTCATCCTCTTCAGTTTCGTCCCCTGATTGTAAAAGATCATTGTTCCCATCTTCTTCTTCAGTCTCTGCCTCTGATTCAGTGGCAACTAGTTCAGTAGATGACTCATCATCTGTTGGTTCACTGGATATAAAATTCAGCAAATCATCATTTGTGAGATTTTCGTTAGGCATGTCTTCTGTTGCAGTTTGCTCGGCAACCTCGATTGTATTTTCTTTAATCTGCATTTTAATTAAGTCGCATTCTTGTCTGCAGAGTTACCCCTGCCATGAAACTTAATTTTAACCTAAAAAAATAAGTTTTAGACTAAAGATCAGGAGTAAATTCAATTACTTCATCGTCTAGCCATTTATTTACCCCTTGAACAACCGCACTTACAATCTCGGCTTCATCCAGGTCTGACTCTTTTGAAAACTGATTACAAAGCTGAATGACCCCTGATTTTACTTGGTCAACTGGATCCACTTTTAGCACTTTCTATTTCCCGTAAAATTATATCCAGGACTGAAATGCAACCACTCGTGTGGGCAAGCAATTGGGGATTTTCCACAATTGCTGTGCTTGTTAGGTCACTAATATATGCCTCTCGGTATTTCTTAAAGTGATCGACTATAAATTCAAAGTCAGGTCTATCTTTTAAAGCCTGTACGGCCTGATCTAAATTATCCATTTGCGACAGCATTGGTTGCAGGGACATTACCAGGAGGTGCCCCTAATTTGCCCGTTAGCCCATTTCTTCGTTGTTGGTCCTGGAAGCTAATTTGTTTCATATAATTATCTAGCCTGGCTTTAAAACCTTCATCACTTTGAAGCCTTTGCTGTACATCTATTGCAGGTATTTCTTCGGTCCCCTCAAGGAATCCTTCAACTACCTGTCTTCGTAATTGTGTGTTACTATTCTCAGGAGCATTTACAACTTGCCCTGATGCAATTTTAGCTAAGTCAGCACTTGTTTCCTCAATTTCTTTTTGACTTGATGCCTGTTGAGGCATGATCAATCGGTCAGCCAGGTTAGGGTCAATTGATTCAGCATATAACTTCATCAACTCCCCAAAATTAGCTTGGCCCTGCCTGTCGTACTGAGCAAAAACTTCACCGAGTGCTTTTAATTTATCCAGGACCTTATCCTGGTCTAATGAGTCAGCATTAAAGGTAAGTTTAAAGTCAAACTGCTCACTAGTTTCCTCAAATGCAACCTGTATATCCTGTTCATTCCCAGTAGCCCGTGCCCATTGTTCAGCACCTCCATATGTTCTTTGCAGGTGCCAAAGTTGTTTTAACACAGGTTTCCAATTAGATAGCCACATGCTTACCATTTCCTGGCGAATTAGATTTGCCTCAACCTGGTCTTCATTACTTGTGGGCCTGCCTGCAATCTTGTTGGCAATCATTCGCATTTCATTTTCCACCTCTGTCGATGCAGGTGAATATGGAGGTATGTCCATAAACTGAACTTCGCCAGGTCTGCGAATTGGAATAAAACTACCAGGCCCTATTCTTTCAGGCTTACGGCCCGTTTGGAACATAATAGGTGGAATAGTTGACAATGATGCACGATCAATTCGTGAATCAATTTCAACTTTTATAGCCTGCTCATAAGGCTGTAAAATTTCACATAATCCCCGTGAGTCTAAAATGCGATGGTTTATAGTTTCCCTGCAAAAACTGGTAAATGGATATTTACCCTGGGCATAGGAATTTAATTCATGCTTTGCGTACCCGTCTAAGTCTTCACTGAAGATGGTGTGACTTATCAAAGGCACTCCATCTTCATCCAGTTCCCTTCTGTAACAACTAACCAACCTGATCAAACCTTCATAGTGTTCAATATCATCGTGGTTCCTGTGTTCAGGAAAATCTGTAAAGTCACTGGATGCATTATTTGACCCAACTTTTTCAATTAATTCATCCACATACTTAGGGTCAAAACCCTGGGTGAATACCATTTCCTTTAACGATTCAGGGGAATGATGATGAATGCAGTAAACTGCCCTGGCATTCTGAATGTCACTTAATACATTGCTGTCGAAAATTATGTCCCTGCCAATTTCATAGGATTTTATGCATGGTCTGTTGCTGACCATTCTTTCCCTGGGCACTTCTGCCTGCCCGTTTTCAGCCAGGTCTTTTATTATTTTATTAATCCGTTTCTTTTTTAAATTTGGAAATATTTGGGCAAGTAATGCATTTGCTGACTTATCTTTTGCCATAATGGCTTCAGCTAAATCAGGACTCTGTTGAGCAATTTCTTCCAGGGAAATTGGTGCGTAATACCGATCAATTTTTCTGTGCCAATAGGTGCCCAGGACTCCGTTGCCATACATTTGAACATTGTTTGCCAGGATCCCAACCTCTCGGTCAAATTCATCCATTTCGGACAAAGTCCATTTCATGTATTTGCCAACTAAACTGGCAACCCGTATGTCAGTCGGCTCAGTTGGCATTGCTTTTAAATTACCACCTGAAACTGCCCGTTTCATCATGGCAACATCAGCACAAATAATTTGGTCAATTAAACCAACTGCCTGGTCACTGGCTCCAGGCCAGGGAAAGGCATGTTGACCTTCTTTCTTATTAGTTCTGTAATTTCGCCCTGGCCAGGCTCCAAACCTAGTATCACGGGCGGTATCGGCCTTGTCCTTATAGTAGGAAAGATTACCCCTGCATCGGTTTAAATCCTCCTGGAGTGACTCAATGTCAGGTTCTTCTGAATAGTTTTGTTCATTGGGTTTTTCCATCCAACCCTAAGTATAAATTAAAATCAGGAATTTTAGACTTGAACTTAGCCAGGGCAGATTGCTCCGCCCTAAATATTACCATTTTGTCAGTGCCACAAAACTCAGCTATTTCGTCCAGGGTCATTTGTGGGTAATCATCCCCTGGTTTTGTCAGGGATGCGTTTTTAACAATTAAGTAACGAAGCAGTGTGTCTATCCTGTCAGCCCGTTCCTGTTTAGTTTCACAGGACTCTTGCTGTTTTTTCATCCACTAGCTCAAGGGTCACTTCTTGTTTTAATTTGTATAAATAACCTGGTTTTTTAACAGCAATACGGGTAATTCCGTCATATGTTACCTGAATTAAACGGGCATTGACCAATAACCTGGTCACCACAGCAGATTGATACCTGGGGAACACTTCAGGTTTAGGCTCCCTTAATCTTCGCTTGATCGTGCTTACTGAAATGTCCAGTTTATCACTAATTTTTTGGTAGGATAATCCTTTATCACGAAGGGCCTGTAATTCTTCTTTAGATACTTTACGCATATTGTTTCCTGGTAAGTGATTTTATGTTATTTTTCTTAATTAGAAAAAAGGGGGTTTTGCCTGAGTAACTTAAAAAACAATTCCGAATATTTTTTATTGTGCTGTACCCATGTATAATTGCAGTTTGATCAGTTATTTGTTTGTTCAGATCCACAATTGGAGTTTGAACAAAAACAAAATAATCAGGCTGATTCTTGAAAGTGGTTGCCTGCTGATTAATAGCAAACGAGTCTTTGGGACTCGTTTTTATGTCATAGGTTTTTCCATTATTCAGCTTAAAGTCATACCATTTTGAACTGGTGCCCGTGTGGGTCCTGGTCTCCCAGGTAAAGTCAGGGAAAAAATTAAAGTATTTTGCAAATGCCAATTCTCCTATGCACCCCTGCAAGCAATTCATAATATTTAATCCAGGCCTTTTGCTCATTCTATTATGCGAGCATCTAAGCAGGCTAACCTGAATCAGGTGTTCAATTTCGTTAGCCTCTATAACTATCTTATGCATCAGTAACCACCTGGCTCACTTATTCTTAATTCTGAATCCTCAATGTAGGAATAATTGCCAATTGCCACATATCGAAGGCAGTCAACAGGGTCCTTGGTCACAGCCTTCATTCCGTCATCTATGCTGTAATTCATACAGCAAAATAAAGTGTTACCTACCTGGTCAGAAAAAAACAATTTGGGCCTGTTGCTCAGGTCAATTTCTTTCTCTTTGTCATAAGACAAAAGAGAATTAATTGCCTGCAATCCATCTTCTATGGGCAAGCCTTCAGCAGGGTAAACATTTATTCCATGATCTTGAAGGTCACTAATTATATTACTCGTTCCTTCGCTTTTTGCATAAGTTGCACTTCCCATCCTGGGGTCAATTATTATTTCAACATTCCCGTGCATACCTACCACTTCTTCATCATCAATGCCCTTGAGCATTTTCCTGATTATTTTTGCGTAGTCTCCTATCCCATTACCATTTGGCTTAGATGCATCCCCTGGTACTCCTTTTTCCCCTTTATCCAGGTCAGCCCATTCCCCAATATCCACACCAGGCCATTCCTTTAAAACATAATGCACACCGAAAACATCAACAGCCACTAACAGAATAAACCAGGATTTACTACCTGCAGGGTCTATGGATAAAATATAATTACAGGGGTTATTCTTCTTATCTTTAACAACTGGAATATCCTGGTGCTTCATTACAACACGGGAGTCTAAATTCCTGAATGTCGTGTTGCTTGGCTTGGTTGGGACCCCGTAGGCCCTGGTTAAAATTTCATCCCTTTTTGCCCCTTCCAATTGCATTTTCATGGCAGGCCAACCCCCATAAGGGTTGTCTGCCGTATGAAAATATAATATTTGTGCATTCTTCCGTACAGGTTGTTGTACAACAGGGACCCGTTCACCAGGTAATAATTCTGCTTCCTTGTCTTCCAGGGTAACAGCCCCTGACAAAAAACTATTAACCACACTGGTCCACCCTGATATTGTCGTAAAGGTACTGATTACCCTGGCAGGGATCCCTGTTTTAGGGTCTGCCCTAGATAAACACCTATACCGCCCTGTATTTAAAAAATTTTGGGGCACCTCTTCGTCAAACCAAATTCCTATATTATGCGTACCTGGTTTTGCCTGTTCCCTGCAACCAACTTCACCACCCTCAATAGTTTCAATATTTTGGGACCAGTTACGAAATACACAGGTGCTTCGATTCGGTAAAATAAAACTAGATGAAGTATACCCGTTCTTCTGCGAATAAGAGACATAATGAACCCTACTTCTGCCCAGGGTCTTAAATTCAGCAGGTAAATACTTATGCACCACGGCCTGTTGGTTAGCTATGCTATTCTGACTGGTGGCAGTAAAACACCATATTACACTGCCTGGGTTTGCTACCAGGGACTTAACAACCCGTTTCGCAATTGCCTCGGTTTTCGATGAACGATTACCACCAAGCAGTAGCAATTCTGCTTTTGTTTCCAATATTTCATCCACCTTTTTCCAGTGCGGTAATTCAGTACCATACCTAAATGGATCCTCAATTTCCCGTTCAATTGCCCCTTCCCTTCTCTCCCAATACTCCATCAACCTTTCCGCACCCATAGCCAGTTGCTCATCCCTTGACGGGATGGTTAAAATAGGATGTGGAGTCCAGGACAATGCCATGTGCCTATGTTAAGCAGGGTTTTCCAGGGTAGACTAGTCATGTCCACCTGTGTCCATATTAATGGGATATTAAGGGAATGCCCTTATTATCCCCTTGACAGGATAAAAAGTTGTTAGGGGATAAACCCTGTAGGATTTATTGCCGAACCTGTAGCCCCCATCAGTGCAGGGATTATTAGGGTTTACCCCCCTGGCTAATTGTCAATTTTTTTTCATTTGGGGGAATCGGTCGTGGAATCGTAAATCGTTGATAATCAACACCCCCTCCCCCCCTTCGCCCTGACAAAAACTGACAGATAATTGACAGGTTAATTCATAAGTGCCTGATAATTAGCGTGTTATTATTCTGTAGCAGTGGATAATATATGCATTAAATACCAGGGGGGGGGTGAAAAATAATGCCATACCTAGCTAATTGAAAAACATTTCAATATCCTTGCACCAATTATGAAAGCAAAAAAAGGATTGTACGCAAATATTCACGCCAAGAAGGCCCGTATTGCAGGGGGTTCAGGGGAAAGAATGAGGAAGGCAGGTAGTAAGGGGGCACCAACTGCTAAAGCATTTAAAGCCAGTGCTAAAACTGCGAAAAGGAAATGACTGACACAGAAAAAGCATGGGTAATGTCCCTGGAACAAATAGTTGTACCTGGTGAGACTATTGAGCAGGCAGTGACTAATTGCATTGATCACCTGGCTAAACATGCAGAGCAGGGTATTTACCCTAATGTTATTGAAGCCAAGCAAATAACCCTGAAAGTCAAGGATCCAAATGATAGCACCAATAAAGAGTGAACCTGTATTACCTGACTTGGTCTTAGAACATGGATTGCATGTATTAACAGACGAATACAATGACTGCATCATTGGTATTAATGCTGAATGCACCAGGGTAGTCTATGATATTGAAAAGATCCTGGAAGTAATACAGCAACAGGACAAGAATTTAACCAGGGATGATTGTTGGGAGCATTTTTCACATAATATCCAGGATTGTATGCCGAGAGAAGTTAGCCCTGTTTATATATTCCCTATTGAAATAAAGGAGTAACATGCCAACCAAGAAAAAGAGAAAGATAGTAATACCTGATAACTTGCCTGCCCTGACTACAGAGGAAGATATATGCCCTTCTCTGTTCACAGGGGATAAACTGGCAAAGAAGGATCCTGAAAGGTATGCCAAGGTTGTCCAGGAATTATCTGAAGGTAAGGCATTAACCAGGATAGCCAAGGATAACAAGTGTGCCCCTGAAACCATTACTGCTATTGCTAAGAGGGAAACTAAAACTATTGATAAGGTGCAGAACCTGACAATGGGTTTAACTTCATATGCATCCCAGGCATGTCTGATGAAGATAATAGAAAAACTAGAATCTGATCAAATTCCTGCAGGGGTATTACCTATTGCATTTGGAATACTTAGGGACAAGGAAAAGTCAGACTTGGGACAAGCAACCAGTATTGTTGAGCATAAAAAGGTAGTAACCCTGGATGAAGTGCAGAAGGAATTAAATGCAATGAGGGAAACACCTCATATAGATATTACCCCTGATGCGTAGCTTGGTTTTCTGCCTTGGTGCATAAATACCCCTGATAAGTTTATGGTCTTTTTTAGGTCCCTAATGGACCCTTAAAAGACCATCCCTGAATAACCTGTGTATAATTTACTACCAGGTAACATACATGAAGTTCCCTGATAAACATGCAACATAACTTACCTGATGTTCCCTGTATATACCTGTATATATTAATACATTACCCCTGCTTTGGGCTTATGGCCCACGCAGGGGTATTATAAGGATTACTTGGTCCTGGATATGGAGTCAAGGAGATAATTGCTTTTACCTGAATGCAGGCCACGAAGACTAGCAGATATTTCCAGGCCAAGCAATTTATGCATGTCATCCTGATTTTTACCCAGGTCAATGCAGGTATCAATGCACCACCTGATTAACTTAGATAAATCAATATCCATTTCTTTTTGCAATTGATCTAGTACGACAAGTTGTTCGTCACTGATGACAACGGATATTCTTTTTTCACTCATTGGGCAAATATAGGGTGGGTTTTATTATTTTGTAATATTGCAAAGGGATGCAAAGTTACACTTTGAAAATTCTAGAACACTTTTGTCAACATTAAAATAACAATTATTCAAATGTATGCAGATGTATTCAGTTTTCATATTTAATGCAAAAAGTGTTGATCATTTATGTTTATATGTTTTTTAATGTACCAACTACCACATTAACTAAACCACGGAAATATTAACTATGACTATTAAAACAAAAAAGGTTGGCATAACTAAAGAAAGGGAAATTGTAAGTGTGCATTTGCCTAAAGGGTATAAAGCAAAACTAGGGAAACTGGCATTTGATCAAGACAGATCCGTTTCTGCATTAGTTAAAAGACAAATTGACAAGCTCTTAAAAGAAGAAGGTCAAAATGTGTAAGGAAAAAGAATCCAGGATGTTATTTATAGCTATGTTCACATTAGCACTCCTGGCATGGTTTTATGTCATGTTTTGCTTTGCAGTATCTTTATTTGGGGCAGGGTCTTTAATAACAAGATGATTACAATAGCAGTAGACCCTGGAAAATCAGGTGGATATGCAATTTGCTCCAACAACAATGTCTGTGTTGCTGAAAACTTCACCACAATGGCAGACTTTTTGGATGAAATTCGTCCTTACCTGGCAAATGAAACAGAACCTGTACAAATGGTCCTGGAAGATGTTCCCCCTTTTGTAGGGAAAAACATCCCATCTTCAGCAGGGTTTAAACTAGGAAAGAATTGTGGTCAATTTGAGGGCCTGGCAATGGGCCTGCAAATACCCTGTCACCTGGTAAGTCCAAAAGTGTGGCAAAAGGGATTACCCAACTTGCATAAAAGCACAGGGCCACAACGGAAAAGAATACTGAAAGAACATGCACTCAGGTTGTATCCAAAATTAAAAGTTAACCTTAAAACTGCCGATGCAATCTTAATTGCTCACTGGTTTTTTAATAAATGAGAATAAAAACATGATAATTCAATTAAAAAACTCGAATCAATATCAAACATTAAAATTTATAAACACTGATCACATTATTCTTGTAAAAACTAGGTGGGAACCAGTCGAGGGTCATAAAATTGAAGACTATGCTTATTGTGCAGGTGCCCACATATTGTTCAGTGACGGAACCTGGCATACTTTTTCTCAAGATGTATGGAAGAATATTGATTATTATTTAAACATCAAATCACTCAAAAATCATAAAGAATATGGTGTGTTTGAGGAAAGTAATAATGGAAAAATCTAATCCACGAACACCAGGGGCACAATTAAGTGTGTGCCTACCTGTTGAACTAAAAAAACATTTAATGGTCCAGGCATATGCTGAAGGCATATCAATGACTAAATTCGTAATAAAACTACTAAACCAAAACCTAAAATAAATTATGGCAATATTAAAAGTAAAACCTAAAACAGGTGGATCCAATCGGTCCTGGAACCTGTCAGATGAAAAAGCAATAGAAGGTACCTTTCCTGGTCTTCTTCTTGATATACTTGATAATGACGGAGTCTTAGTTAAAGACTTTAATAACCCTGGTGAAATGATTGAACGAGATGTTACCAGGTTCTTATTTGCCTTCACTGATGATGATGGTGATACCTGCCTGGCAATGACGGGTGAAATGACCCAATCTGCTGACGAAAGAAGCAACCTAGTCAAACTATTAACAGCAATACGGGGCAAACTTCCACCATTGGGCGAAGAATATGATTATTGTGATGAAATAGGGAAGAAAGTAATGGTCACAATAGGCACACGCAAGTCCAAGTTAGGTAAGGAATACAGCTTCGTGCAGTCTGTTGCAAAGATTAATAAGAAACTTGAAGACGATGTTCCTTCAATCAACACTGCTGTCCCTGGCGATAGAAGATCACCCATTCCTGACTGGATTAGTGAGGAAGATGAAGAGGAAGAACCTGCTAAAATGGATAAGCCTGCTAAGAAAAAGGCTACCAAGAAAAAACAGGATGATGACGAAGAGGATCCATTCTAATGCCTCATTGTTACGACAGAGAGGGTAACCCTCATTTTGATTTAACCCCTGCAAAAGCCAAAAAGGAAGGACTCTATTTTTCTGTAACTGAAATACAGAAAATAGAGTCTGCCCCTGGGCTTGAAATGTGGAAGCAAAACTCAATGATTGAGGAAGCATATAATAATGGCCCTAAAAAAGGTGAGTCATTAAAAGACTTTCAACGCAGGGTCAAAAATGCAATCTACGGGGATGATTCAGCTTCAAACTTAGGGACCAGGATCCATGATGGAATTGAATCTGTACTGACAGGGGTAAAAACCCTGAAGCAGATTAATATCGATTTAATGCCATTTGTGACCCCTGCCGTTAATTACTTTAACGGAAAGGGCTTTGAGCTTGAGGAATGCGAACGGGTAGTCATCAACACTGAAGAGGGGTATGCAGGCACGGCAGATATTATCGCTCATACCAAAGGGGGCCAACCTTTCATATTAGACTGGAAAAGCACCAAGAAAATCCCGTCGTCACCCTACCCTGGTCAACCTGAACAAATTAGTGCTTATGCCTGTGCCCAATGGGGGCAACAGGCACTAAATAACCATGAAGTGTGGGGTGCAAATGCCTACATAAGCACCACTGAGTTTGATGATGATGGAATGGCAAAGTTTAGGGTTCATTCGTACAAACCTAGCAAACTGGAAGAGTGTTATGAAACATTCAAAATAGTGAATGCTCTGTGGCGAATAAGGAACAAGTATGACCCTCGATCTTGAGGAAGATATTGTACTGGTAAAAATAGGACCTAGATGGGTCTGTCGATACTGGAATGCAGTCATGGGCGAGCAACCAATCGGTCCAAGGTTAGCCAGGGGGGATAATTTTCCTACCCTGGCAACCAGGGCCAAAACTAAAATGGAAGGGGAAGAATTATGCAAGAGATGGAAAATGTGGCTAATGGCAAGGCCGAAGAGGAAAATGCCGAAGAGGAAAGTTTACTCATAAAATCTGCCAGGTTTCGAGAAACTGCAATGGAAAGGTTTCTTAAAAAAGCCAGGGCAAAATATGATAAGGGTCAACAGGAGCATGGGGGATATTTACCCGTGGATGTAAATATAAATGACCTGGAAGATGAAGTGATTGATCAATGGTTTTATTTACAGGCTATAAAAGTAAAGATCCATCAATTGTGTCCAACCGAGGAGTTAGCATTTTATGTTAAGCGAAAGTCAGCAAACTCTTAACCTGGATACACAGGTGACCCTTGAACTAGGGGGTCATTGTGAAATTACTAAATCTGAAAATCAGATAAAATGTGAACAATTATCCGAGGAAATACAAACTCTTCAACAAAGGCTAAAGCACATGCTTGAATCGGATGTAAGCAAAAGGGCTGTGCTTGAAAATATTATTAAACAATTAAATGACATACTCAGAAAATTCAGTTGAAATTGAAACTGCCTTAGCTTTGGCATGGTTATGGGATGACCCATACCGAAACAATTTTGATTGTCCCTGGGACTGGAAAGGTGATGAAATGGCAAGACTAAATAAGGGGTCTAGTCCCCATGATAAATTAACTAGATTATTAGATGGACTGGACAAAAATGGATATGGGTATCATGTAAGCATTGTAAAAAGTGCAGGTATTTTAAAATCCTGTAATGTTCCACCTGAAAAGGCTGTGGACATGATGTACAAGGCATCGGAAAAAGTAACCAGGAGAGAATTAGAACCAGGTGAAATTGAACGGGCTGTAAACTATACTTACCAGGCAACTGATGAGACAACAAAACGCTATGTAAGGCCAAAGAAAAAAGTTAGTAATGAACTAATTAATGAGTTTGGTTGCAGGGGGGACATTGATGACCTTCGTTCCCGTTCAGATAGCATTCCTAGCCAGGCTGAAATATTGGCTAATCTTTATGCTGATGAAACACTTCTTCATTTGTGTAAAGAAGTGTTTAATGGCCGAGATGTAAAAGCATGTGAAGACTGGATTAAAGATGGATTGGAACCTTACCAATATTTGTGCCCTAATCCACTAAAGGGGCATGACAGGGGCAGGTGCCTGGATAATATATTGTCACGAAAATTCGTAGTATTTGAAAGTGACTTGCCAAATATTGCAGGCAATTGGGACACACAGGCAGGGTTGATTGACAGACTGGCAAAAGACATGCCACTTAGGATGGTAGTTTGGTCAGGCAATAAAAGCCTACATGCCTGGTTTCAAGTGGAAAACAAAGATGAAAGGAAAGTTTATAAATTCCTTAATTTGGCAACCATGTTAGGTGCAGACCCTGCTTCACTCAGGCCAAGTCAATTGGTCCGTATGCCCTGGGGTAAGAGAACAGATAACAACAAAATACAGAAAGTAATTTACTATGGATGATTCAATTAATTTCGTCAAAGACCTGGTTGAACAAACCAAGCATTTGCATACCGAAAAAACTAGGTTCAACAGGACTGAAAAAGACTTATATAAAGACCCTAATTTGGATCTTAATGACCCAGGTGGATTGCCTCCTATTATTCCTGGCTCAGAATTTCCACCACAATATGAATTAATTAAAAGAAAACCTTTGGTGGATAAATTATTTCGAGTGGGTGACAATGTATTACTAACAGCACCATCTAAGATGGGTAAAAGTTGGTTTTATTCAACCCTGGCAACATCCCTGGCTTCAGGGGATAAGTTCCTGGGCCTGGAAGTAGCCAAGTCCAGGGTGCTAATGATTGACCTGGAATTGCACAAGGATGATGCACAGGACAGACTTTGGAGCATTGCCCTAGCACAGGGATTAAAGCAGGTGCCTGAAGACTTATACCTATGGTCCCTGCGTTCCTGTGTTTATGATATGGAAACACTCATTGAAGTGTTGCAATCCAGGTTGGCGGATTTACCTGCAATGGATGCTATATTTATTGACCCAATCTATATGTTAGAAGGGGGTGGAGAATTTGACGAAAACTCAAATTCTGCAGTAACCGAAATGTTACGGGAATTGCAGGCAATAACGAAACAAACTGGTTCAGCCCTGCTTTTGTCCCATCATTACCGAAAGGGTAATATGGGACGGGAAAACCATATTGATCGAGCATCAGGAGCAGGGGCCTTTGCCAGGTTTCCTGATAGCCTACTGACCCTTTCTCACCACAATGAACCCTACCATGCAATTATGGAGGTTACAGGCCGATCTATGCCCCAGGTGAAGGCCCGTTCAATTAAAATGACTCCACCATTAATTGAAGGTAGTGAATTGGCTGTAGAGTTTAAAAGGTACACGAATGGTTAAGCAAAACCATATCGCCCTTGGGGTTCAACGCAGGCAACTGACAAATCTTAGGCTTAGGCAAATGTTACACAGGAAATTACCATATGAAACATTCACTTATGATGAAATAGCCAAGTTCTGCAAATGCACAAAAGAACGGATCCGACAAATTGAAAATGAAGCACTGAAAAAAATTAGAACAAAGGACCAAGCCATATGGAAAGAGTGGAAGAAATACAATTATTAACCAGGGACCAGGTTGCTGACAAATTGGAAGTTAGCACCAGGACAATTCGCAGATGGGAACAGAGTGGTCGTTTACCTTGTGTGAAAATGTCGAAAAAAATAATTCGTTACAGAATATGTGACATAAAAAAATTAATGGAGGAGATGCATTACATCAAGCGACTATGAATATTGAAATAATTAAACAACAAGTACCTATTGAAACCTTACAAAAAAAGGTTGGGGGTTATATTGAACAATTAAGCCTGAGTGACGGAAGAATGTTAGTCTTTGACGAAGACGGGCAGTTAAAGGGCAAGATGATTAATAATGAAGCATCTGCTTTGGCAGGGACTCCTATCGCAGGCCCTGCTGTTATATTAGAACCCCAGGCATTCCTAGACTGATGAGCATAGATCAATTTGCAGATGATGTGGAATATGACTGCTTATGTAGACCACAAGATTTAGAACCTGAGCCAGTGTTAGACAAGGATGAACAGGTTGATGCTGATGCTGAATTACTGGAAAGCATTGTGGACGAAATGGAAGGCAGGCCAGGATGGGAAGAGACGAAGCAGGCTTTTGATCGAATTATTGAATGCCTGAAAGTAAATGGGTATGAGTGAGTTTCTAGGTTTTAAAAGTTATCCCGTGCCCTACTTCTGCCCTCATTGTGAGGAAACATATGAGGAGGATGATAAGGTTTACCATGAGCATTGCGAAGAAAGAAATAAAGGGGCCAACTTTATGAAGGCCCTGAAGATATGCAAACAGGATATATTGAAGGACAGATTAAGAGACTCTTATATTAAGTTCCTCCAAAACATCCTTGAAAAATCAGACAAAAAAGCCCTGATCAGGAAAGGGACTGACCAGGGCTAAAAGTTTTAACTATTTTGGCTATATTAAAACATAAACGCAGGACTATTTTACTACACTTTGTTTTGTTCGCAT
>Ga0208667_1000278_pt1 | contig 24020 bp, 20 predicted proteins | sample 11BtaG_FD_184085 | JGI IMG/M metagenome (GOLD analysis project Ga0208667, IMG submission 184085) | Marine viral communities from the Subarctic Pacific Ocean - 11B_ETSP_OMZ_AT15265_CsCl metaG (SPAdes) (version 2) | ecosystem: Environmental > Aquatic > Marine > Oceanic | place: Pacific Ocean... | reverse complement strand
AACGTGTCCACTTTCATGCATTAAAGCAAGAAGTCTTTCTCTCCATTGCAAGTCTTTATTAACAATTATTTTTTTAATTGCAGGATACCAAGCATCTTCTGCACCAGATATTTGAATAACACTTACATCATATTTCTTTTCTAGAAAGAGTTTTAAAAAATTAAATCCAGATTTATATTGATTTGACATTTATTTTCTCCTAATTATGCATTTATAATAAACCTTTAAAGTTATTAATTGCATGCCACACAACCTTAGTAAACTTGTCAATACTCTTTTTGTCTTTTCGTAATTGACGTTTCAACCTTCTTTGAAATCTCTTGACTTTATTTGCATATCCCATTCCACTCTCAACATACTTAGGACCTTTTTCACCTTTGCATCTATAACCTTGATTATAAGCACACAAGTTTAATTTAACGTTACCTCTCGCGTAAGGCTTAAAAAGAGAAAATATTCTAGCACCTTGCTCCATAGCAGCAACATGATCTGAATTTAATTCTTTACAGGTATATTTCGGTTCAGTATATTTTGGTATTACTTGTGAGATGCCACAAGCTCTTCCTGTGTAACTTTTTATATTTGTTTTAAAATTACTTTCAACCCACAAAACAGATACATAAAGCTCTGGTTTAATTTTGTACTCTTTTGTAATCTCATGAAGAGACTTAACGTTATCACAGATGTTTTCTTGATTTACAACACCATTCATGTTCATCAGTGAATAACATATCATTATTTCTTTAATCATAGATTCTTATCACGTCTCCTGATTTAAATTTTTGAATATCGTTTTCGCTATACTTAATTACTACAAATATCTCGTTTTGTGTAGTTCCACCCATTGTCATGTAATTGTGTTTTCTTTCAGAAAGAATTTCAACAATTGTTCCTGTTTTGTGTGATTGCATAAAATGCGTAGCTTTTTGTCCTACTTTTAACATAATAATTCTCCTTTATAATTTTTTGTATTATATTAAATTATTATATTATTTATAATATTAATTCTGTTTTAAATTTGCACGCAAATATTAAATAATACCTGCATCCTTTAAAGATTTTAAAACGTCAAACATTCCTTGCATTGAAGAAGTATGACATGTAGAACCTGATTGGTCACATGCGTCTTGTACAAAACTCATTAAAGAATCAGGTTTACCCATAAAATGTTGTGATGCTGAGTTGTATGAGTCTTGACAAGGTACTGTTTTGCATGATTGCGCTTTGTGAGTTTTATAATGCTGTAAAGTTTCTGGGTGTGCGCAATGGAATTCAATGTGTTCTGCATATTCTTCAGGAGTTACAGTACCGTCGCCGTTTAAATCAAAATGACTATATAATTCATCTTTTGAAACAACACCATACTGATCTGCTTTTAATGCACCATGTTCTTCGCCATGCATACCATGCTCATCGTCATAATTGTCTTCGCAGCTTGATTGAGGTAGATTCATGACAGGCATATCTACCATCATACTTTCGTTCATACTGTCTAAAAAACTTCTAGTTAAGGTTCTTTCGTCTATCAACTTTTTTCTCATGGATTATCCTTTTGTTATTTAATTAACTATCTTCTTGCTGTGCAATATTATGTGCTTCAGTTCTAGAAACACCTTCACTGATTAATTTGTTCATATTGTTTTGTGAAGATACCTTATCTTCAAAGAAATCAATGTTTTTTCTTGCAAAGTCTGCATTAATATTAATATCTTTAAAGATGTATGTAAGCTTACTTAACGTATAACAACATATATGTGCAGCATCTTTAAATATAATTCTTTCAACTGAAGAGTGACTTATGTCTCTTTCTAAGAGAGTCAAACAGTTTTCTACAGCTGACATCATATAGCTCTTATAGAGTCTAGCTAGGCCACAAATATTTTCAGTCAAGATCGGATTCTTCTTGTGCGGCATTGCGCTAGAACCTTTCTGGCCTTTAGTAAAAGGTTCAGACATTTCATTGATGCCATCTATACTATAGATTCTTATGTCATAAGCAATTTTTTCTACGGCAAGAACAACCTTTAATATTGCGTAAAAATAGTCTAAGAACATATCTCTAGGAATAATTTGAGAACAAAGTGTAGGATATAAATCTAGTTTCCTTAAAGCTATAGATTCATTTGCTCTGCTATTAGTAGTATGATTGCCTGACGGTCCTGATAGTTTGCCAAAGTTTAATTTAGTCTTTGCTTCAACTAACGCATCATGTCCTCGCCTAAGTGCATGAACCCATCTTAAAAACACGTCATAATAAGTTTGTATTTCTGCGGCTTTACCATGTGTTCTAGATAGAATTTCTAATTTTGATTTTTCGCTTTTTAATAGTTTATTTAAATAATAAGCAGTTTCAGAAGTATAATCAATAGCAACCTGCAGTGATTCTTTACACATGAGAACTAAAGAAGTATCTAAGACGTCTGACGAAGTTAAACCATAATGTATCCATCTTCCACTATTATCTGGTATACTTTCTTCTAGCATCTGCACAAAAGCTTGTACGTCATGTCTAGTTGTTGATTCTATTTCTTGCCATCTTTTTTTATCAACTTTTATATTAGATTTAATTGTCTCTAACTCTTCATTAGTAATTGTTTTTTCTGTAACGTTACTTAATAAAGAATCTAAATGAGCAAGTTCAACTTTCATCCATGTATTTAATTTATTATCAGTTGCCCAAACTTCATGGACTTTTTGTATTTTATATCTAGGTATCATTTTAACTTCACCATATTACTCTTAGAAACTAAAGTTAGTCTACCGTTTTTCAAAACAGCATATAAATTATATTCTTTATAGTCTTTCAATACTAAACAAGATCTGTTTTTTACTTTAGCTAAATCACCAACTTTAAATTCGGGTTCCAAACTATTTCTCCTCTATTAGGGCCTGTTGTAAATGATATCTTGCTTACTTCAAGTGTTTCTTTTAAAAAGTCAACTAACACGTTGAAAGGCAAGTCTTCTAATTTAACTTCATTGATTTTCAAAACTTCATGTGATGTACCTTTATAATACAATTTAGGCTTTTCAATATGAGTAAAGACATCAGTCTTTGTTAACATGATATGGTCAACTCCATTTTCTAGACATGCTTTCTTAACTTCGTCTAAGTCTAACCAACCACATCTTCTTTTTCTTCCAGTTGTTGCTCCATATTCTTTCCCGATATTAACTAAGATGTTTTCATTATGTTCATCGCAAAGACTCGGAAAGTTTCCTTTACCTACTTTTGTTTTATAAGATTTTATGACACCAATTACTTCATCTATTTGTTTATGATTTAATCCTGTTGAATTAATTGCACCACCTACTGTAGGCATTGAAGACGTAACATTAGGATATTCAGACGACATTACATTTAAACCAAATCCTTGGGCACCTTCTAGAAGTATATTCTTATTTTGTTTATAACAGTCTTGAATGAAATTTTCGTTATCTGAAAGGAACGGTTTTACTATTTCAATAGATTCTAGTATCTCTTTTGTTTTTATTACATAGTCTTCTAAGAGTTTTAAATAAAATTCATTATCAAATTTAATTTCTTCATTTGTATTTAAAAAACTTTCAATATTACTTACAATTTTAGAATAAGACTCTCTAAAGTTATTAACAAAATCTTTAAATAAAATAGAGTCTCTTGCATAAAAAGAAGAGTATGCCGGGCCAATTCCTTTAGCAGTTGTGCCAATTTTACCTTGATACTTTACTTGATCTAGCCATAAATGATAAGGCTCAATGATAGGAGTCAAACCACTAATCTGAAGATTTTCAGGTGAAACATTAAATTCTTTTATTTCTTTTGCTAAGTCTATAGGATTTAAAACACAACCTTTTGCAATATAACTCTTTACACCTTTAGTTAGAATACCTACTGGTAAAATATGTGTAACATGTTTCTTCCCTTCACTATCATAAACTGTGTGACCTGCATTTCCTCCTCCTTGAAACCGAACAACAACTTCTGCCCAATTTTGGCAAAGATCGTCAACAACTCTTCCTTTACCTTCGTCTCCATGCTGGAGACCTATTATTAATTTACTTGGCATTATAACTACTTTCTATTGTATATGTGTGGTAAACCTTCAGCATGAGAGTTTATTGTCTGTCTAATGAACATTGCATTGATTCTTAGTTGTTCTAAGTCTCTTGATCCGCTATAAGACATACCACTTCTGATGTTTGACGTTATCTCTGCTATTACTTTACTAACAGTTCCCTTATATTGTACATAAGATGTCACTCCTTCAATCGAAGAATAACTTCCTTTCCATGATTTTTGTGCTGCTTTTGAAGCCATTCCGTTGTATCTTTTAACTTTTCTGCCTGTTTCTTTATCTATAATAACCTTACCTGGCGTTTCTCTTGTTCCACTTAACATTGAACCAAGCATAACTAAATCTGCACCTACAGCTAAACACTTTACAATATCTCCTGTATTTTTAATACCTCCATCTGCAATTATGTAAGCTGCATGTTTTTGCATCTTTTTAAGTTCTTCTCTTTTTTCAACACAATCAATTAAAGCATTTAATGTCGGCATACCATGTCCAGTCTGAATTCGTGTAGTACAGATAGAGCCACTTCCTACACTAGTTCTTATTGCATCAATACCCCAGTCTGATAATCTTTGGTATGCGTCAGCTGTTGCAATATTCCCTGCAATAATAAAAAGATGAGGATAGTATTTTTTAATATGTTCAACAGCATTCTTTACTAATATATGATCTCCATGTGCTACATCAATACATACTATTTTTAATCCTTTTTCAACTAGTTTATCTAATCTTTCCTTATAATCTCCGCTAGCACCGATTGCTGCAGCCTTATAGATATCTGAATTTACGTATGATAGAAGTTTTGATTGATGTTCTATAGTATTATATCTATGAATAATTCCTAACCCACCACAACTGTTAATAGCATTACACATATAAGCTTCAGTTACTGTAGACATTGGAGAGCTTATAATTGGTGTCTGAAATTCTAATAAATCACCAGTGGAGTTTTTTAATTTAACTGAAGTGTTTATTTCTTTACGAGACTTGATGTCAGAGTATTGAGGCACGAGTATCAAGTCGTCAAAGCTAAGTGCCTCTTTATTTAAAAATACTGTCATTGTATTAATTCCTATTTAGTATTTGTTTAGATTAATATTGTAGAATCTAAAAAGTAAATGTATAAGTTAATCTTCTACAAAATCTTCTATATATTTCTTTAGTGCTTTTTCTTTCATCTTAGCTTCTAGTACTACGTCTACTCTTTTTCCTAGATTGCTAAATGGTTTATAGTAATAATTTGAATGTGCTGCCTTAGATCTTATAGATGGATCTTCATATTCTTTTTTACCATTTGAATGGTGACATGTTGGTACAATATCACCCCAAGATTCAAAAGCCATATGAAATGCTTCATCATAAGATGAGTCTTGTGGGCCTAGAGAGAAGTGATGTGAGTCAAAAACGATAGGTGTACCTGATATTTTATAAACGTTTTCGTATAGAAACTTAGAAGAAAACATTGCAGGTTTATCGTCGTTTTCTACAGTTAGTCTAGCTTTTGCACTATCAGATAATTTTTGAAAGTTTCTATTGAAATTGTCTGCTGCTGTCATAAGATTACCTCCACATGTTGATCCAAGATGTATATTTATCTTTGCATTATGATTTTTAGGCATGCCCATTAAATCAAAGATTTTTGCATGAATATTTAAGTCTTTAATACAATTATCAACAACATATTCTTTTTCTGATGCTAAACAATTAAATTGACCAGGATGAAAAGATAAACGTAGTCCTATGACTTTTGAATAGTCTCCAGCGATTTTTAAATACCTGCAAATCTCTTCATAGTCTGGTAAATCTTCGAAGTTATATTCAGATGCCCATGGTGTAATTTCTGATGATATACGAAAAACTTTAATGTTATTTTTATAATTCCAATTAAAAATAGGAAGCATATCTTTTACATTTTGTAATACAAGAGAAGAAGTATATGGTAAGCCTTTTTCAAGAAAAGTCTTTTTTCTCATTGTACGAGAATTGAATATACCTTTTTCTCTAAGCTCCATATTAATACAAGCATAACCTAATTGAATCACATTTGTCTCCTTTTTGATATAATTAATAATAAAATAAATTATAAAAATATACACGTATTAGAAAGAACAATATTGTACAATGAGCAAATTACTTATAAATTATATAAGACAATATTTAGTAGAGGCAACAATACCATTTTCAGGATCAGAAATTACAGCTGATCTTCAACATAAATTATCTCCTAAATTAAAAAAAGACATGACACATATTGAAGATCCTAAAGAAATCTTAAGAATATTAATGAAAAACTTAGGTGATAAAACATGCATAAGCTTTACAAATTCTTATGAAGATGATCAAGGAAACAAGGAAGTACCTCACTTTAGCATTAATCCAAGTGCTGCTTATGAAACACCTCATGGCAACTACTCTTATCCTTTAAATCATGAAAACTTAAGAGAATTAATGAGATCAATTACTGTAAAAGGTGCTGGGTTTGCAATAAACCGACCTTATTTTTTATTATACAAAGTAGATAGTCCAAATACCGTAGTTATAAATAAAGATGGATCAAGCAACTACAAAGAAATCTTATCAAATAGAGCATACAATAAAAAATCAACAAGATATGATGATCTATCTGTAGAAAATGATATAGACAGAGTTGTAAGATCTTTTGCACATTTAATTGCAACAGGATATTATACAAAAAAGTCTGGACAAAATTTTAACAGTGAAGTGTTTAAAACAGTTTTCACAAGCTTTCAATCGTTTTTAAATAAAGAAATTCAAAATCTATTAACTGGTAAAACTGCTGCAGTTAAAGACGGGTTGGAAAAAAATACGGATTCATGTTGGGGTTTTTGGGACAATATAAAGAATTCATCAGAAGTTAGTAAGTTTAATGAATTCGCTTTGCAAAGAGATATACCTAGATCTGAATTGACAAAAATAATTAGCTTTTTAGAGAATTTAATTAGAAAAAATATAAATAATCTTGACTCAAAATTTAATAAGTTTTTAAAAAAATCATTAGATTCTGAAGATGTAGTATTTAATGATTTTCATAGAGTTTATTTTGTCTGTTGGTTTCTTTCTAAGACTGCACAGGCACTATTAAATAGAGAAAATAACGGGCCAATATTTACTGCTTTTTTAAAAGAAGTTGGAGTTGACGGCATTATAGACCATGATTCTTCTACATTACATGAAAAAGAACCTGCACAAGGTGTTCTATTAAATTTTGGGAATATCGATGCTGAAAACATAGAGTTTTTAGGTACTTTCAATAATATATTTTTTGAACACACTCGTAGTAAATTAATAGACTTAGCAGCTGAAATATATGAAGAAGAAGGTTATGAATTTGAAACTGACTTCTTTTCTCCTGATGAACATTCATATTATGAATATACTGAAAAACCTGCTTATCAGCAAATGGGTAGTGATTTTGATTGGGAAACCAAAAATTCTCTTGCAGATAACAAAAATATAAAAATAATAAATAATACTTTTAAAGCACTTGATAAAATGGATATAATTACTTATCATGATGAGCTAACACAAGTTAACGAATACAGTGCCTCTTACGAAATTGATATTCATACAGACATATCAGATAGTCAATTCAATCATTTAATTGCGCTAGTCGAAACTAGGATAAACCATGCTATAATCATTTTATCTGAAGAAGTAGCGCAAAACATTAAAATAAGCCATCCTTTTGTACAAAGTAAAAAAGGTGGCTCTCAAAATATAGGTGAGTTCTTAAAAAAGTTTTATTATAACAAACATAGCAAAACAAACAAATACAACTCACCTTTTGCCTCTGTTCTTCAAAGCTATTTAGTAAATGATCCAATATATTTAAGTGATTATACTACAGGTATATTGGTTTACGACAAAGATTTCGTAGATAAAACAAGAGTAAAAAAAATCATACTTAATAATTGTAGAGGAGACTTTACAGTAATTGTCAATGATATATCTTATTTAGAGTCTTTAATTATAAATAAAGTTTTGACAGTTAAGAGTAATTCATCTGTAACAATTGACATTTCTAAGATGTATAAAAAACATTATAATAGTGCTCCTGACATGATGAATCTACAAGAAATCATAGATAAAATTAAAAGCGAACATCCAAACGTCAAGGTGAAAACATTATGAATAAATTACTTTCAAACTATATAAAGAGTTATCTTAAAGAGGCAACTATACCATATAAAGGAAAATATATTAGTGCAAAACTCCAACATAAGTTATCTCCTAATATATCTAAAGACATGACTAATTTGTCTGACGAAGATGTACTAAAAACACTAATGAAAAATATAGATGAGAGAACCTGTATAAGTTTTGTAAATAAATATAATGAAAGCATTCCGAAATTTAATATTAATCCTCAAGCAGGATACGAGACACCTCATGGAAATTATGCATATCCTTTGACACTTGAAAATCTAAGAGAGGTTATTGTTAGCAAAAAAATAAAAGGCGCTGGGTTTGCAATAGATAGACCTTATTTTTTATTGTTTAAAGTAAATAGTCCAAATGCATTGATTATTAATAAAGATGGCGAAACAAACTATAAAAGTATAAGGTCATCAAGAAGATCAATGTCTAGCGATAAAACTATAACTTTAGATCAAGACATAAACACAATTATAAGAAACTTTATATATTATGTAAGAACTTCAAGTAATCCAGATCCAAAAAGTCAAGAATGGAGTACACTTGATAGTGACATTTATTATAGACAACAGCCGTTTGCTTATTCTAGACTTGAAGACAAGTTCGAAAAGTTGTTAAATAAAGATATAACAATTACAAATTTTACCAATCTACTTGGTACAGGTCTTAGAGATTTGTTAACTAAAAATTCTTCTTTAACTCATAAAAATAAAGTACCTAGTGATATTGAAAAACATTTTTTTGATGAAACATTTTATTTGTTAAAAGACTTTCTTGTTGAATTATCTGAATCAGAAGTAAATAAATTTTACAAAGGCAAAGAAGAAACAGAGGATTTTCATAAGGTATATTTTATTTGCTGGCTACTTTCTCAAGTAGGGAAAATTTCTAATAGAAGAAAATCAAACGGACCTATCTTAACTTTATTGTTAAGATCAATAGGGCTTGATGCAATAATAGATCAAGGTTCTTCTACACTTCATAATGCTGAGCCTGAACAAACTGTTTCTTTAAGTTTTGGAAACATATCAGCTGAGAACATTGATTTCTTAGGAACATTTAACAATATATTTGCAAAAGATTCAGACTATATTGAAGAACTAGCTGCTAAGATATACGAAGAAGAAGGCTACAAGTATGATACAGACTATTTTAGCAAAAATGAAAACCCTATATCAAATATTGCAGGAAGTGATGTTTATGTATATTTAGAAGACTTGTTGCTTAGTTATAGTACAAATGATACTATTTTAAGACGAGGCATTAAAGTCGAAGGGGGCAAGTTAAAAGTTTGCTTTGATATATACGCTGATGAAATAAAAACGGACATAGATGATATTACACATTTAATAGAATTAATAGATAATGCAATTCTTAAATCACCGCACAAAGATAAAATAGAAATTGATTTAGGGGTAACAGTATTTGAAATTGAAGCTAAAGTTGATTTATTAGATACTGTTAAAGAGTTATTTAAAATACAAAGTCTAAGTAATTTTATTAAAAATAAGTGTAAAGGTACTTTAAGTTTCAGTGATATTCCTGATTATGAGTCTAATGTAGTACTAAGCTGTAATAGAGCATTATCCTCTTATCTTGGACCATATCTAAAATTATCAATAGATAAATCTTGCAGTTTTACAATAAAATTTGAAGAAAGATTTTTCTTAGAATTAATTTTAAATGTTGATGATTATTTTATTATTGACAAAGCAGCTCCTTTGACTTTTGATCTTTTAAACATGAGATTATTTAAACCTGGAAGTACGAAAAAACATTCTAATCGTGAAGAAGAAAAGCAAAAAATTATAAAACAAATTAATGAAAAATACCCGAAGGTAAAGATTTTGATATGAACAAATTACTTTTAAAATATATAAGAAGTTATCTTGCTGAAGCGACTATACCGTATAGTGCTAATGAGATAAATGCAGAGCTTCAACATGAGTTGTCACCTAATATACCTAAAGATATGACTAGTTTAAACAACGAAGAAACTATTAAAGTCTTGATGCAAAATATAGATGAAAAAACATGTATAAGTTTTGTAAACAAATACGATGAAAGCATTCCGTCATTCAATATTAATCCACACGCTAGGTATAATACGCCACACGGAAACTATGCTTATCCACTAACTTTAAAAAACTTTAGAACTCTAAGTAGATCTAAGAAAGTTAGTGGAACCAATTTTGCAATAGATAGACCTTATTTTCTATTGTTTAAAATAAACAGCCCGAATACTTTAGTTATTGACAAAGAAGGTAAGACAAATTATAAAGAATTGAAGTCTAATAAGAGAGCAATGTCTCGAGGTGATAATATAAGTGCTAAACAAGATATTGAAAGTGTTGTAAGATCTTTTCTTTATTTTGTAAGCTCATATTATTTAGACAAAGATTCTTTTACTGATTACAATGATACACCTTTTGATCAACCTGCATTAACAAGACTTTTCAGAACTTTTAGAGGAGTTGTCTCGGGAAATTTTGAAGAAGCTGGATGGAGTGAAAAAAGTACACAAGAATTTATAAAAGATTTTTCAACAGCACTTAGCACTTTCTTTGAAAGATTTAAAAGCACTTTAAATAATAAAATTACAAACAAAGTGCATCAAAACATAATGAAGTTAAGCGAAGAATTTATTGTAAGGAGAATTGAAACAATTTCTAAAAAACCTTTCAATAAATATAGGGACTTAGGTGATTTTCATAAATTATACTTTACTTGTTGGATATTATCTTTGGTTGCACAAGAAACAACTTCAGCAAATTCAAATGGCCCAATTTTTACAATGTTCTTGAAAGAGGCGGGAATAGACGGTGTTGTTGATTTTGGTTCTTCTACACTTCATGATGCTGAGCCTGAACAAACTGTTTTATTAAACTTTGGAAATATTGAAGGAAAAGATATAGACTTTATCGGAACCTTTGATAATGTATTTAGAGACTTAGACAGTGATGACTTTGAAGAATTAGCATCACAAATTTATGAAACAGAAGGATTCAAATTTAGTACTGATATTTTTTCTCCTCAAAGCCAAGAAGAAAAAGATGCATTTTCTAACGAAATGTGGTTAGATTCTAGTTATTTACATGAAACAATTGAAAATAAAGCACATGACTTAGGTGCTGATATGGAAATTAAAGAAGTTGAATTTGAAGGTAATTTTATTACAATAAGCATGAGCCACTTTATAAGTACTCAAACAGATGTAAAGTCTTTGTTGATTTATGATATGATAAAACATCTTCTAAACCAACATTACAAAGGAAAAAGTGTAGTTATTTATTTAGATTTTGACTCTTTAACACAGGGTAATTTAACACCTATTATTGAAAAAATAATGTTAAATTCTAGTTTTAAAGCTTTTCTTATGCTCGAAAGCATAAGAAATGTAGAAATATCAATTATCGCATCAAATAGCTATATTAATATAAGTGAAAAAGTAATTACTTTACTTGGAAATGTATCCGGAAAATTAGGACTTATTAGTCCTTTTATTAATATAATAAACAATTCAGGGTCACAAAATTTTAAAATTTATGTAAAAGATTTATTATCATTAAAACACTTTGATAAAGTTATTCAGTCAGGAAGTGAAAATGTTATAATTGATGTTTCTGAACCTGATTTAGAAGGCAACAAATTTTTAGAAAAAGATATTAAAGAGTTTGTTAGTAAAAATAGTTCTGATAATATGTTCAGTGCAATAGTAAAAACTAAATAATTAGTATTTAAGGAGTATTTTATGAACAACCTAATATTGATTATTGAAAGATCAATTAGTAATAAAAAATTAATATCAGAAGAATTAGAATATCACATTATAAACGATCAAGGTGTAGATAAAAATGTATTTAGACCCGGATCAGAAAAGTTTTTTGATTTGTTTTCTGAAGCAAGAGACTTAAATAAAAAAGGTCTATATCATTTAAATGAAGATGAAAAGTATTATTTAAATGAAACTGATATTGGTGAGTGGGGTTTATTTGAAGGTGAGTATGTTCCGCTTGATTATCCTATATTAGAAGGTGAAGAAAACGAGATATGCAATATTACAGAAAAAGCTAGGACTAAAAAAAGAAGAAAGAAAAAAGCAAAAAAGAAAAAAGGGAAAACTACGACACCTTCTAGAAATCTTTATAAAGGAAAGAAAGTTCAGCTTAATAAACCTAAAAGAGGTGGTAGTAAAAAGTTTTATGTTTATGTGAGAAATCCTAAGACTGATAGAATTAAAAGAATTGAGTTTGGTGCAAAAGGTATGACAACAGGTTTAAACGATCCTGCTAGAGTCAAATCATTTGTTGCAAGACATAGATGTAAGACTCATGCTAATGACAAAACAAAAGCTGCGTATTGGTCTTGCAGGCTTCCTAGATATATTGGTAACAGCGGGAAGAAATGGTGGTAATATGTCTTTGCCTTTTAAAGAAGTCTTGCTTGAATCTAACACAAAATATGTTAAAGTGCTTCGTGAATTCTCTAAAGATTTAAACAGCGAAGAGCTTAATTGGCACCGGGACAAAGAAGACAGACTTGTTGAGGTTAAAAAAGGTGACGGGTGGTATCTACAAATGGAAAATGAGATACCTGCGTTAATGTCAGAAGGATTAAAATTTAGAATACCTAAATATACTTGGCATAGAATAATCAATAAAAACAGAACAAATTTAATAATCGAAGTCAGGAAATATAAATGAGTAATCTTGAGTCTTATATTAAAGAATTTTTGATCCAAGAAGCTAGAAAAAAGAAAAGTGACCCTAAAAAAGGAACTGGCAAAAAACCTAAGGGTAGCGGGAGAAGATTATATACAGACGAGAATCCTAAAGATACTGTAAGTGTTAAATTTAGAACTGCTACAGATATAAGGAAGACTTTATCAAAAAAATCTTTTAAATCAAAATCTCATGCAAGACAGTCTCAGATTATAAATTTAATACATCAGCGAACAAGAGCTGCTTATAAAAATGCAAAAGACCCGAAAACTAAAGCAAGACTCAAAAGAGCATATGAGTATGCTAAAGAAAGAAAAGAAGCTTCTAAAAGAAAAACTAAAAGAATGAATAAATCTAAAAAAAAGAAATAATTATTATAACTAAGAGGATATTATGAGCGATTTATTTTTATTAGAAGATTATATAAGAGAAGCTTTATTAGATGAAGCTCGCAAAAAAAAGCGTAAGAAAAAAAAGTCTAAAAAGAAAAAGTACCCGAAGCAATATAAAGCAAAAGGTAAGAGAAAAAAGAAACTGGATAGAGCAACTAAGCTCGCTAAGAGTGACAGTGAAGCTGATAGACAAAAAGCTTACAGGTTGCGAGACAGAATGGAAAAAGCTGAAAGAAAAAAGAAAACTTTTAAAAGCGTGCCTAGACACGATTCAAAGAAATAGGGCAAAATTATGAACGATTTATTTTTATTGGAAGAATTTATTAGAGAAGCTTTATTAGATGAAGCTAAAAGAGGCCGAAAAAAAGGGAAAAAGAAAAGTACTGCTAAAAAACGTGCTACAAAAAAAGGAAAGAAGAAAGCGTCAAAGCGTAAAACATCTTCAGGCGGTCTTTCAGCTGCAACTAAAGAAACTCTAAAAAAGAAAGCGAACAAAAGAGGATTAACACCTGCTTCTGTTTATGCTGAATATAGAAAAGGTTTAGCAGCCTGGGCAACAAGTGGAAGTCGTAAAGGTATGTCACAACATCAATGGGCACATGCAAGAGTCAATTCTGCAACACCTTCAAAGCCATGGGCTGTTGTTAAAAAAGCTAAAAGCAAAAAAAAATAAATTAAGACTTAGTTAGGTTTTTCAACTGTTATTCCGTTTTTATTTAATTCTAACCATGTTGTAAAAGCACTGGTTATATCACCAAATTCTTCTGTAAATTGCTTTATTGTTTTTCCTTTGTTTTCTTTAAGTTTTGCTGTATAAAATTCAATAAATTCTTTTTCAACTTTGTTATCAATTATTTTTGAAAAGTCAGGATCAATGTTTAACATGTTATTGCTATTTGTAGACTGTTTTTTTTCTGCAAATCTAGCAATAAATCTATTTAATCCTAACTTTGAAGTTGACTTTTTTATTAAATCAACAGCTTGATCTTTTATTGCGTCACTTCCATCAAATAGATCTGATACAGAACTAATTCCTTCAACAACATCAACAACTGAAGCTGTGCCTATTTTCAGTAAAGACTTCCCTACTGCTTTAAATCTCTCTTTTTTGATTTTGTTTTCAAACATATCTAATAAATCAGCGACTAAAGCTTCTTGGTTTTCTTCTTTACTGTTAATTTCTTTTTCTTCTAGTACTAGCTTTATATAAGTTTTTAAGTTTTTCATTTAAATGCTTTCTGATTTTATAATATTATATACATAATTATGATTAAATATATAGATTACTAAGGAATAACAATGCAGCCATATTATTATCATGCAAAGATTGTCAAAGTATATGACGGAGATACATGTACTTGTGAAATAGATCTGGGTTTTAACATTACAAGAACAGTAAAGATTAGACTTGTTGGAATTAACACTCCAGAAATTAGAACTAGAGATTTAGAAGAAAAAGAAGCTGGATATAAATCAAGAGACTGGTTAGCTGAAAGAATATTAAATAAAAAGGTTTTATTACATACAGCTAAAAAAGGAAAGTTTGGCCGATGGCTTGGAACCTTATGGACGCTTGAAGAGAAAACTCCTTCTTTTGAAAACTCTTACAATAAAGAAATGATTACAGAAGGTCTTGCTAAAGAATATTGGGGTGGTAAAAGATAATGAGCAAGTACAGCTTAAAAGAATACTATAAAAAAATCTTGAAAGAAGACGTACAGCCAACTTTTGATTTTTACGATGAAGAAGGCAATGTAGATACAGTAAAATCAACAGATGTAAAAGATGATTTAAATAGCATACAAAGTTTTACTTTTCAAGAAATAGAAAAAATTGCAGATGAAATAAGAAAAGATTCATCTATAAATACTTTAATTGACAACGCAACTATATCTTTAGATATTCCAGGTGAAGGTGAGTTTTTTAATGGCATAAAAAGAGACGTTAAGTTTGAAAACTTTTTAATGCTTTTATTTATAGCTAAAGAATCTGATGAATTTGATTTTTCTCGAATTCTTTCTATTAATAATGAGAAAATTTCCACAACTGGAATTGAAAGTTTAGTAGCAAGTAGATCTATTAAAGGAAGCATGCTAAGTGAATCAAGCAATTCTACTAGTCGAAATTTGTTACTTTCAACTGCTGACATGAAAAGTATAGAATCAAAAGTTGTTGATGCTAAAAGCCACAAAGACTTCAAAGAACATTTTATAAATTATATGATAATATCATGTAGCCTTGCAAAAACTAAAGATGTACAAGATCTATATACTTCAAGTTATAGTAAAAGAAGCAGTTTTATATCAGAAATTAAAAAAGATTTTAAAAGTTATTTTAATATCATCATGTTAAATAATTTAAATAAAATGGCTGCTGATCAGGAATTTAATTCTTTCTTTACTAGTCAAGGTAAAATAATAGGCTGTCTATTTGAAGACATACTTTCAAGACAATATAATGGTATATTAAACACAAAGTCTAACAAGAAAAAGATAATTGCTTTATTATTTTGTCAAGTTTTATTAGGAACAATAAACGGATCTGAATTTGACAAACGCTTTACAGGAACTCCTTTACAAAATACTGATGTTAATGCTAGTTACATAAAAGACTTTGAAACATTTTTTTTAAGTCAAATACTAAATAAAGATAAAGTTGATGTGTTTAAAACAAACATAGAAAAGCTAAATGACTTTACATTACCAACTCAAATTGCTGACATTGATCTTGTCTTAAATATGTCAAATGCATGCTTTGACTTTTTAGTAGCAGAATCTAATACATTTAGTAATAATAGTTCTCCAGACATAGATTCTAAAGTTGCAGTTTTTGATCTTAAATCTTCACATGAAAAATCTTCAGGTGCTGAGTCTTCAAAAATACCAACAGGTAGCAACGAAAACAATATTGCTGTAAATGAATTAATAAAACTTTCAAATATTGAAGAACAAAACGTTACAGGCAGTGATTTCAATCCAATAGCATCCAGTAAATATAAAAGTGTTGCCAAAAAAAATTATATAATAAACTCAATTACTTTAGTTAAAGCTGTTTGGAAAATTAATCAAAGTGGGTTTTCTATTGAAAAAATAAAAGCTACATCGTCTTCTTTGGAAGATACAACTAAAAGTAATAAGAACTTTGATCAACTTAAATTTAAAGTACCTAGTGATACTTTTGTTAATGATATTGATATGACTGTACAAATAGATCAAACAGACATACAAAAATTCAAAAATAACATAAAAAATAAAAGCAATGTTATACATAAAGATCAGAAATCAGTTGTAAAAAAAACAAAATCTTTTATACCTGATCTTGAGAATTCTTTAGACAGTTATATTGATTTTAACAATTTGTCTAGTCCATTAAAAGCAAACAATCATAATGGACTTAAGAAACTTTTTAAAAAATATTTTAGTTGCACTCAAGAAGAAATCAAGGAGTATAATAAGAATAACAATTCTAATACTTTAAATCCTAGAAACTTTAAAGATTCTACTAAGCTAAAAATTGCTAAATATATTATTAGTTTAAATGATGCAGGAAAAGCTAGAAGTATTTACAATAGTTTATCTCCAAACAATGACAATGCTTTGAGGACAATTAGAGCACAAGCTGTTTATGCATTACATGAAATGATTTCTAATCACGAGTCTTCATCTCATCTTAATGCTATAAAAAATAAAATAAATGCATTAATAAATAAAAAATTAAGATTGTCAGCGTGGAATGGACACGCTCAGCCTAAAGACTTTGAAGAAGTTAAAAATCAAATAGGCACAGCTATTCGTATAGCAAAGAGTAAAGAACAAAGCAAAGAACAAGCAAAACAATTTGAATTAATAAAAAATAGAAAAATAAAAAGACAAGCTGCCACAAATAAATTAAAAGGATTAAAAGTAAAAAGTAATGCATACGGCAGAGAAACAAATAACGACTTGCCATATAGTTCTCCTACTTTTTTAAATCACCCAAGAAGCCCAATGAAAGCATACAGCTCAGGTAGAAAACTTGACTTTAGTCATGCAATTAAAAGCGGCAAAATTTTACAGGAAGTATATTCTTATTTGTATGAAGGTGGCTTGGGTGGTCATATGAGACATCCGTATGAAAACTTGGATGTGACGCCAAGAGAGATGATGGATAGAATTAAATCATATGGAGTACCTCAAACAGTAATCGACAAGGTTGACGGGCAAAACTTATTCTTTACTGTAGATAGAGATGGAACATTATTATTTGCAAGAAACAAGCAAGACATGTCACATCAAGACCTAGTTAATAAATTTACAGGACATGGTGCAGAAGCTGCTTTCCTTGAAGGAGGAGAAGCAATAAAACGAGGCGTTGAACAATGGTTAGGGTCAGCAGGAAACTTTGCTGACCAAGAAGTCTTAGACATTTTCCACCCAACAGAAGACATTCGATCTTTTATTAACTTTGAAATAATGCATCCTAAAAATTCAAATCAAATTCAGTATGATAAAAAATATATTGTATTTCATTCTATTGTTGATTTTGGTGAAGGAAGGTCTAAGATATTTTCTTCAAATCAAGATGACAGACTTAAAAAACTAATTAGCCTTATGAATGCAGGCGTATCTTCAACTGGATTTGAATTAGCATCTAATAGAGAAATAGATTTAAATACACTTTCTAACGTACAAATTATGGTTTATACTGATAGAGTTAGAGAACTTATTGAAGCATTAGACATGAAAGAAGACGAGTTTCTTGCTGATGGCATCTTAAGAATTATTGATGAAGAACTTTCTCAAGAAGGTGTTAATCTAGAAGAAAACACTCTTAAGATAATGCGAGACTTTGTTTTATATGGAGAAGACGGTGCTGGTGATGCAATTACAAGCAGAGACTTTACAAAACATATATCTAAAGAAGATACTAAAACATTAAGAGCTTTAGGTCTAACTAGTGCAACAAAAGCAAAAGCAAAAGTAGCAAAAATACTAAGTCCATTTAAAGAAATATTCGTAGATTTAGGTATCGATTTACTTAAAGGTGTTGATTCAGCTTATCTATCACCTGAACAGAGCAAAGAAAACATTACTGGTCTAAGAGATAAACTTCAAACTGCTATTGAAGATTACGATCAATATATAATGTCTACACCAGAAGATGAGTTAAGCAAAATAGCATTAAGACTCAAGCCTCATGTAGACAAGATAAAACAGGTAGGTATTGATAAAGCAGTATCAACTTCAGTCGAAGGAGGTGTTTACACACAAGATCTGGATCTAGAAAAGATTACAGGTGGATTTGCTCCACTAAATCAAATTGTGGGTGCTGCTTATAGAGATAAAGAAGGAATCTTTCCAAACTTTCAAGATAAGTTTTCTATGAATGAAAACAAAAGATATTCTTTGAAAAGAGTGTTTAGTTTAGACGACTAAATAGAATATTAAATATTTCTTCTTTGTCAGCTGCTGCTATTTCTCTGGGAAGTCCATCTAAAAACAAAATTTTATCTTCAGATGCATTTGACAAATAAGATCGCATAAGTGTCCCGCTAATTGCCATAGTATCTTCGCCTCTTTGCCAAGCTCTAATATAAACTCTATTAGCAACTTCAGGATAGTATTTTTCTTTATACCTACCAGCATCATCTTTACCTGTGTAGACTCCGTATAATTTATCAATATTTTCTGGGAAAAGACCTTCCTCTAGTTTCTTATATACATTTCTAACAGGAGAACCACCGTATTCGAAACTAACATTTGGGTATTTTTCCTTGATGCTTCTTTCTAGTATGCTTTTCCATATAAATTCCATGTCTTCACCGTATATCGTAACTTCACCTTTTCTTGATCTGCTTGTGATAGAAACATATACTATAACCTCTTTACACTCTTCAGCTGCTTTTCTAATAAGAAACATGTGTCCGTCATGAAAAGGCTTTGCAGACATTGGGACTAAGCCAACAGAAAGACCTCCAGAAGGAATTTCTTTAGCTGGAAGTATATCAACAGCTTCAGATTCTTCTAAGAGGCCCATGTCTTTAAAATAGTTTTTTGTAGTCTTTCTATCTTTGCTCGAGGTCGTCAAACCTTTTTTATCAAATAAATTACTTTCGAAGTCATGCCATTCTTTATAAGATTCATCTGGATGGCTCCCAGCATATTTATTTTTAGATTCTGATAATAATCTTGTATAAACTCTTTCAAATAAAACGTCTTCAAATCTTTTTTTACTTTCACCAATTATCTCGTCATAATTAAAGTCTTCGTCCATAAACTTTCTATAATGACTTTTAAATTTCTGATATGTCTCTGGGTGGTCTTTTGCTGTTTTTATTTTTAAATGTGCATCTGCTTCTTTAACTTTATCACCAGAAAAAAGATCGTCTAACAAATTATTTAATTGTGCTTTGTCATTAAACAAATCATTTATTCTTGAAATTTCTAATGCCTTAGGGACTATATCTTCTTTTGAAATACTATCGCTACTAATTAAATCGTAAATAGCAGATACAACTGATACTTCATTTTTAAGTGCGTCTGGGTTGTCTTCATGACCCATACTTATTTGAAAAAGCTTTTGAATTATTTTTACAACTGATTCTCTAACTTCTTCATTTTCTCCTGTTAAACTATTAATGTCTTCAAGAATATTTAATAGTTTTTGATACTCACTATTAATACTTTTATTGCTATCAAATCCAGACTTTTTACATGCACGTTTTACAGTTTTGACTATGTCATAATCATAAAATACTTTTGAATTTGCAAATAGTGCTTTAAGATTATCAATATCATCAGCTAAATCTTGGCTGCCTGACGCAACTGATAGATTTATGTATACATCGAACATCTTTTTAATATTTTTTATAATACTTTTAACTTTTGTTTTGTCATCTAGCTGTATTTGTAAATTATCAAATTGTACAGCATTGTCGATTCTATGCTGGCGCATTTCGTTATAATGAGACATATACCTGTCTGTTACTTTGTAAACTATATATTTATTATTACTTTTTTTAATTTGACCAGAGTTTAAAAGTTCTTGAATTAAATCATCCAAATCTATTCCTTCATGCTCATGATCATGACTATGTTTTTCCTCTGTCTCTTCTATAGAGACTTTTAATATTTTCTTTAAAGTATCTCCAGTTATTTCTTTCTTTTTTATGTTTCCTTTAAACTTTATCTTACTATTAAAAGAATTTAAAATATCAGCCTGATGTTGATGGTCATTTATTGTGTGACTAAACTCATGTCTAAGAGACATGACAAGCGAGTCTCTATCTCCTGTGTCAAATGCAATAGAAGCAAATAAACTTTTACCTTTACCACGTGTTTGCATTATTTCATTTAATTTGTTTGCAAAAGGTGTTAATCGACAAGCAAATCCACCTAAGCCTGTATCAATATCTCTATCAGTAAATTTGTCAATACATCTTGTTATTCTATCTTTATAGCTAGATTTCCATTCTTCCCATATGTTTTTAGCTGCACTACTAGATGCATTTGGATATTTTTCATTTGCAATTTGATTAATAATGTTTGTAATTTCTTTTTCCATAGAATCAAAATTAGAAAGAAGTGTATTTATTATTTTTTCTGCCTGACTTCTTTCAAGGCCTTTTTCTTTGTCTGGATGTTTAACAATATATGTAGTAAATGTACCACTACTCACATTTACTTTTAATTCTGATATATCGTCATCTCCATAATCTAAATCTGATACTTGATTTTTGATTTGATCTAGAAGACTTTTTTGAAGTTCAGGATTAATAAAAAATTCGCCGTAAATACTTCTGTCTTTTATTTCTTGAATCTCACCTGAAAATGGTTTTTCTCCTACATGATTTTTCAAACTTTCAGTATCATTATCGTTACCTTCAGATTCTGTCAAAGAAACAATTTCAGGCTCTCCTCTTTCATTGATTATTATTATACATTCGCCTGTTTCTAATTTGTTTTTGCTTTGATCCCATTTTGATTTAAATGGTCCGTTATTCTTATATTCTTCTAAAATCATCTTCTCAGCGGCACCCATTAAGCCATATGTTTGACTTTGGCTCACAGGCCCACTAGGCTTATGAATCACAGTACTATCAGGATTATTAAAATCAAAAGTTTGTGCAGCTGCAGCTACAGTATTGTCGCTATTGCCGCTATTATGACTACCATGTGGGCTTATAGAACATCCAATCAAGTTAGTACCCATGACTGTTATCATTCCTGCCATGACAATTTCTTTTTTATTATGTTTAAGAAAATCAACAAAGTTTTTGAAAAATTGAGGAGTTTTAAAAAAAGTTTTTAGTTTTTTTATTTTTTGTAAAAACTTACTACCTTCTTCTCTAATATTAATAAAGAAATCAGAAAATTTGCCCTCATTTATTTTATTTTTATTAAAATCATATGTTTCAATAATTAAGTCAATTTCATTTTTATTTAAAAATATACTGTTTTCGTAATGATAATTTTCTTGATTTAAATAGTTTTTCCAACCTTAGATTTTTTCAAATAAACGCACATCATTCTCCGCATGGTGGTATATAACAAGTAGCTGGCTCCATTTGTGGCAAAGGTATTTCTCTACAAGATTCTCCAATAGATAAACTAGGTGCCCAGCTCCAAGAACTCATAGATATATATCCTGCATGTGAAGGAAATCCGTTTAAATCATATGTGATAATCTCAGACAGTCTAGTCCATCTACTCGTTTGTCTATAAAAAATACCGCTTCTTGTTAAAGGTATATAAGAACTATAACTAAATGTTGTTGTACTTGATGTAGATTCTGAAATAGTCTCACTTATACTTTCACTATCACCTGTCGTTACAACTTTACCATTACTTACACCTTCAGACATATTCCAAACTCTTGAAGAACTCTGGCTGTTTCCTTGTGTAGAAGAAAAAGAGTCTGAATTATTATATGCATAAGTCCCTGATAATGATGATGAGTTAGATACGTTTTGCACGGATCCAAACGATCTACCACTATTTTGACTTCCACTTGTTGTATATCCTCTTCTATTTGTAGATGAATTAGAATTAGTTTCACTACTTCCGTTTGTATAACTACCATTCACACCTACAGTAGTTGCAACACTACCACTTGCTTTTGCTAGGAAAGGCAACGAACCTTCTCCTTCTACACCAACTGTAACAGAAGCATTACCACCAATAGTTGTTGAACCATTTGATGAATTGCTATTACCAGAAGTATCTGATTCACTTATATCCCAAGACCAAGATTCACCATCATCTGTATTAAAAGTTGCAGATGAACCATCAGAAGACGAGTTACTTATAGTTTCATTTTCACTATATGTTTCAGATTCTGATAGTGATGAAGAATTAACGACATTATTTGTTGTACCAATAGAAATACCTTCTGTTGTATTACTATTTACGTTTGATGAATTACTATCAGACCAAGACTTACTAATAACAATATTCACAGAATTCTGTCTTGTTTCTGTTGTAGACTCAGAATAGCTTACGTTATTCCCTATTGAACCTACAATACAACCACTAACAGGAATCGGTTCGTAAATCTCAGCTAATTCATACTTCCCGTAATGCTTTACTTCCATAGGACGAACAACACGAAAAGGTATTGATGTTTCAATAGAATCACCTTCAACATTTTCTGCAACAACTCTTAATGTAGTTATATACGAAGAGTTATTAACAGGGACAGCTGGCATAACTACGTTTTGAATCCAATCAGTATCTACTGGATTATTATATGCATTCTCAAAAGTAAAAACGTCGTTTAACGTAGAAACATAGTAAGAATACTTTACAGGTTTAAATCCTATAGTTGAAACTTTTATTCTCTGAGGTATGTTTTCTACAACATTACCTGTCAAAGATTCACAGCTTTCAGTAGCACAAATACTTTCAATAATAACTGAAGATGCTATCTGTATTGGCATTGTATGCGAATATAAAGTACTACCATCATCGTAAAAGTTAAAGCTTAAATAAAAGCTATTGTTTAATAAATCAACTTTCTTGTTTAAAAACCTGTTAATAATAAACGAGTCGTTAGTATCTTGGCTTCCGTAAAACTCTAATTTGTTTCCTTGAGAATCAACTAAATAAGAAAACACTTTTGTTGCTTTACTATTTAGTTTATATTTTATTTCTATTATTTCTCCAGAAACTAATTCTCTATCTAAATTTTCAAATTTTGCAAACTCTTCTTTACTAGAAGTTGCGCAAGATGAAAGTAAAATAATTAAAAAAAAAGTTTAATATATTTCATTGTTTATCTTTCTATTTGTATATATTTTTGCCACTTCTTGCTGAAGAATATCGTGATGTAGAGGCTGATTGCGGCTGTGTTCTAGCTTCTACTTTATCACCATCAATATTAAATTGACGATCAAAATCAAGCAATTTCTCTGATTCTTTATCTATAGGGTCACTTAAACTAATCTTTTCTGATTTTGAAAACTTATCATATACTAAAAATAATCCTTCAATGTTTTTAGCAATATTTTTAATTTCTAAGTCAATATCTGATTTTTCATAACCACTGTAACTGTTATAAATATCGTTTAACTTTATTCCTTTATGAAGAGCTTTTCTTATTTCAGACTCTCCTGCTAAAACAATTACTTGCAATTCTTTGATGGCATTTATAGTTATATCAACAATTTCTTTTTTAACAGCATTTTCTCTTAGCCCA
>Ga0208667_1000276_pt1 | contig 24040 bp, 19 predicted proteins | sample 11BtaG_FD_184085 | JGI IMG/M metagenome (GOLD analysis project Ga0208667, IMG submission 184085) | Marine viral communities from the Subarctic Pacific Ocean - 11B_ETSP_OMZ_AT15265_CsCl metaG (SPAdes) (version 2) | ecosystem: Environmental > Aquatic > Marine > Oceanic | place: Pacific Ocean... | reverse complement strand
ACAAAATAGATAGAAATAGATTATTTGAATCTGAAGACATTGAGAAAACTTTAAAGTCTTTTTTAGCTAAAAGAATAAGAGGTGGAATACGTAGAGCTATTGATATAAATAGAGGTACAATGCGCATACCTGAACATAAGCTAAATGAAATGAGGAGAGATGGTGGTAAAGATAAAAAAATGGTTGCTATGTTTTTTAATAGTATATTTTTAAGTATCGATGCTAATCCAGCTGATGAAGATATGGTATATCAAATACCTGACAAATCAGATCCTTACAACGAAACACTGCTCAATGCTTATCTATTAAGTTTATTAAATAAACACTTAACTTATGATGAAGTATTTGTTTTAAGTAAAAGCTACGGGCTTGATGGTAAAAAATGGTCAGCTAATGATATAGCAACAGGTTTAGATATTAAAGGAGTATCTGCATACGTAAGAGTATCAGAGCTAAAAAAACAAGCAGTAAACAAGTTAATAGATAATGTAGATCACTCGCAAGTGATTGATTATCTGTAAATTAACAATTAAATATGTAATTATATATATATGACAATAAACCAAAAATTAACCCAAATTCAAACGAAGTTTAAATCGAAGAAAAGTAGATTTAACTCATTCGGCAAGTATTATTTCCGATCTGCCGAAGACATCCTAGAAGCTACAAAACCCTTTTTAAAGGAGTTAGATGTATCAGTTACAATCAAAGAAGAATTAATTTCTTATGATCCACCTGTTATGCAGGTTACTGCTAGATTATCTAATGGAGAAGAAGAGTCAGGTACAGGTAGTAATAAATCTGTAACTGCTGTAGCAATTGTAGGTGTTGACTTAGATCAGAAAGGCATGCAAATGCCGCAAAGATACGGTGCAGCAAGTTCTTATGGTAAGAAATATGCATTAGGTAATTTGTTTTTAATTGATGATACACAAGATGCTGATGCAACTAACAGTCACGGTAAGAAACAAAGTACTACTCAAGCAGCTATATCAACAGCTCAATTAATTAAAGCTAAAGAATATGTTAAGAGCGGTGGTAAATTAGATGCTATAAAATCTAAATATAAATTAACAAAAGAGCAAGAGAAAGAATTAGCTACGTTATGAAAGATAAAAAAGAAATACTAGAGCGGCTGAAAAACGATGATGATTATTATGGTGAGTTTGGAAGGCAGTTTATATCTAACTCAGATATAAGAACACTGATGACTAACCCACTTGATTTTAAAAAGCCATCTGAATCAGCTCCTCATTTTCTTATAGGAGGCTATTTTCACACTGCTATACTTGAACCAGATAAAATAAAAAACTTCAAGATAGTAGAAGCTAGCTCACGTAATACAAAAGCATACAAAGAAATAACAGACGGTGAGGTTTGTTTATTACAACATGAGGTTGACAAAATAGAAGCATTAGTCGATAAGATGATGAACAATAAAGTTTGTCGTGATCTTATACATGCTGAAGGCAACGAGTTTGAAGTTCCAGGAGTTTGCGAATTAGCAGGTAACTGGTGGAAAGGTAAAGCTGATATTGTCAACCACAGTGAAAAATTAGTTGTTGATTTAAAGACTACTGCAGACTTAGAAAAGTTCCATTGGTCAGCTAAAAAATACAATTATGATTCACAAGCTTTTGTATATAAGAACTTATTTGGCTATGATATGTTATTTATAGCTATAGATAAGAATACAGGTCAGATCGGTGTTTATGATTGCTCTACTAACTTTTACAAAACAGGTTTTGATAAAGTTGAAAAAGCATCTGAAATATATGATCTGTTCTTTAAAAACAAGGATTTCGATCCTAATAATTACTTTATAAATCAAACCCTATAATATGGCAGGAATAATAAAAGCAAGTATCAATTTAAGTGCAATTGATAAATCAAAAATAATCGAAGGCAAGAAAGGTAAATACCTACCTATTACGATTACAGTAAATGATGAACCAGATCAGTTTGGTAATCAAGGTCCTGTATGTATAGAGCAGTCGAAAGAAGAAAGAGAGGCTAAGACAGCTAAGACGTATCTAGGTAATGTTAAGGTCTTATGGACTAATGGAACATTCCCTGATAAAATACCTTATGAAGGTGGAGCTGCTCCACAGCAACCACAAAACAAACCACAAGCAGTAGCTGCTGATCCAGATTTACCATTTTAATTAAATATAATTGAATATAGAAGATAAAGAAATAAATGGGTTCTTAATCGATAAGTTTAATCAGCACGGCTTGGACGTAGGTAAAACGCAGGGGACTTGTCCCCTGTGTTCGTCTACACGCAAACCTGAAAACCAAAAGAAAAAGTGTGCTAGCTATGACTGGGAAAGAGGTATAGGTACATGCCATAATTGTGACACGCCTTTTCAATTACATACATTTAAACGTAAAGGTAAAGCTGAACGTGATTATGTGGTACCTCAACAAACAACTGTAGGTCAACTTGGTAATAAAATTGTAGACTGGTTTAAAACTAGAGGTATATCTGAGCAAACATTAAAACAACTAAGAGTCGGTGTTGGTAAAGAGTTTATGCCTCAAACTGGTAAACAAGAAAATACAATACAATTTAATTATTTAGTTGGTGGTAACTTAACTAATGTTAAATATAGAGATGGTCGTAAAAACTTTAAGCTATACAAAGGAGCTGAAAAAGTATTTTACAATATTGATAGTATTGTAGGTCACGATGATTGTGTTATAGTTGAAGGCGAAATGGATGTATTAGCTTTACATGAAGCTGGTATTACAAACGCTATATCTGTACCTAATGGTGCTACGCTTAATACAAACAACTTAGATTATTTAGATAATTGTATTGATTACTTTGAAGATAAGAAAAAGATAATCATTGCAGTTGATAATGATCCACCTGGTATTGCATTACAGCAAGAGCTAATACGTAGGCTAGGTGCTGAAGTTTGTTTTATATCTACATTTGATGATTGTAAAGATGCTAATGAATATCTATTAAAGCACGGATCTAAAGAGCTATTGTCACGTATAAAACAAGCTCATCCAGTACCTCTTGAAAACGTTACAACGTTTAGAGATATTGAAGATGAAGTTACAGACTTTGTTCGTAATGGTTTTAAACGTGGCTTTACAGTTGGTTTACATAACTTTGATAAAATATTTAGTACATATACTAAGCAGTTTATTACGGTAACTGGTATACCTAGTTCAGGTAAATCAGACTTTGTAGATCAAATGTGTGTAGGTTACAACAAAGAGTATGGTTGGAAGACTGCATTTGCATCTCCTGAAAATGCTCCTACATATTTACATGCACATAAGTTAATGCGTAAAGTATGGGGCGATATGCCAAATAAAGGCGATATAGGAGGTTCTAAATGGAATCAGGTTGCACAACACGTAAATGATAATTTCTTTTTCATAGACATGGAAAGATATACATTAGAATCAGTGTTACGTAAAGGTGCAGAGCTTGTTAAACGAAAAGGTATTAAATGCCTTGTTATCGACCCATATAACAAAGTAAGAGATGTTGATTGTCAGACAGAAGATGTCAACAAATATACTATGGAATACTTAACTAAAATAGAAACGTTTGCTAAAAAGTATGACGTGTTAGTATTCATAGTAGCTCATCCTACCAAAATGTATAAAACACAAGACGGTAAGATTGAAGAGCCAACGATGTATAATATTAAAGGCGGCGGCGAATGGTATGATGCTAGTTATCATGGTTTATTAGTACACCGTGATTATGAAGCTAAAACAACTAAAGTTAAGGTACTTAAATGTAAGTTTCAAAACTTAGGTGAAAACGGTGCTGAAGCTCATTTTACTTGGGAACCTAGATCAGGTTGTTTTGTACCACATGAAATGCCAGACCTTGAAGAACAAATGCCTTGGGACTAAAAAAGTTTACGTTTGACGAAGTTAAATGGACTAAAGAAGATAAAGAAGCATATAGATGGTGTATTAATCATGGGATTAAAATAGGAGCAATAGCTGCTACACCAGGCTTTGATGTTGGATCTTGGAAAATACGTATCGTTGCAAACAATAAAGAAATGATTAGCCCAGGAGATTATAGTAGAACAGAAATATATCCTAAAGTATTTGAAATGTATAGGTATTATTACAAACTAAATACGAAGGGTAAAGGATAATAAATATATGATAGATTATAAATTTAAAAATGCAGATGAAGCTTTTAGCTTTTATTATGGTACAATACCATATGAGGGTCAAAAGTTTGATAACACAATGGCTATGTTTAACCAAGGCTTTACAATATTAAATCCTACAGATCGTATGATAACAAGTGAAGCTAGAGAGTTTAATGTAGAATATGCTGAAGCTGAGTGGCAATGGTATTTATCAGGCGAACCTACAATAGATACCCTTGGTAGTATATATGGTAAAATACCTAAAATATGGCAAAAGATGGCTGATGAAAATGGTAAGGTTAATTCTAATTATGGCGCACAATGGGAAAGAGGTTGGCAGTTGGATAAAGTTGTAGCTATGCTAAAAGAAAATCCTAACACTAGACAAGCTGCAGTATCTATATATGATGGTAAAGAAATATCTAGTTACAAATATGACACGCCTTGTACTTATGCTGTACAGTTTACAGTGCTAAATAACAAGCTTAATATGTGTGTCACGATGCGATCTAACGATCTCTGGTTTGGTTTCTGTATTGATCAATATTGTTTTAGCAAACTGCAAGAGTTAGTATCAGAAAGAACAGGATATGAAGTAGGTACATACTATCATTTTGCGCATAACTTGCATTTATACAACGATCAATTACCAGAAATAAACACACTAACATCAAGAGCTAGAAAATATGGATAAAATTAATTATTATTTATACCATATACCGGGTAAAAAAATAGGTGTTACACGTGATCTTATATCTAGAGTCGTAGACCAACAAGGCTACAGCTTAGACGAAGTAGAAGTTCTAGAACAAAGTACAGATATTGATTATATATCTGACCGCGAGTTAGAACTTCAATTGTCTTACGGCTATAGAGTTGATAGACAAAAGTATAAAGATCTATATATTAATAAACCAAAAAACCAAAATAAAATGTATATAAACGCAACAGAGCAGACAAGCACATTTCCAGTACCAGTATCTAAATTAAAAGGAAGATTAATGGATATGATGGGTAAAACATGGGAAACAATGCATGGTGAATTTGAAATCAACATGGATACAATTGCTTGGATAATGGATAATGTTAAGACATCCATGTACACTACAGAAAGATCTTACATATACAATAAAGCATTTGCTAAATACTTTCAAGTTAAAGATCACGCTACTAAATCTGAAAGATTTCCATTTGGTAAAGATGCATACCAAGCTTACTTAGATACTCTAACTACTAGAGCTAATGGTAATTGGAGATATGATAGTGCAGAAAGCGAAAGGTTTCAAAAGATAAGAGACTGGGCAGGCGAAAGAGGTCTTTATACTAAAGGCGATACTAAAACTCAGTTCTGTAAATTAATGGAAGAAGCTGGTGAATTAGGTAGAGCTGTACTTAAAGATGACAAAGAAGAGTTTGTAGATGCTATAGGTGATATGGTTGTAGTACTAACTAATATGGCTCATCTTGGTGGTACAACAATTGAAAAGTGTATAGACACAGCATACAAGGTTATATCTAAAAGAACTGGTAAAATGGTTAATGGAACATTTGTTAAAGATGAAAAGTAGAACTATTAAATTCAGAGATCCAGTCGTTGAGAACGTTGTGGATAAGTTCGTGTCAAGATCTAATGTTGGCTTTGAAAAGTACGGAAGATCAATGCATGAAGAAAGAACTGGTGGCCATAAAGATCTAGCTGGTTATTTAAACGATATACAAGAAGAGCTTATGGATGCTATTCTTTATATTCAAGCTGCACGTGAAGAGTTAGCAGAAGATGATAAAGAAAATATTTTAGGTGTTAATTCTCCTTTACCAGAGTCTTTTAGACCACCACATCCTAGTCATGCAGATGATTTAGAATATGGCACGCCGGTATAGTAAAAAGAAAGGTCCAGTAAGATCTAAAAAAGTTAAACATGACGGCATACAATTTGCTTCAGGTTTAGAAAAACATATGTACATAGCTTTGAAAAAAGCTAAGATTAAAGCACAATATGAGGGACAGACTTACGAGCTTGTCCCTTCTTTTAACTTCGATCAAGAAGCTTATGAAAGACAAAGTAATGGAAAAGGTGAGTACCGTAATCGAGGTAATAAAAAAATACTTAATATTAAGTATACGCCAGATTTTGTGGGAAATGGCTTTATCATTGAATGTAAAGGACGCCCTAATGAATCTTTTCCCATACGCTGGAAGTTATTTAAAGCTTATGTACATAAACACTTACCGAACGTTACGTTATACAAACCTCAAAATCAAAAGGAATGCGAAGAAACCGTGAGCTTAATTCTTGGGAGAAGAAAGACCTAGCAAGAAGAAAATATGCTGAGCGTCAATTACAAAAGTATATAGACTGGAGCATCGAATCTAAAGGTTATTTAAAATATAAAGATCTAATTAAATACTCAGAAAAATATGGCACGTCAACAGATAAGCGCTAAAATATATAAACCAAAAGTTAGAAGGAAAGGTGTTCATGCAAAATGCAAAACATCTACATCTAAATCTAGTATATTGTATAAAAAGAAATATAAAGGACAAGGAAGATGAAAGAAAGTACTTTGCTAGAAATGCAAAATAAAATTAAAGCATTAACAAATGTAGTACAAAATTTGTTAAGTGAAAACTTGCAGTTAAGAGATTTATCTGTAGGTACATTAGAAACTCTAAAGCTTATGCCAGGTTATGATGAAGCTATAGAGCAACTAAAAGAAAGTGTAACTAAAAAAGAAAAACAAGATGGAGCTGTCGAACAAGATACTAAGTGATATAACAGTATATATGAAGTATGCTAAGTTTATTCCTGAGTTGAATCGTAGAGAAACTTGGAAAGAGCTAGTTACACGGAATAAAAATATGCATATTAAAAAATACCCTAAATTACATAATGAAATTGATGAAGCTTATAAAAGCGTGTATAGCAAAAAGATATTACCGTCTATGCGATCACTTCAGTTCGGAGGAAAGCCGATTGAAATTAGTCCTAATCGCGTGTATAATTGCGCTTATTTACCAATTGATCACATTGATAGTTTTCACGAAACAATGTTCTTGTTACTTGGAGGAACAGGTGTTGGATACTCTGTACAAAACCATCACGTAAGTAAGATGCCGCCAGTTAGTAAACCTTATGCTAAAAGAACTAGAAGGTTTTTAATTGGTGATAGTATTGAAGGTTGGGCTGATGCTATTAAAGTTCTTATGAAGTCCTACATGGGTGATAAGAGAAGTTCTACTGTAGAGTTTGACTACTCAGATATTAGAGCTAAAGGCGCACAGCTAGTTACATCAGGTGGTAAAGCACCAGGTCCTCAGCCTTTAAAAGAGTGTATACTAAAAATTAAAGGTATATTCGATGCTAAAGATGATGGTACACCACTTACAACAGTTGAAGCGCACGATATAGTTTGTCACATAGCTGATTCAGTTCTAGCTGGTGGTATACGTAGAGCTGCTTTAATTAGTTTGTTTTCTGCTGAAGACAATGAAATGATTAGTTGTAAGTCAGGTAACTGGTGGGAAACAAACCCGCAAAGAGGTAGAGCTAACAACTCAGCTGTTCTTATGAGACATAAAGTAACTAAAAGCTTTTTTATGGATCTATGGAAACGTGTAGAACTATCAGGATCAGGTGAACCTGGTATTTATCTTAACAATGATAAAGACTGGGGTACAAACCCTTGTTGTGAAATAGCATTAAGGCCTTTTCAGTTTTGTAATCTATGTGAGGTAAATGCTAGTGACATTGAGTCACAAGAAGACTTTAACGATAGAGTTAGAAAAGCAAGCTTTATAGGTACACTACAAGCTGGTTACACTGACTTTCATTATTTAAGAGATATATGGAGAGATACGACAGAGAAGGACGCCCTTATCGGTGTATCAATGACAGGAATTGCGAGTGCCGCTGTGCTGCCGTTGGATATGAAGGCCGCTGCAAATATAGTAAAAAGAGAGAATACGAAGACAGCTAAGTTAATTGGTATTAATCCAGCTGCAAGATGTACAACCGTGAAGCCTGCTGGGACGACATCTCTGGCATTAGGAACATCTTCTGGTATTCATGCATGGCATAATGATTATTATACGCGTAGGATAAGAGTTGGTAAAAACGAAAGTATGTATAAGTATTTATCTACTAACCACCCTGAGTTAATTGAAGATGAGTTTTTCAGACCTCATGATACAGCTGTAATTAGTATACCACAAAAAGCACCTAAAAATTCTATATTAAGACATGAATCACCATTTGATTTACTTGAAAGAATTAAAAAGGTTGCTACAGAGTGGGTCAAGCCTGGTCATAGAAAAGGATCTAATACTCATAACGTTTCAGCTACTGTTAGTTTAAAGCAAAACGAGTGGGATAAAGCAGGTGAATGGATGTGGAAAAATAGAGACCATTACAATGGCTTATCTGTACTGCCTTATGATGGTGGCACATATACTCAAGCTCCGTTTGAAGATATAAGCAAAGTACAATACGACATGGCAATGAAGCATCTTAAAGATATTGATCTTAGTAAGATTGTTGAAACAGAAGATGAAACAGATCTTGCTGGCGAAATAGCTTGTGGTGCAGACGGATGTGAAATAAAATGATAGCATCAGCTGTATACGGATTTGTTGCTGCAATACTGGTTCTTGTAATAACATTTATGGTAATAATACTAACTAGTCGGTTTGCACAAGCCGGCTATGGTATTATGTACGGAAGTTTATTTATTAAAATGGTAACTTTATCTGCATTTACTTTAGCAGTTAAACCTTATTTAGGTGACGCTATAATATATGCAGCTATTGTTTTAATAAGTATAATGTTTTCTAATGTTTATCTTATAATAAAAATAAAAAAATAAAATATGGCAGAAAAATTTAAACCTCATATGATGTATAAAGGTAAAAGCGCTATAAAAGCTGATACTTATAAAAAACATCTTGAACTAAAGAAAAAAGGATATGGTCATAAAAAACCTAAAACAACTAAAAAATAAATTATGTGTGAAAATTGTCCGGGCGGATTTTGCCCATGGTGTTAAATAATAAAAGGGGAGGTCATTACGACTTCCCCTTTTTGGTTACAGGAACTTTGGGTATGGTGCCCAGTATTTTTTGTTCCTTATCTTTTAAAAGATTTTCTTTTAAATTTTCTTCTAGAACTTATCTTTACATTACCTTTATTAAATGTACTAACTTCTTTTTCTTTAGACATTATCTGCCATTTTGGCCAACCAGCTAACATAGCTATAGTTTGCCATGTTTCAGCATCTTCTGACATTGCTCCAGAAATATTATCTATTTTGCTATACACTCTGTCTAGCGGTATATTTGCAGTTGCAGATATTACCTTTGCAAAAGCTTCATATGCTGGGTTATCTATGTTAAATCCTTTTTTAAATATTTCTTCTCTACGCTTTTTACTATCAAACTGATAAGCTGCCCCTCTAATCTTAGATATTTTACTACTAATAGGTGGAGATATTTGCAATAGCTTATATATAGAGTCAACATACTCAGGTCTTTTTCTTCCAGATCTTTCATATATATCAGTTAAAAAGTTTTTAATAACAGCAACTGTAGCTCCAGCTAAACCTAAGCCTCTTAGTTGAGAGTCTAACATACCATTAGCTGTCCTTAAATACATCTTTTCTTTTTTCTCATCATCCTCATCATCTCCAAAGCCTAAGCCAAATAATGCAGATTGTAAAGCATTAAATATTAAGTTTTGTACTACAGCATAGTATATGATCTTGCTGACATGTGTTTTAGCATCCCCTCTACCGTTAATTAAATCTTGAACAGCTCTTTTCTGTATTCTAGCATATTGCATTGGCGTGTTAGCAAAAGCTAGTATAACTCTACCTAAATCGCTAGCTTGTTGAGCAGATATTTTACTTGGATCAGACGACTGTTGAGAAACTTCAGCTGTCTCTCTCCACTCTAGCATAGCTTGCTTTTTAGCATCTGATTCAGACATACCTTGATTTTCTATCAAATCATTTATTCTATTACGGTAAAATGTAGCACCACCAGATGCAATAGCAAAGCTATCAGCAAATTGCGTAGGTAAAAATCCTTTTTGTAGTATATAATTAATAGCAGCTTTAGCTTTATTCTTGCTAGTTGCAGCAGCATCAGCTATTTCAGATTCATTTATATTTAGTTTCAAACCGTTACGTCTATCAACTAAGTAATCAGAATTTATTAACTCTACAAAATCTTTCCAATATTGTTTTTGATTAGCAAATGCAGCGCCAGCTTTTATAGGATTATTAAAACTCCAATTTAAAAAGTTTATACTAGATATAGTTTGAAGTACAGCTGATCTAGTATTAAAGAACATTATAGCACCAGTAGAATTATTTATATAATCTAAAACTCTATTACTAAGCCTGTTACCACTAAATATTCTGTTTTTACCAGATTTCATTCTGCTAAGTATGTTTTCCATAGCTTCTCTATACTTAGTGCCATAGGCAGCTTCTAGTTTATTTAAATTTTCTTTACTAAATATTAATTCAACATTAGCAGTATAACCAGATTGTTCTAGGTATTTAGCTCTTTTAACAGTGTTTAACACGTCAATTAAATCAGTTGTTATTGTACCAACTAACCAATTTTCACCTGGCTTAGCATAGCTATCGCCTTTAGTTATGCTAAATATTTGATCTGCAAACACTTTTAATACTCCATCAGAATTAACTAAATCTAGTAGTTCATTTAAATCAGTTTTAGATATACCAGGAACTTCAAAACCAGCTTTATTAAATAAATAAACTCTTACAGCTTGCTCTTTAGTAAAACCTGAATCAGTTTTCTTTCTAAGATCCTTAGGAACTTCTAATGCCTTTTTAAGAGCTTTAAAATCTTCCATTAATTGCAGTCTATCAGCGGATATATTTTCTTGAGCTCTAGCATATGGATCAAGTAAGTTTTGTTTAAACCAAGCCATTTGGCTATCACCTAACTTACCTTTACTTAATAATGGATATATTAATCCCATAAAGTCTTCAGCTGAATAAGGTATAAAGAATTTTTTATTACCTTTATTAGCACCTCTTACTTTTGCTTTAGCTTCTGAGTATACTTTTTCCGATGCTATTCCTGTAGTTTGCTCTATTATTTTATTAAAATCTTCATTAACAGATTTACTAAATTTAATTTTATCTTGTTGAACTTCAGACTTGACATCTACGACGTCTAATACTTTTTCAACTGGAGCTACTTGCTTTTTTCTAGGTTTAGTTATTTCAAAATCATAACTACTTTTTTCTGGTGCAATAAAATTGTTACTTTCCCACACGTCTGTATTCCAACCTAGTTTTTTAGCAACGCTATTCATTAATGTAGTATATAATCTAACTCTACTTAGTTCTGATTTAAGAGAAGAAAACTCAATTCTTTTTATATTTTTGTTTTGATCAATTGCATCTAACAAGCCGTTGTAAACAGTTCTAACTACTTTAACAGCATCTCCTGTACCTGTAATATCTATTCTACCATCAAGATCAAACTCTAAGTCAAAACTTCCTTTATTATCTCTTGAATCTAAATTAATGTTATATTTTTTATTATTTATAGTAAAATTAGCTTTAATATTACCAGCCTCATCTGTTTTAAAATTTAGTTTCTTACTACTTGTTTTACTAAATTTAATTTCGTTTTTTCTTACTAATTGAGTTTTAGACTTAACGTCTAACATGTCCATTGACTTTCTAACAGCTTCAACGTTTTGCAATGCATCATCAGCAAAATAAAAATCATTATAACCTTCAGCGGCTTTTTCAACCATCCAGTTAGCTTTAGCTTCACCTGTAGAGTTACCTAAACCAGTTATATTTTCTAATGGTATATTTAATCCTACACTATCTAAAAATTCTTTAATAGCTACTTGAGCTTCAGGAGCTCTAGCAGTTAATACAAATACATCTTCAGTTCCTCTTACTGCTTGTATCTTCTTGGCTATATCTAGTAATGGACCAGGCTTACCTTTAGTTACCTTATTAAATTCAGAAAAATCAAATACATAACCTTCTTCTAATAACCTAGCTCCATCCATAGCGAACTTTTCAGCAGTTAAACTACCTTCAGTTCCATTAGGTGCTGTAAATAAAACATCTGATTTAGTAGTAGCTAATGTATCATCAAAATCAAATACTCTAATTTTTTTGATAAGAGCATTAGGATCTCTTGCTACTTTTAAAGCTTCATCAACTGTTTTAGCATATCCAATAACTCCTTCGTTTGTAATGTTTTTATTAAATTTTACAACGTTGTTAGATAAATCTTTTATATTAGCACTTTTTGAAAACTTTTTTAATTTTTGTACTTTAACTACTGTAGAGTTACCACTAGCATCAACACTAAACATTTTACTAAATGTATTTCCATTTAAACCTATTATAGAGTTTGGATCTATACCGCCATTTTGACTAGAAACTATATCGTTAAAATATCTTTGCCACCAAGAATTATCTATAACACTCCAATCATCAGGCATTCTTCTTTGTAGGCTATAACCTTTAGCTGTTCTAGCATTTCTTAACTTATCATCCATAGCTTTATCAAGAGCTATGAGCTTATAATTATTTATAACTAAATCATAAGCTGCATTAAAATCGACATCAGACAACGTGGCATCTAATAAATACAAATAAGCAGCTGTAGCAGGCATCGCGTGTTCATACTCGTATCTTTTACCTGTTATATCTTTAGAATATCCTTCAAATTGAGCTCCTAGTTTGTGCCAGTGACCAGTATCATTAGCAGTAATACCTAAATAAGTTGCTATTCCAACTGCTTTATTTTTATTTTTTGATATTTCTTTATTTATTCTTTTCCACAGCGCTTTGTGAATAGCCGCAACTTGTTTATTAAATTTTTTAATTTCTCCACTTTTTATATTTTCTTTTATTATTTCTGGAGATTTAAAAAGCTTGTCATATTTGTTTCTTAAAGACCAAATATCTTTATTGTTTACGCCACGTATAGATTTACCATATTTTATAGTATTATCATTTTTTAACTTTTGAACTTCTTCTTTAAATTTAGACCATAAAGGGTCTTTAGAAGACATGCCTAAATTTTTACTACTACTAGTAAAAGCCGTTCCTTTGCCTGGCCCAAACCACATTTCTTTAGGTCCTAATTTAAAAATATCGGTCTTCAACATGTCTGTATAAACCTTTATGTCATCTTCGTTTTTTATTTTTAACGAATCTTTAAGTTTATAAGCTTTTAGTAATTTATCTTTACCATTTGCTTCTAGTTGAAATAAATCTCTTATATTTATTATTTCTTTTACAGCTTTATTAAACTTAACACCTTCAGGTCTAGCTATTTTTTCTCTTACTTGAGGTGCACCTCTTGTAACTTCTTCTTCTGTTATACTTTCTGATAAATCTATAGTGTTGTCAGTTTCATTTCCCTTAGCATCGTAAACAGGTTGTTTAGGATTATCTACTATTTCGTTAAATTCGTTTTTAACTATAACTTCTCCTAAAAACTTAGGCATTTTTCTTTTTAAAACGTCTGGTCTAATATTATTTAAATATTCTACTACTTCATTTACAGATGGATCTAATGTTTTAAACAAGTCATTTCCAGCTTCTAAATTAGTTGTAGATGGTATACGACCTTCATCAATAGCTTTTTGAGTTTGTTTAGTATTCATCCTTTTTATCTCCAACTCGTAAAAAGGTGTCCATTTAGATCTTCTCATGACAGCTGGGTCTACTTTATTTAAAGCTATTAAATCTTTAGCTATTTCCCTAATAAACGCTTCTTTATTTTTAGTTGATAATTTACCATCTTTTAGCAAACTTAATTTATCATATATAACTTTAGCAAAGCCACCTGGCTGAACGCCTTTACCAGTTGTATAATCAACTAAAGCTTTAAAAAACTTTTTAGGATCAGTCATATCTGGCCTATCAGTTTTTCTTAAAAAACCTATTATATCTCTTTTGGCTAAATTAATTTCATTATCAGTTAAACCTATTTTATTAGCTATAGCAGATTGTTGAGGTTCTATTTTATCTAACTTTTCTTTAGCAAGCTGCATATCAGTGTAATCTTCTGGACTAATTTCATCTGACACTAATGTTTCTCCAACTGTTGTTCTGCTTTCTTCGCCACCTATCTTCTTGTCAGTGGCAATTGTTTTAGGAGCTTTTAAAGCTTTTTTAGCTACTGTACCTACTTTTGCGCCTATATAAGTATTTATATATCCAAATAAACTTTTATTTAAAGATGGATTAAACCTTTCTATGTGAAGTTTTATTTCTTCTTTTGAGTCTTCAAGTATATCTTGCCTTTGTTTAGTATCTGTAACTTTAATTTTTGCACCGATTAAATTATCAAAAGCACCATTGTCAACTAATTGTTTAGCAACAGTTTCCGCTTGGCTACCTGTAAATTCATCTTTACTAACGGTATAAAAACCTTGTTCATTTGTAGATCCTACTAAATCATTTAACTTATCTTGATTTGATTGTTTTGTTAAATCAATTGTTTTAGAAGCTTTTTCAATATCATCTTCGTCATCTGGTAAAGCTAATTTAACACCTTCTTGTATATTTGACTGATAATTCTTAATAAAATTAAATACGTCGTTAGATGTTTTTAAATCAAACATCCAACTAGAGTCACCAAATATATCTTTAGATATACCATTTATAAAGTCTTTTAATGAAGGCATAGTTTCTATATCTTCAAGACTTAAAGCCCCTATAGCAACAGCGTTGTTTATTTGTGCCATTATTTCTTCAGCATCTGCGGTAGCTTTGCCTCTTTTACCAGACTTTAAAACAACTTTTCCTTTACCACCTGTTTTATAAAGATTAAACCTAGCTATTAAGCCGTTGTAATCTTGTTCACTAATTTTACCTAACTCAAATTTATTTTTTATAACTTCAATAGCTTGGTCTACAGCTTTGGTAGCTTCTTCACTTAGCATACCATCTTTATCAACTATATTTTTAGCCTTGTTTTGTATGTGAAATAATTCTTCTATTGGTGCTGCCGCAGCGTAACCAGCTTCAGTAAGTATACCTGATACACCTATCTGTGTTGTAACTACATTTTCGTTTATTAATATATTATTACCAATAGCAACTCCATTATTTCCTGTCTCAACAAAAGCTTCGACTTGCGCTAATTCTTCTTTACTTAAGTCAGTTAAATCATCTCTCCAGTTTTTATTTTTAGTATCTACAACTATAAATTTACCATCTTTAGGCATTAAAGTCATAGCTACATTTTTATAAAAATCATAAAGACCAAAATAATATTCAGCATTTAAATTAACAAAGTTTTCACCTAACTCTTCTCTTAATTCTTTAATTTTACTCCTATCTTCTTTTAGTCTTTTATTTAGTAAATCTTCTCTTCTTTTGTTAACACTGTTATATTGATCTTCTATTTGTTTTCTAGCTTTTCTACCACCTTCAGATAATTCTCCAGTTCTACCAAGCTCAAACATCTGGTTTTTTAACTGCCTCATTTGTCTAGCTAAATCAGCAGCTTCAACTACTTCTTCATTAGTCATCGAGTTTAACTTGGTTAAAGTCATACCATCTGCAATAGCTAATTTATTTAACAGCTCTCTTCTTCTTTTTCTTAAAGCTGTTTTTTCAGGGCCAGACTCTAAAGCTTTAAACTGCTCTTGTAGTTGTATTAATTCAATTACATCGTCTTGATTGTTTAATATTTCTTCGCGTGTAGTAAACTCGTTTTTTAACATGTTACGAGTATTACCCATAGTTTTAGGCGCCATTATAGCAAAAGAAGTTACAGCTGTGTTAGCTAAAAACTCTTTGTCTATGCCTTCTATAATAGATTTATTTTCTTTTAAAGCTAGTATATCTATTAAGTTGTGCGCTACTTGTGTTAGAGTTTCTTCAGCTTCTTCTATAGCAATAGCTTTACCAGCATTTTTACTTATTCCAGATATAGCCTTACCAGTAGTATTAGCAGCAAAGTTTAAAGGTGATGCATAAGCTTCAGCTTTGAACTGTTGTTTACCCATTTTAGAAGCTAATTTGCCTGCGCCATTTATAATTCTAAGAGAACCTAAAGTCTCTGCTAGTGTAGCAGCTCCTGCATATAGGTACGATGTAAAGGCTTTTTGAGCAAAACTATAATCAGATATTCTCTCTAAATCTTCATAGTCTTCTTGCATTTGCATTTTTTTAGCAGGATCTAGCTCTTCTTCAATTTGTTTTTTTAACTTTGGTAAGTTTTCTAAAGCTCTACCTTGTTGAAGTTCTAAATCACCGTATCTACTACCGCCTTCACCAACAAAAAATATTCCTTGAGCTGTTCTTGTTCCAGCAGTCATTAATCTTTTTTGAGCTTGCTTGGCTGCTTGTTGACTCAGTTTTTTTGTAGCAGCACCTCTAACTATGCTAGCTCCTCTTAAAGCAGCTGTACCAGGTACAAATGTAGTTATAATAGAAGGTGAGTTGTTAGCTAAAGCTCCTCCAAACCAATCAAAAAAGTTTACATTTTCACTTTCTATATCATCTAAAGTTATATTATCTGGTATAGTAGTTTCTCTTTTTTCAGCTAACTTTGAATTATAATCTCTAGTTGTTTGAACTATAGATTCTGTAATGTTATCTATTATATCACTATTAGCAGGATTAGCTAATAATTTTCCTCCTTTTAAAAGTAGTTGAGAAGTTAAGGATCCAAGATTTAAAAGTCCTCCAACAAAAAACTCTTCCAAAGCCATACCTGTTCTAGCGCTTAAGCTATAATCTAATCCTAATTGTTTTTCTATTATAGCTTTTGTTTGTACGTCTCTAGTTTCATTATTGAATTTATCTAAATTTAATTCATTTAACTTTTGTTGTTTAGCTAAATTATCATAAATAGTATTTAATCCTTTTTGCTCATATTCATCTTGAAGTTTTTCAGCTTCAGCTAATAGTATTTGGTATTCTTTTATTTGAGTATCAGTTCCGTCTTTTACATTACCACTTGGTATATTTTTTTCAATATTATTTATTTTTTCTATAACATTGTTTATACCTTCTTGATATGGCTTAGCTTGTTCTATGTAAGAATTATAATCTTCTTTTAATTTATTATTATTTTCTATTAATATTTCTCTACCTAAATTTAAACTTTTTGCAGCATCTTCAACATTTTTATACTTTTTATCAGTACCAAATGGACCCATTAAATCTTTAATTTTTTCAGGAACATTGTTTAAAAATAGTTGAGTTTCTTTTTTATATAAATTATTTAAACTTTGATTTTTAGCTGCTTTTATTTCTGCTTCATCATTAGCATTTAAAGCTTCTAAAACTCCAGTCTGTTGGTAGTTGTTATACTCTTCTAATTTTTCTGGACTTAAATATTGATCTATTGGTTGGTATTTTTTACCTACTCTTTTACTTCCGCTACCTATATAAAACTTAGCTTCTTCTTCTGTTAAAAAACCTTCTCTTAAACCTTTTTCTCTATATTCTTTAAAAGTTAAGTTTTCGTAAAAATCTGGTTCAACATTAGGATCAGTAACTATAGAAACAGGTCTTTGATCTAGTTTAAAATAATTTTTAGCTGTTTCTTCAGTTATTTTTTCTTGTGGTATATTTTTTAAAGATGTTTCTAAATTACTAAATATTTCGTTAGCTTCTAGATTTTTTCTTTTTTCTTTGTTTTCAGGTTTGTTATATTCTTCAAAAGCTTCTCTCTCTTCCATTAGGAACTCTCCTTTATCCCATCTTTTATTTCTTTCTATTATTTCTTCTGGAACTTTAGCTATTTTTGGTTCTAATATAACTTCTTCATCTTTATCTTCAATATCAACTACAGGATCAGGTAATGATATTAAATTAAAAAAATCATCTTGACTACCATTATAACCGTCGCTTGAAAATAAATTATAAGAATAATTTAAAGCATCTTCATTAGTAGAGATTAAATTTTTATAATCTTCAATAGAGCCATTATAGCCATCTTGAGAAAATAAACTATAGGAATATTCTAAAGCTTTTTCGTTCATTGATTTGTATTAAATTGAGCAGCACCGCCTTTACTTGTTGCACCTTCTTGCTCTTTTAAAAAGTTTTCATAATCTTTGTTCATAACTATGAAAGTATCATAGTCAACACCTTTAACTTTATCGTCTTTCTTTAAGAACTCTCTCATTAAAGTTGTTTTTAAAGTAAGTGGAGTATTTATTTTATTTAATTCTAAATCGCTTATTCCTGGATAGAATTTATCTAATTCATTTATACCTTCTTGAGTGAAATTACCTTCACCATCTGTGTAATCACTCATTTGTTTTACAGCTATTTGTATATCTAAGTATTTTTTTCTAGCTGTTAAGAAGTTGTCTGTTAAATCTTTGCTATATTTGTCACCTACTTCGTTTTTAAATTTAGGTGCTAATTCTTCTTCAAGCTCTTTTTGAAACTTAATTTCTTTAAGTTTTTGTTCTCTTTCTTTGAGACTCATTTTTCTTAAATCAAGAACAGACGGACCTTGTATTTCTTTTGTAACTACTTTTTGAGTAGTATATCCTCCTCCTGGAAATTGTTTTTTAACTAAAAACTCTATAATTTTATCTTTAGTAAGTTTACCATGTTTTTTTACATTGAAAACTTCTGGACTATCAGCATATCTTTGAAAAGTAGATTCATTAATTAAAGCATCTATTTTTTCACTATTTTTTAAATTTTCTGCATAAGCTTGCATAGATTTTCTATAGTCAGCATCTTGTATGTTAGTAAGTTCCGTGCCATCGTTTGACATTTTTTGGTATTGTCTTATTATTGCTAAGTCACCTATGCCTTTCATGGCTTCTTTAGAAGCTAAGTTTATTTGATCTTCATAATTATCAGCATACTCTATCAAGTTATTACCAGCTTTAACAGAGTTTAAAAGCTGAGTGCCATTAAATAAATCTTTACCATCATTAGTTATTACTATATCTCCACCTTGTATTCTAATATTCATTTTAGATGGATCGTTTAAAAATTTTAAATATTCCATTTTTCTATCACCATCCTCTCCCATGAACTGACTTCTTAATATCGTCTTTTTTTGTTCAGCAGGGTTCATATTTTTAAACTTGTTAGATAGTTCATCTACAACGCCTATAACCTTACCGAAGTCTCCAATTACTTTTTGAGCATTATTAGCTTTAACTAAGTAATCACTTCTGTCACCGTCAAAACTAGCTATGTCCGCTTTGTATATATCAGTAACCATGTTTGAAAACTGATCAGTCATTTTAGCTATAGTGTCAGTCTGGTCAATCCTTTGAGTATCATTAACCAGCTTCTGCATGTCTATACGTCTTTGCTCAGCTTGTTGTTGAAATAAGTTTACTTTATCTCTTCTTTCTTTAAAAGTTCCTTCTACATATTCAATGCCAGCTAAAACATCAGCTGCAGGATTAAAAATTGTTCTAGGCACATAAGTTTCTCTTCCTCGACCTCTGTAAGGTCTTACTGGTTTACTAAAATCTTCCATATTTTTATTGTTGATTTGGGTCTACTGTATAAGTATTAGGGTTATTATTATACGTAGGAAAGTCTAAGCTTAAAGGATTTTGAAATATATCATATGCTGGATCTAACATGTTTACAGAGCCAGCACTCATAATGTTACCACTACCAGCTCCTAGCGCCGCTTGTTGACTAACTTGACCTGTAGGACTTATAGAGCCAGTTAATACGCCTGGGTTAGTAGGTGTAGAACTTTGAGCAGTTAAAGCTGATAAACTACCAAAATTAAAATCAGGTATTTCTGGTACTTCCATAAGTTCTATGTTGTTTATTCTGTTTATACCAGCTTGGTTTGCCGCCTCTGTAGCATTACGAGTGAAATTAGTATTATCCATGGTTGACTCAGTATTTCTAGCTTCAGGTTTTATAAAAGTAGATAAACCTGCTATTCCAGAAGCTGTAGCCATTGTACCTGTAGATAATCCAGCTGCTCTTTGTTGTTGTGCTAAATCCATTTGCATTTGTAATCTATTAATGTCTCTAACGTCTCTATTTTCTTGCATGTTAAACCTAGCTTGCTCTCCTTGCGCTTTAGCTATTTCCATTTGCTGCTGACCTTGAGCGTATAGTCTTTGATTTTGAGTTTCTTGTTTTTGTATATCAGCTGCAATACCTTGTTTAGATCTTAAAGCAGCTTGAGCTAAAGCTGTTGCACCACCTGAGCCGGTCTGTCTTAAATTGTCTAAAGTATTAGCTAAAGCAATATCTGTTTGCTCTGCTTGCATATCAGCTGCTTTAGTAGCTACCTGCAAGTTAGCAAAAGGATTAGTTACATTAGCGTATGGATTTACTATTTGTTGCCTATTTTTTTCAATGTTATCAAGCTTTTCTATATAGCCACCTTCACCATATATAGCTTTTTTAGCTTTGTTAGCCTGGTGAAACCCCATAATAGCTGGAACTGATTTTGCTATAGCTTGAGTTATTTCTTTATTATCTGCAAAAAACTCTAATATTTCACTCATAATTATAATTTTATCTTGATGATACTACAAATTCTGTTGAGACAGCAAACAACTCTTTAGATCCGCCTGGATCTGTAGTTGCATCTGTCGATACTTTTACTGTTGCTAAATAACCTTTAATACCTGTTGTAGCATCACCAAAAAACACTTCATTTGGTCTAGCTACACTATTATTTATTAAGTTAGCAAAATATTTATTTTCTTTTCTGTTAAAACCTGCTCTATAAGGTACTCCACCTTCGTTATATAAGCCTTCGTCATAACTTCTTATTAATTTAGCAGAATCATTAAATTGAGTTTGAGCATTTGACTGTATGTCAAAACCTTCTGCATCTGATAAGAAATTTTCAACTTGCCATCCGTTACTACCTTCATAGTTAACAGTTTTAAAATTCTTTATTATACTTGGGTTTGCATTAAATATGAACTCTATACTAGATCCATAAGAAACTCCATAGTATGTTGTTCTAGGTGAGTTAGAATCATGATGTTCATATATTTCAGAACCAAAAAAGCTATAATATTTACTTTTTAAACTACCTGCAAATTTAGGCTCATAATCATGAAAACTTGTCCAACCGTTAATGTCATCTTCAAAAGTCAAAGTATTATAAGTATCTTGCCCGTTTATATCTGTACTTTTTTCTTGTATAGATACTACATAGTTTTTATCGTGAACATCCCAACCACCTACTATTCTATCTTTTATATACTTATTAAAAGTTATTTCACCAGCTGCCGGAGTTCCTGGAGATCTATCTAAGTATATTATGCTTTCATTAAAAACACCTACAACTAAAGCTAAAATATCACCACCACTAGTTTGAGGTATGATAACTTGCATACCTTTTTCTATTTTAGTAATATTTGATCCAGATACGTTTATTCTAGGTACAGTACCACCTGTACTAACATATGTACATGTAAATGATACTGTTTTAAACTCGTCATTTATTTTAGCAAGCTCATCTCTAAAAAAAGATGACATACCATATTGAGATATTTCAGTTAAACCATCTCTTGATAATCTCATTACAGCATTTCTATATTTATCTGTAAAATATCTTCTATATCCAAAGTTAGCAAAAGTCTCTGGATTTTTACTAATACCATATTCTCCTACATAAGGAGTTATTTGGCCTATAACTAACTCAGTTGACGTTACTGGAGTTCCAACACCTTCAGCAGAGTAAATAGCATCTTTATCTATTAAAGCATTACTTACTTTGTTTTCTTGAAATATAGCTAAGTTGCTGTCTAAAGCATGTATTTTTTGTATAGAACCATTTACTGGGTCAACAGCTTTTGTTATTTCTTCACCTGTTGGAAATACATTTGTCTCGTTAACATCTGTAACAGAGTTATATAATCCTGAATATATTAAAGCATTACCTCTTCTAGCTTGTTCATTAGAATCTTCTCTTAAATAAGCTCTTACACCATAACCTACTTCGGTATTGTTAAAGCCGCCTCTAATTCTAGACTCTTCTATAATCCAGTTTCTTTCATTGGTAGCTGCGGTTCTACCAGTAGCGCTAGCTCCTGAAGTTGAGAATAAAGGATAATCAAAAGTAGCGCCGATAGGATTATTAGGCAAACCAGGAAACACAGGCCCATAAGCAGCTAAACCACTAGTTGTAGCATTAATATTCTTTTTAAGTACAAAAGCATTGAAGAATTTTATTTTAGCCATGTTTATATAATCACTTGTTATTAGTTGAATATTACATCAAAATCATTAGATAAAGTACTTAAGCCGTTTCCATTAGCATCTGTTAGTTTTAGCTTATAAGCACCATCAACTGCTTGTGCTGTAGATTGTATTATTCTATCTTGTCCAGAACCTGTATTTGGGGTTGCATATATCTCTGGATACAAAACACCTGTGATAGCGTCTACTACAGTTATAAAAAGCTGTTCTTTATTTCTATTAGCATCAGCCGAGCCATTTAAAAAGCTGTTAGCTGTCATTGTAAATAATTCTCCTCCTTTATCTTCTCTAACAACTACTGGAGGTTGGTTAACAAAGTTAGGAGCTACGTTTTGTAATTGACAATTTGTTAATTGTATAGGAGCATTAGTGTATAAGGGATCAGGAGATGCCGAAGTATCTGTAGCTAGCAGGTTAAAAGTATAGTTTTCATTTACATTGGCATTAGAATTAAACACAAATAAAGCATTTGTTTGTATTTTATATTTTGTAACACTACCAGAGTTATCAATTAGTATTTGAAACTCACTTGATCTATCAGCTCCAGTACCATCTATTACTTTATCAATAACTAAAGTAGAGTTAGTAGTTAAATTGTTTCCACCTGCATCAACTAATTCAAAGAACAAAGTAGCATCAGAACCGCTAGCAGTAGCCTCAGTGTGTATATATTGTATATTTTGACCTAACGCTGTATTGTTTCCTTCAGAATCTTTAACTCCTGTTGGTGTAGTAGTTATAACCTCGTTGTTTAAATCTGATATTAATCCAGATGTCGATGTCTCCCAGTATATGTCTAAAGCTGATTTGGTAGGTTCGGTTTCAAAAACACCTAAATCTTGCCAAGCTCTCTCAATACCTAGTTTTTGGTTTGGGCTTGAAACTGAGTAGTCGGGAGTTGCACCTATTTTAAAGTCTGTTTCTATTTTAGCTATAAATGGATTAGCTTGAGCGTTAAAAAATATATCATGAAAATTATAAACATCATCACCACCTACTATTGACTTGTAGTAAGGATACCAAGGTTGTGGTTTATCGTGGGCTGGATCTATACCACTTGGAAATAAAACACCTTTAGTTGTAGTCCACTGGCCAAGATCTTTAAAAGGTTCTATAGACACAACTTTTTCACCTTGCTTGCTAACTGTTGATTGAGTATTATAAGATCCATTGGCGCTAGAGTGTATTGGATTAACTCTATTATATAACAACACTCTACTATCAAAAGTAGTATCATTACCATTCACTTCAGAAAGTTCTCTAGGAATTTTATTTATATTATCTCCAAACAAGTTTAATAATGTTATTCTGCTTTCGCTATGAAAAGACGGTAAAGAATCTAAAGGGTTTATGGTTATATTACTTGTTCCTGGTTTTACAGCGGTATCCCATATTAACTCTCCTGCTAAAGCACCTGGAGTATAAACATTATAATAATCTTGCTCTTGTTGTTTAACAACTATTCTATAGCTGTAATAACCTAAAGGATTTGTTTCAGAGTATAAACCTGGATAACCTTCTTTTGATAAGCTGCTAGGTACTTCACCTCTTAGTGAAAATTCTATATAGTTACCCCAAAAACTAACGCTATCTGATCCAAAATTAGTATATGGAGCATATATTGTTGAATTTTTAAAACCTGAGTCTACACTTTCTTCACTATTTAATATAACATTAGAAGCTCTACCATACCT
>Ga0208667_1000274_pt1 | contig 24118 bp, 14 predicted proteins | sample 11BtaG_FD_184085 | JGI IMG/M metagenome (GOLD analysis project Ga0208667, IMG submission 184085) | Marine viral communities from the Subarctic Pacific Ocean - 11B_ETSP_OMZ_AT15265_CsCl metaG (SPAdes) (version 2) | ecosystem: Environmental > Aquatic > Marine > Oceanic | place: Pacific Ocean... | reverse complement strand
ACAGTTTATGAAAGATCAAGGCATACCTAATGAGCCATGCGTTATGAAACCTGACACCACTGTAGTGTTTAGTTTTCCTATAAAGTCTCCTAACAAAGCAGTTACTCGTAATGACCTAACAGCTATCGAACAACTAGAGACATGGCTAGAGTATCAAAGACATTGGTGCGAGCATAAACCTAGCGTCACCTGCACTGTCCGTGACGAAGAATGGCTAGAGGTTGGAGCCTTTGTTTATAAACACTTTGATGAGATGAGTGGTATATCCTTCCTACCCCACTCAGACCACACATACCAACAAGCACCCTATCAAGAGTGTAGCAAAGAGGAGTACAACAAACTCCTTAAAGCTATGCCTCGTAGCATAGAGTGGTCAGCTTTGTGTGATTATGAAAAGGAAGATAACACTGCAGCTATGCAAACACTAGCCTGTACTGGCGATACGTGTGAGATAGTTGACTTAACATAAAGGAGATAATTATTATGTTAGTATTTAATTTACTTGTACCTGTAGTCTACGCTTTAACACTTTACGGTGGTTACGATAATGTAGCTAAACCTGTAGCAAAAGCAACTTACGAAACAGGTGTTGTCGTTTACGAAAAGAGTGTAGACATTATTAAAGATATCACTACAGAAGATCCAGAGTAGTGTATGTCTTAGTACTCATAATGTCTGTTGCACCAGGGTATATCCAAGTCCAAGCAATTAATCATGTATACCCTACTATGGAGATGTGCAAGAGTAGCGCATCATACATACGCAGTGAACTTATAAGTAAGAAGCCTACACCTGAGTCCACTGTATCAGCATACTGTACGGAAATACCAACAGAGGTGTAATGAATATAGAGCGTGAAGCAAAGATACACATGGAAAGGAAACTAAAGCTTTTCTTCGAGGAGCTAGAAGTAAAGTTACGTCCTGTAAGAAAACACATAGAAGAAAATCTGCGTGAGGATATATACAAAGTCAGAGCTTTACAGGACATAGATGACATACTTATGATAGCTAAATACGCTACAGAAAAGTATGGTCTAAAATAAAAGGGTAGCCGTTGACTTAATTGTTGGCGGCTATTCTCCTTTGGCAGTGTCTTTGTACAAAGATAGTATAGCTCTAAACTGATTTAACTCACTCTCTGTCATGGTTAGTGGGTCTTTTATTTTAATAGCTTTTAGTTCTTTTTCCGTTGCACCTTCGTCACGTAGCTTTTCTAAACGTATCTTGTGGAAAGTTTTCTTAGCGTTTTTGTACTGTTCACTATTGCCAGAGTAGTTTATCGTATCGTATTTCTGTTTGTTTATCCTATGGTTTTCAGATAGAAAAGGCATAGCTTCATTTACTGCAGACCTAGTTTCTTTTATTATCCTGCTTACTTCTTGTCTACGATAAGTGTTTGTACCTTTCATAAAGTCCTTGTCAGCTAATAACTTTCTGGCTTTTCTTTCAAGCAAAGGAGATAGGGTTTCGTTAAACAGCCTGTCGTACATAGCAACCTGACTTCTTTTGTTTGCTCTAAATCCTCTTAGCCCTGCCATAGTGTATACTTTTTCAGCAGCCGTTTTACCCCTGACTACCCTAACACCAAATATAGAACTTAGTGGATTAGGATCGTACAAATCCCCTTCTCTAGTTGCAGCACGTAGCTGACTAAATTCATTCTCTTCGTTAGTATCACGAAATATGTCTAGTATATTATCTAGGTATCTGGTAGCTTCAAGAGAAAATACTTCTCCCCCACCCCTTTTAATTAACTCTACTTCACCAGTGTCACTAACCACAGCTTTTTGTCTTTTATCTTTATGTATATCTGTATCACGAACAAAACCTACAGCCCTGTCTATTGTCTGAAAGGGTCTAGTAAATCCAGCTAAGAAACTACCTGCACGTCTTTGTAGTTCTGCTGCACCAGCTTCTCCGTTAGTTTCATCAAACATCATGTTAAGGATTCTATACATATCGTTACCAAACTGTATGTCTTTAGCAAACTGACCTACACCTAGTTGAACGAGACTATCCTCTATTGCCTCTGGTGTACTTGTTGCATAGTAAGGCAACACACCGTCCTTCACAGGGCTAGGATCAGCAGCTTTACCTAAAGGTCCAAGTGTTCCTTGCCTAGATAACTGGTTAAACAATCTACCCATAGCTAAGAACTCTGACATAGGAAAGGCGTTCTTCGTGTCGATAACTGTGCCACCCCCAACATCTAATTGTGTAGACTCTAACCCTCTGTCTTGTCTCTCTTGATCCATACGAGCAGCTAGCACTAAACCTGTAGTACCCACAGCCGCACGACTAAAAGCCTCCATAGTTTTTATGTCTGCTTTACCTCGCATGATAGCAGCAGTAGGTGATATTAATCCTGCAGGACCAACCTGATAGACAGTGGCTACAGTGTTATTGAAGAATCTACCAAACGGTAACACAGAACCTAACACAGGCAAGTTGGATATACTTTCTACAAATTTAGCTGTGGTTCTAATAACAGGCGCTTGCTCTACAGTCGTGTAGTCTTTTGAGAAAACACTCTTCATTGTACTGTCTAGTGCAAGCCCCATTACATCTTCGTCTATTGCGTTAAGGTTGTTTGTACGCATTGCATCAGCAAGAGTTACATTGTTTTTTATTCTAAGCTGTTTGTCTAGCTCTGTCATAAACATCTGAGATTTAGTGAAGGTATCCTGTGCTCTAACGCCTGTTAACTTGGTAGATGCATCAACAAAACCCTCTATAGTTCTATATACCTTGTTGTTTGGATTCATATCAAACTTATCTGCTGATATTTCTACACCAGTTCCCCCCACTGTCTCGTGCAGCAAGCTTTTTACTTCTTTATTTTCATCTAAGAACTTTATGTAAGCATCATGCGTAGTAAAAGGATCAAGTAAGTTTCTAAACTTGTCTCCTTGTATTTGTGCGTATACCTTACCTATTCTTCTTGCTTCTCTTCCTGCCTCTGTGTTGCCTCTTAACATACCGTAAGCGTAGAACATACCACCGTTTAAAGCATCAGCCACAGACTGTCCTAAGTAATACTGTGACCAGCCAAATATATTAGCTGCAGTTGTAGGCACAGATGACACAAGAGTTCTACGCCACACGTTTTGTAGATACATAAGTTGCTTCGGTTGTTTTTCTTTTGACAGATAACCTGGCAGTCCATCCTCTAGGGCATCTCGTATCTCTTTACGCTCTAACGCTTGATTAATTATGTCATTACCCATAACAACACCAGCGTTTAGTTTGTTCTTCGCTTGAGCAAATACCGAAAGTTCTCTACCTAAACCACTAGAGTAAGACGCTATCACATCACTAAGTTTTACTTTAGCTGCTGCTGCATCTCCTAAGTGTATACCTGTAGCTTTCTCAAAGTCTTTTGACATGGCAACAAATTCCTTGTCAGGCATGACACGTATTACATCTGTTAAAAAATCTGATATAAAAGTATCTTTGTTTACCGTTATACCTTTTTTTCGCAATAGCCCTACAAGACCTGTTTCTTTATCTGGCCCTAAAAGTATCTCACCTAATAAACCTTCTGGCATCATTTGATTACCACGGATTTCTTTACCAGCTTCTACTTTCTTAGCCCATGACTTATATCCCTGTCGTATTACTTTACTAGCCTCAAATCCTACATCTGCATCCACTAAACCTTTTTTAGTAAACTTACGCATAGCCATCTCTTTTTGGGCATCTGCTAAACTAGTCTTGCCAACTAGTCCTCTTGCTCCACTACCTACTAATGAAAAAGCAGGAGCAACTGCACCACCTAACATGGTACTAAGTAATACTTGTTTTTTATTTATTGTATCTACAGAATCATCTACGTTTACATCTAAGTATATGTCCTGTATTGCTATGTCTTGAAAGGCTGCAACTGTAGCGTCTGCCCCAAAGGTTGCACCTAGCTCAAATACTTTTCCTTTTTTAAGTCTATTTTGATTAAAGTCTTTTAATGATTCATACCCAAGCTTACGATACCACTCAGACCTAATATTAATTGCAGACTGATCTAGTGCTAGTTTACCTGCTTTAGTTCTAGCTGCACCTTTACCTATTTTACCTATTAAATCATCTTGTGCTTTTTTTACTGCTTTCTTAACTTCTTTTGAGTTAGCTCCTTTTTTGATAGCCTCTTTGTAGGCTCTCTTACTAGCTTCTTTTATTGCTTTCTTACTAGCTGTAGTTACACCTAAAGTAGCAGCCCTACCTACACCACCAGTAAGAAGACCTAAGTAGTTGGATGGGTCTGCTGCTGCAGCAAAGACATAATCTTTTATACCATCTATTTTACCAGAAAGAGTTTCGCCTCTGTTAAATAAGTTACCTAAACTATCATACAATCTATACGCATCTGCAGCAGCAGCTTTGTCTGCTTCACTACCCTTACGTACAAACTGTACCTCACCTGCTGTTGATAAGGTGTTTGCATTAAACCAGCGCATATGGTCTACAAAATCATTGACTAGCTTATTGTCATCCTCCATAGTACGATAGTCTTCGCCTTTATTTCTAGACATGTACTCACGTATGGTATTTAGATTACTGCGTGTATGTAAATCTTTTATTTTAAGAACTTTATCAGGGGCTGTGGTATCGAATAACTGATCCTCTTCTGAATCATAATCATCATCAAACAAAGCATCTACAGAACCTGTGAACTTTTTCTTAGGCGATACAGTTAAAGCTGTGCCATAACTATCGTCAAACAAATCATCTATATTGCCTTTATAAACTTCTGACATTACAACTCCAACTGTTTAATTAATTCATCTATAACTGTTTTAGTTATATAAGGGGATAGTCTATTCTTACCAGAAAATCTGTTCCAATAAGCTAGTAACTTATCTTTATCATTTAGTATGCCCTTATCTCTGGCATCTTTTACAAATGTGTTAATAACTAAAGTAGTTCTTTCTTTACTCTGATTTAAAACAGATTCAGTTACAGCACTATCTGTTACCTCTGATTTTGGATCTCCTGTCTCAGCATCATTTATGTATACTTTTCCATCAGGTGTTACACTAAAACTCTGACCTCCTAAATTCTGTGTTGAATAAACTGTGATCTTAGGTTTAGCTTCTTCCTGTTCCTTTTCTTCTCTTCTTCTTTTCTCTGCTCTTCCAGAAAGCCCTCCCTCACGAAAGAACTGTCCTATGTCATCAAATAAACTTGGCGTATCTTTAGGGTCTACTTTAGTTTCTGGTATTTCTATTTCAGGATCAGCATCTCTACGCTCATCTGCTTGTGGGGCCATTTGACCACCAAGTTCTGCTGGTGGTAACACCTCTTCAGTTATTTCTTGACCAGGGAATAAAAAACTAGGCTCTGGAATAGCCCTAATAGCAGCATCTATAGTCCCATCATCTTCATACATTGTGTCAAAGTTAAACCCTCGTTTCTTTAGAGTCTCCAAAACAGAGGTATCTTCTGAATCTAATTCTTCGTTGATCATAGTACCGTCTGCTTTAATTCTACTAAAAAAGATATTACCTATCAATTTACCATTTGCATCCACATTGTATTTTAATGTTGTACCATCTTTTACTTCAGTAATAGTATTTCCTTGATCTGCTGCTATCGCACTTTTTAGCTTAGATGACAGAACAGATTTTTTAAGATCATCTTTTTCGTCTGCTTCTGCCTGTGCCACTAAACCTTCTATAAGAGGATTTTTAGACATGGATTGAATATCAGATAAAAAGTCATCTCCATAAAGTTTATAGAACTTCTTTACAACCATTAACTCTGCTTTATCTTCTAGTCCTTGTTGCTCACCTTCACCTAAAGATTTTTTGTAAAGCTCTGTCTTTCTAAGATCTGAAAGGGCTGATTCTTTTTGTCTTAAATATTTATCGTATGTATCTACAGGATCATATACATTTGCTGTAGCCTGATCCACAGTCAAGTATACAGAGGCTCTGTCGGAAGCTAGGCTATCATAAGCATCCTGTCTAGCTAATTCTATCATGCTCATCCTATTTGGATCATACCCTACTCTTGCAGCTTTCTTAGGATCAACAGCAAGTAGTTTTTGAAACGTTGTTCTTTCGTCAGTAGGAACAGACATATCTTGTTCGTTAGCTAATAGACCATATGAACGCTCTAAAAATTCTTTTACATCTCCCTCTTCAAATAGTTCTGCACCTTCAACTAAAGTGTCTACCTCTGAGAAACTTAAAGTACCGCCACCTTTTGCAGCACTGTACTTAGTTAAGCCTTTTACAAAGTTAGGCAGTCCATTTTCACCTGAAGATATAGCAGCTTTTATTTGTTGAGGACTTGCACCTAAGTTACGTGCCTGTCCAGCTAACATGATACCGTTGTTTACTAATTTTTTTCTATTCTTAAATACTACTTGAGCCTGTTTGTACTCTTCATCTAGTAAATCTTTTTCATCTTTCTGTGCTTCAACTCTTTGATTTATACCTGTGCTTATAGTGTTAAGAAAGTTTGTTGTAAATGAGTTCCAATCAAATGCCATCTTACATGTCCTCCCTAGCCATTAAGCCTTTTTTCTCTACGGCCTGTAGTTCTACTGGCTCTGGCGGTGCATCTACAGTATCCTCTTTTGTTTCTACTTCTGTAGCACCTTGTTCTTCAAGTGAAGCTGCCATGTCCTTTAGTAACTGAACACCTTTATCATCTTCTCCACCTGCTTCAATACCCCTATCAATTGCTGCTCTAAGCATCATCTCTACTTTTTTCTGTTCTTTTTCTTTTTGCTGTTCTTGCGGATCTACTGCACTGTATTTGAAATCTATCTCGTATGTTTTTGCTACAGCCGCTAGAAACTCTGTTAGCACAGGAGCAACCACTAACCCTACATCTAAATTGTGTATACCGTTCATAACAGAAGACATGTACAATGTTTTAACAATAGGCTGTAGAGGTATGCCCATGTCAACTACAGTCATTATATCATCTATTATTTCTGGATCACGAAAGTTTGTAAAGTAGTATCCTAATGCTTGATCTACTGTGCTTGTTTCAGAAGGGCGTTCCCACGGTCTTTCTTTAGGCGTTGTGGTTAACGACTGTCCTGGTATTGGTGCTCCAAAGTTTACTTCTTCCATTTTGTTTTCCTATTTAGTAAATCCAGCGCCAAAGTATAGTCCTACTATGGCAGATACTATGTGTGTATCTAGTGGTGTAATTACAAAGCCTTTAGCCATCTTCCATTGTATAGCGTCATCAGGTCCAAACATCCAGTTCCAAAAACCACCAGTTGCTTCTGTATATCCTACATATACACTTACTTCAGGATACCATACTGCGACTAGCTTTGGCAAGACAATAATGCTAAACACTGCAGATAAAGCTATTAATCTTCTAGTCCAAGCAAAGTGCTTGTCATCCTTGCCAGCGTTACGTGCTTCATCTACAGCTTGCTTCCTGAAGTTGGCACGTTCCATAAGCATTTTGTTGTTAGCTTCTTTAGCCTTTATGGACTGCCCCCATATAGACATCACTCCACCTAGTATAGTGGAGAACAGCATAGTGATTAGTTCTAGGGGTAGGCCAAACATTAGTTATGTTCCTTGATTAATTTGGAGTATCGCTAGGCGATTCTTCTGAAAAAGCATCTCTTACTAGACGTGTATACTCATCACCTTTAGTTCCGAAAGAGTCTGCTCCTGATACACCTGTATACAACCACTCTTCTGCAGAAACTGCTCCTTGATTATGTGCATAACCTAAAACTCCAAGCTTTTCTTTCATAGACATATCTCTATACTCCTGAGAGTTCTTTGTTAAGGCTATGTGATTTGCTGTAGTATACGCTTTAAATGCTCTATCTTGTAGATCCTTGTCTTTTCTAAAAGCCTTTCGTGATTTAGCATCGTGTTTTAAAGTTATGCCCAATATTCTTGCTGCATCCAATTTAGCAACCTCGCCCATTTGATACCTACCGTCATAATGTTTATTTGCTCCTCCTCTAATGTTATAACGATCTGAACTTTCCTTTTGTGCTATAGTCTCTCTAAATGTATTAAATAAACTTTCTGGAATATTTTCTACTTTGGCATCAGGTTTAGGTGGATCAAAATATGCAGGAGCATTACCTGAGTTAAGTAAGGCTATTACTTCCGCAGTTAGCTCACCTGTTATAGGTAAATCAGAAGCCTTTTGTAACTTTCTTATAGCTCTTGCTGAACCCTTACCTAGTATGCCATCTACACCCTGTGGCTTGTACCCTAAATCAGTTAAAGTTTGCTGTGCATCTTTTACGGTTGTTCCTGTTTTTACGGCTATTCTAGGGCTACCCAGCCCTCCTTCTGGTATAGGATCAAGCCGCACCTCATCAATATTAATGCGGTCACTATCAACATCAACACTTTCAACCTCATCTCTAACCTCTCCTAGTTTTTGTGAGTCAAGTCCGTATTGGATATCTTGTACACTGCCCTCTGGCGGTCTTAAATCCAACTTATCTAGCAGTCTACTTTGTAAACTGTCTATGTCTAATGTGGGATCAGCTTTACGCATCATACCCATAGGCATTTTTATTATGCCTTGCTTCTCTAGACCGTCACGGTTAGCACTCAGTATATCTAACACAGTAGATCTATTTACGTTGCTAAATCTAGGTGCTCTGTCTACACGGACCTCCTGAGTAGGAAACTCATCAGGCTGATAGTATAATGGATCAGACATATCATTTAAAACACGAGTTGCAGTAGACACTGGTGTTTTGGCTGGCGGCAACTCTTCTTGTTTTATTGGCTTGTTGGCTATAGACCTTTGACCAAGACCTTTTTGTTCTCTGGCATCAAGAGCTTCTTCATCTATTTGTGCAAAGTTATTTCTTATTACGTTTGCTACAAAGTTCTCAAAGTTGTCTTCCATTACAATAATCCTCTATTAATGCTATTATGTAGCAAATATGCCTACTTTACTCGTTGCCATGCCATTAACTATAGCGCCCAAAAACGTACCTGCAGCACTCGCTAAACCACCACTTTTTTCACCATCAGAGGCTATGTTTTGTAGGGCTAATTTATTTTCTCTATCCATAGCATTGTCTGCTGTTCTCCAAACATACTCCATGAGATCTCTTTCTTGTTGCCATAACTCAGCGATACCTGCTGCTGTAAGATTGTTAGCAGCCATAGCTTCACGCATAGCAGCCTCATTATCTGCAGCATTGTTTATTGTCGCTATACTTTGTCTCCATACAGCATTAGCTTGCGCTATCACTAATTGATTTTGTGCGTTGAAGATATCACGTTGTGTATCAAGCTCTGCCTGAAACTTAGTCATACTATTTTCTTCACCTGCATTAAACTGTTCCATAGCATTTTCTTGTGCTAGATTAAATTGATCTACTTGTGTAGTTAAGCTTGCAAAAAACTGTTCCGCTTGATTGGCGCTCTCAGCATTAAATTGTAAAGATGCGTTCTCAGCGGCTTGGTCAGAAAATATACTTTGTACAAGTGACTGTGCTTCAAACATAGTAGCTTGTTGTTCGTTGTCTAAATTAGACATGTCCATTTGTAAAAATGCTTGAGCTTGTTGTGCTGCAGCTTGTTGTCTGTTGTTTAGGTTAGTCACATCCACTTGTGTTAAAGCAGCAACGTCAGCTAAAAGTTTAGCTTGTCTGTTATCTAAGTTAGCTAAGTCAACTGTTTGTGCTAACTCAGAGTTTCTGATAGCACGAGTTTGCTCTGCTGTGAAGTTTAGATTGGCTATCTCTGCAATACGTTCTGATCTTATAATATTTACTTGTTGTTTATTAGTAAGCTCTTGACCTTTCATAGCTGCTTCTATCTGTGCATTTGCAAGAGCAGTTTGTTGACGTGCAGATAAGTTTTCTACTTCGATGTTTAACTTATTAGTCATGTTAAACATTCTAGTTTGTTGTTCGTTGTTTAACTCTATTTCTCTTTCTGCTAACTGATTAGACACATTAAACAAAGATGTTTGTTGTCTGTTATCTAGAACTCTACCTTCCATAGCTGCTGTAGCAACAGCATCCTGTATAAACGCTTGTTGTTTACTTGTAGCGTTTTGCATCTCTGTTTCAAATGCTTGAGTGCTTTCTATTACAGCCATCTGTTGCTCGTTAGAAAGAACTTGCCCCATCATGGATGCTTTTACTTGTAGATTAGACAACGCAGTTTGTTGTGAGTTAGACAGGTTAGCCATCTCTACTTCTAGATTCTGTGTGGATTCTAGTATAGACATCTGCTGTCTATTTGTCAGGTTCAAGTTATTTACTTCTGCGTATCTAGAAGCGTTAGCTAGTGCCACGTTCTCACTAATACCCAGTGTTATATTTTGTAGACCTGCTCTAAGTTGTGCCTGTGCTAGTACAGCCTCTTGAGTGTTACTTAGGTTAGTTAACTGTAAGTTAGCATTGTTCATGCTGTTTTGCACTGCCATAGCTTGTCTGTTATTTAAATTCTGTAACTCAAACTTCTGTGCTGCTGCTGCGTTAGATAAAGCTACAGCTTGTTTGTTACGAACATTTTCCATATCCATAGCTGCAAATGTAGCTGCATCAGCTTGAGCTATAGGTATAGCGCTCTCCATAGCAGCTTGTATCATGGCGGCTCCTACCATAGAGCTACCACCTAAACCTCTGGCGTTCATAACTTCATTAACTCTACGTAAAGCTCCTGCAGCCCATGCAGGTGTGCCATCGTCAAATGAAGCCATAAGTTTTTCTAGCTGACCCTCTACTGTTGACTGTGGGCTAACTTCACCTAAAACAAACTTTGCTTCTAGTTGTTGAGAAAAAGTAGCTGTTTGGGCCTTACCTTTGGAGTCTTCATTTAGTGCTGTAAGAGTTGCACCAGTGACAACAATCTCTTCTACATTTAGTATTTCGTTTACGTCAACTAACTCAGAAGCAGAAACATTTGTTTCCTCTGCAGTTACATCTGGTTTAAACTCTGATTTCTTTTCTTCTGCACTGGCCTCTTCAGAAAACTTAGCAGCGTCTGCCACTTTTGTAATGGAAGCCTCTGCTGACTGAGTAGGGTTCAGTGTGTAATCTACTTCTGCAGTTGCTTTAGGTGTATCCCCTGCAAACTTAGCAGCTTCTATATCACCTTGCTGTTCAATCTGTTCAGTAGTTGATTTAACATAACTGTCAAATATCTCTGCAGTAGGTAACTCACCGCTATCTAAACTACGTTTTACTTCTGGTATCTGTCTTATTGTATCAAGAGTTTCAGGTGACAAACCAAGCTGTGCTAAATCCTGTGGACTCATTGTTTCAGCTTTCATCAAAGCTTCGTCAGATGGTGTTCCTGTTGCAGAAGCAAAATCTTCTAGTGCAGTTTTTACCTTTTCTTGAGATGTAACTGCATCGTAAGTTGCCTCACGAGGATTTTCTGGTGTATCTATTGCACCAGCTTTAGTGGCTAACTTTACAATTACATCATCAGCATCTAAAACCTGACCTGTTTCAGAATCTATAAGCTGCCCATCCTTTTCAGTTATTTTGTATACATCTTGATCTGTTACTAGGCTTGTAGGGAGTGAAATAGTTTTAGCTAAAGATTCAGCCACACTAGGAATCTCTGTAACTTTTACACGCTCCTCTGCAGCAAGTAAGTCTGCGTAGGTACTTTCTATTAAAGATTGTGCGTTTTCTAAATTTGTTTTTGCAGTGTTGTACTCTTGCGTTAAACGTTCTTTTTCTTCTGCAGAGACTAAGTTACTGTTTGCTGTAACTGCTGCAGTTAATATATTTAATCTACCTTGTGCAAACTGTTGATTCTGATGCCCTGTACTTATAGAGATACCTAAATCTGGATATGATATTTGATAATACTTACCAGGTTTAGTAAGTTCTACTTTGGAGTCTTTTGTTATATTGGTATATTCTTGTAAAGTAGATTTAGTCCATGTTTTGTCTTGATCTAAATTTTTATTCTTACCATCTGTACCTTCATTGAAGTCAGTTGCAAAAGCACCTGCATAAGCTTCTTCAGAGTTAGTGTATAAACCTGATGGATCTGTTAAATCATTAAAAGCTTGTTGTGCATCTGTTAAAGTTTTCTGTGCATCTGCATAAGCTTTCTGTGCTTCATCTAAGATTGATTGAAGGTTATCATCTATAACTGTATCGTCTACCTTAGTATCGTCTACCTTTGTATCGTCTACCTTTGTATCGTCTACCTCTTCATCTGTTTCTTCGTCTTTTTTGGTCAAATCTATGATAGCGCCTGTCTCTTCTACTTCTTTAGTATCATCAATAACAGTTGTATCGACATCAATATCTCTCCCATCTAAAACTGCAGCAGAATCATTATCAACAGGTAAACCTATGGATGTCCTATAATTTTGAACTGCTTCAGAGTAGTCTGCTGCACTTGTGTACTCTTTTCCTTGAAAATGATATGTGTTAGTATTTGGATTAAAATAGTTTTCTGTTGAACCAGAGCCAGTACCAGAGGAAGTTCCTGTTTTAACCATCTTAGATTCAATACCACTGCCAGGCTCCCCTGCAACTTTAGTGTACTCTATACCATCAACAACAACTTTATCTCCTATATTAGAACCTATAGAAGCATCTTTTAAAGTACTATGTGTGTCTTCTTTAATTGTTGTTCCTGTAACTTCTGTGCCAACTGTAGAAGTACCTGTAGTACCTGCTGCTGCACCTGTAACTTCTGTGCCAACTGTAGAAGTACCTGTAGTACCTGCTGCTGTCTCTGCTTCTTGAATTACAGCGTCAGGTATATTAGCTTCTGATTGTAATTCTACTAATAATTTTGAGGCTAATTCTGGATTTCCACTTTCTTGTGCTATTTTAATTTGATTAATGCGATTATCAAAGTCTTCTGGTTTAGGTGCAGCACTTACGGTTCCAACATTTTTCAACAACTTATTTTCTGCATTATATTGTTGTGACTCTTCTTGCAGTTGATTTACTGTTTTACCTTGTTTTTCTGCTCTGTATTTCAAAGTAAGATCATTACCTTGTTTGTGTACAGCCGCCTCTATACTATATGGATCAACAGATTTTGCTGACATATCTGTAAAAAACTTATTATAATCATCTCTAGAGTTTAACTCTACGTTTGTATTCTTAGCGTGATTTAAGTACGCTTCTGCAAAACCTTTTTGAACCCTAACTTTACTACCATCAGGAAAAGTAATCATGGCCGAATCGTCTTGCGCACCTGTGGCTACATCTGTTAATACAGGTCCACCTTCGTTCATACCGATACCTGACAGGGGTTCACCCTCTACACGTTGCTTGGCTATTTCAGTATAGCGTCCTAGCATAGAACCAGCAGAAGGTGTGGCTGCAACAAATGCATCCATCTGTTCTTTTCTTGCTGGGCCATCATACCCTAGTTCAGTTAGTAACTGATATGTTTGTTGAGTATTAAAACCTTTAAACTTAGCCATTTATGTCACCATGTATATTATTAAACCTAGCATCGCTGCTCCAGTTATTATGATTAGTATTGAAAGAGTCCAAGTAACTATTGCTTCTTGTATCTCTGCTTTACGATACTCTTGGTCTTTCTTCTTCTTGCGTATCTTTCCTTCAGTAGCAACAAGCTCATCCCATGCAGATGGCCCCATGCTGAAACTGATCCAATCCTTTAGCTCTTTTCTCATAGATTCAGCTTTTCTTTTAGCTGTAAATATTTCTAGAGCTTCTGCCTCAACAGATCCTCCATTAAGTGCTTTCCACCAAGGAGGGTTTTTATTTTTTTGTTCAGCATAGGACAGGTCACTCATAGCACCTGCCCATTGTGTCAACTGTCCTGACATATCTTGTAGGTCTTTACCTACTTGAAAGCCTTTCTTGAGCGCATTAAATGCTACAGTCGCACCACCTATGATGGTAACTGGGTCCACAAGCACTCTCCCTACTTTTAGTGTGGTTTATTTAAATGTCATCCAAACTGCTGTTGCTATAAAAGTAAGTACTGCTACTGTTCCCATTTTTACTGTCGTAGCCCATATACTTTTTTTAGTTAGTCTCCAAGCATCTAACAGTCCACGCATCTCACGTATATCATTAGCTGCGCTGGCATCCTGTAAACCTAACTCATGCAATGCTTTACTTGCACCTTTCTTAGCAGCACGATCTAACATATTTTCTAGTTGTTCTTCTGTTAACTCTATCATTTGGCTATCGCATAAAAAAGATATTTTGCATTACTTACATTCATATAACGTGCTGAATCGTAGTTTATTATAATCCCAGAGTCAGCAGGATCAACTATGTCAGAGTCTGTTACTTTTTCACTTGTGTCATTCAAAAACCAAAATGTATCGTTTCCTGATACAATCCCATGATGATCTGTGAACATTAACCAAGGGCTAGTTCCATCAATTCTTTTAACGATAAATAAAGCACACCCTGAACTAAACCCACAGTCAATTGTCTGATTAGTACCATTACCTGTGAAAGTTCCAACCTTTGAAACACCATCGACTGTGCCAAATAAATTAGCAATATATCTTTGACCCGACTGATTAACCTGAGTCCAAGTGCCTAAACTTATATTGGTATCTGTTGGTGCTGTACCATTCCACGCTGTTGAGATAGTTTGTTCATCAAAGTCTTGGTCTAAAAGAATATAGCCGTTTGTTGTTGATGTTAAACTTTTGTGCCAAACAACCCAGTTACTTGTACTGCTTGTCTTCTTAATCCACATCATCTCAGGAGCTATCCCTAAATTGTGGCCCTGCGTTCTGTTTGCTCCTGTACCATTCCAATGAACTTGATCATAATAATTTGGTGCTCTTGACCACATAATTCCATCGTAGTTATCGCTTTCTACACCTAAAAACCCATCATTAAAATCCCACTTACGATCTGTGTCATCTTGAGCCGCGCTGGTTGCTTCTGTAAAAAGTTTTTTATGTCCTGTTAATCTATGATAAATTCTTCTATTTGCAGTGCCACTTGAGGTGTAAAGATTAAGCACTAGGTCAGTGATAAAATTACTTTTATATTGTGGTATTTCATCATCAAATCTATCTACCACGGCAAACACGTTACTTGCTTTTGTAGGAATTGCCATTGGTCCTCTTCGTATTGCCATGTACGCATAGGTTTGCGTTGCATTAAAAATGTTAATGTCACCCAAAAGCCCAACCCTAAAACCATTATTAATGGGTATGATACCCCCTGCAGTTCCATCCCCACTTTCAGCATCATTTGTATTCCATTGTAAGTAAGGATTATTAGAAATACCGTCTGCTGCCCCTCCTGTTAACATGTTTTGAACATGCCAGTTTCCAGTTGTACTGATTGCTTTAGCCATAATAAATTGAGCTTCAAATCCTAGATTTACATCTATTTCACTAGCAGATCCGTCTGATTGATACGTGCCGCATTTGATGATATCTTGATCCCCTGTAATACCAAAACCACCATCGCCATTATTATGTGCAAATAAATATGCCACGTAACTTGAATTATTTCCATTGACTGCTTCATCAGTGCCTACATAAAAATTACTTGCGTTTGGTTGCGTTGTTGTAAATAAAGCGTTGTTTGTATTTTTTGCATTAGTATCATTTAGAAGTAAAAATTCACCTGCGCTTAAACTATTATGCCACACTATCCAGTTTTGTTCATTTTGCGAACTAGTTTTCTTAACTATAATCATCCCAGGAACGGAAGCTAAACTATGGCTTATTGCTCTATTGTCGCTTCCGTTGCCTGTCCATGTTATTACATCAAAAAATTTAGGGGCCTTTTTCCAAGACCACGACTGATAAAAATAGCTTGAATTATTTACCCTACTTTGAGTGCCTACCCTAAAACCATTTGCAGTAAAGTCTGTCATATAACCAGAAGAAGGTGTATTATCTGTGGTTGCACTAGAATTAAGGAAATTATTTGCCCCTCTTACTGTATCGTTAATAATATGGCTTACGGCACTACCACGAGACTTAATCCAAACCATTCCACTTTCAGCAGTACCAGATACATAATTAACACCTCCTTGAGCAAAAGAAACTCTTCCAGTGGCAGTAAAGTCACCGCCAGTGCCTAAGTTTTTACCAATAGCGTAGTCCTCTGTTAAAGGACAGTACATAATAGGATTTAATGCAGATAAAGTTGAGACAGCAGTAGCGCCACCGTTAGAATCAATAAAAATCCTACGATTAGATTCTGTAGATAAATCACGATAGGTGTAGTCAAGAAATACATGAGCTAATCTACCTTCTAAAAAATCGCCAGAGCGACCAGGCCCTCCTCCAAGCGTATGATATTGACGGCTAAATTCTATAGGGTCATTGTCGTAATTACTAAAAGAAAAGTGATTTGTCTCATCCGTATCGTCAACGTAAATATATCTATTTGAACTATTTCCTAACTCCATAGATATTAAGATATGTACCCAGCCAACTTTAAGATTAAGTGAGCTAGATGTTGCTGATAATCTTCTACTAGATCCTTGCCAACCATATATAACTATATCGTTACCGTTTTTAATAAATACCTGAAAAGAATAAGTACCATCGTCAGCACTATATATGTAATGATTTCCACTATCATTCCTTCTAAAAACCCAAGCACTAAAAGTAAAAGTTTTACTATCAGAGTTACTACTAAAGTCACTATCTCGCCCTAAGTAATCGCTATTACCTCCAAGCCTAGTACTAGTGCCTAAACCAAAATTTCCAAGAGTAAGACCTGTTTCGATGGTAGTGCCATTTTCTTCAACACCTTTCCAAGAGTTAAGGCTAAAAAGGCTTTCTACATTTGGGCCTTCAGCAGGTCCTCCTGCACCACCGCCTAAAAGCTGCATCATTATACCTGACATTAACTTACGTTCCCTGATATTACGCAGACAGTTCCGCTTATAAATAAAATTGTACAGACCCCTCTAGTTGCAAGAGTCACACTGCTTTTATCTTCATCTGTACCTGCGATATACGCAGTTGTAATTGAGCAAGTCACGGTAACATCTCCGCTTGTGTTGTTAAAAACAGAAACAGCATCCCCTGCTGAAAATGTACTGTTTGGAATTGTTATTGCACCACTTGATCCAACCTCTATAAAGTTACCTACATCTCCTGTAGCTAAAGTATAGCCTGATGTTTTGGCAGAGCCAGACTGAGGGATGGCTCTTATTTTACCGTCTGCATCGCTTATAACAAGTGAAGAATCAATAGTCATAGCGGTTGAACTGCCATCTCCGATACGAAACTCATCAGCGCTTCTTGCTACTTCTAAAAACCAATTGTGTTCTGTTCCTCCAGAAGACTTCCCTTGAATTTTTAATTTTGTTGATTGGTTGTTATTAGCTGCTAATATTTCAGCACCACCGTCATGTGCTTGTGAGTTTGAAATAACGTTGCCACCAAAGTTAGCTCCTGCATTAAACGTAGCTGCTCCTGCTGCTGACATATCAAGGGTAAGGGCAACTATTGTACTACCACCATCTTCTCCACTAAATTTAATGTCTTTATCATTAACAAGTGACCTCATCTCAAAATCACTACTGTTATTTTTTAATAGACCAATACTTGTACCACCATCCTTAAAAAAGAAATCACCACCATCAGCATCAAGAATAATATCGCCACCAACATCTATGGTAAAATCACCACTTTCAGATAAACTAGCACCAGTTAGAACAGTATTACCAACCTTAATTGTATTGTTGAAAGTAGCCGCGCCAGCGTCGGACATATCAAGGGTGAGGGCAGTTACAGTTGATCCACCATCGTTGCCTTGAAAAACCATATCTCCATCAGATATTGCAGAATAAAAATAATACCCTGCATTATTATTACTTGCTAATTGACCAAATTGAGTGCCACCATCTTTTAAAAGAATATTTCCACCATCAGCATCAATAGTAATATTACCACCAACATCAATAGTAAAATCTCCACCATCGGATATAGTTGAATCATTGATTGTTATATCATCTACAGTTAGAGCAGTTAGTGTACCTAGTGATGTAATATTAGTTTGCGCTGCTGTTTGTAATGTACCAGATAATTGAGTTGCTGTCAACCTTCCTGTACTTGGATTGTAAGTAAAACCTGTATCAGTTTCTAATCCTTGACTTCCTGTAGCACCATCAACAAACACTGGAAAAATAGTTTCATTTGCAGTATTGTTTGCAGATATAGTTACTTGTGTGGCTAGGGCTGCTGTACCTGTAGTATCCTGATTGAGTGTACCCACTGTAAAATCTAGAGTACCATCACCGTCTTGATACGCTACTGTAATGCCACTTTCAGTGTTGCTAGATACCATAGCTCCTACAGTATCCTGAATAACTTCTGATAAGTCTATATTCGCACTGCCATCAAAACTTACACCATGTATGTTCACTGCAGATGCTAAAGCTGTAGCAGTTGCGGCATTACCTGTTGTGTCTTGATTAAGTGTACCCACTGTAAAGTCAATCGTATTATCAGCGTCTTGATAAGTTACTGTAATACCGCTTTCAGTATTAGAGGATACCATTGCTCCCACAGTATCAGAAATAAATTCGGCTAGAGGTGTTTCATTAACTGTTATTGCATCTGCCTCTAGTGTACCATCTACATCCACATCTCCAGATATATCTAAAGAAGCCGCAATAAGCCCATCAACCTGTAAGTCTTCGTGATTAGAACCTAACTTTAACTCAAACTTTGGACCTGTAGTGTTGTATGTAAATGTAGCATCGTCACCACTGCCACCTTCTAGTGTAATACCTGCACCGTTGACTACAGCAGATGTACTGTTGCCACTATCAAGAACAATGTTGTGATCATTAAGATTTACAGTCGTAGAGTTTACTGTTGTGGTTGTGCCTGATACAGTCAAGTCACCTGTAACTGTAAGATTATCTGCGACTGTAACCTCTGAGGTGCTGTGTCCTAATGTAATAGCTGTGCCTGATACTCCTGTACCAATAGATACAGACTCACTGCTGTTACCTGTGTCAACTACAAAGTAAGCATCTGACCCTTGTTTAATTGTAAAGGCAGTAGCTGAGTTATCAGATACAGCTACGTTAATATCTGTACCGTCAGCACTAATAGAGTCCAGTGCAATGTCACCAACGTTGGTAATGTTGTTATCACCAAAACTTACATTGTCACCAAATGTTTTGTTTGTTAGTGTGTCTGTGGTAGTTTTACCTACTAAAGTATCTGTGGTAGCAGGTAGTGTGAGTGTTATGTTTCCACTAAATGCTGAGTGAGCAGGAGCTTGTAGTTGAGCATAGTGTGCATTAGAAGACTCACAATAAAATCTAACATATGATTGTGCTCCAGAGTTTTTAATAGAGATAGCACCTGACTGCATATCAATACCGTTAGAGCCATCTATCCTAACAACACCTGAACCATTGGGTGTTAGTGTAATGTTACCGTTCGATACAGATACAATATCTTCTCCGTTAACATCAAGAGAACCCCCTAGTTGTGGTGTAGTATCTTCTACTACGTTAGCTATGCCTGATCCAGATACAGCTAAACCAGAAACTATAGTGCTACGTGTAATCTTTTTAAGTCCACCACCAGATGTATCTACAGCTAGAAATACGTCATCGTTAGCTACAGTGCTGATCTCAGATAAATCACCTACACCAGTAGGATTAAAGTTTGTACCGTCTGCAATCAACAAATGACCTGCAGTGTTAGTACCCATAGTGAGATCATCACCGCCAACGGTAAGATCACCTGTAAGTGTAAGGTTTCTTATACCAGTGTAGTCTTTGTTAGAATCAAGCACAACTGCTTTAGATGCAACGGCTGTACCTACAGCAGTACTACCTAAGTCAAGAGCGTTAAGTTCTCCAACAACTGCTGTTATGCCATCTAGTGTATTTATCTCTGCTGCTGTAGCATCAACTGCAGCTAGTTTAGTGAAGTCTGCTTGTACTAATCCTGATACACCATCTAGTAAGTTTAGTTCCGTAGCACTTGCTGTTACATTAGTGCCACCTATGTCAAGCGTAGTTACAGATAGTTCACCTGCAACTGTGGCAATACCGTCAGCGACAGTTATAAGATCCGTATCATCTGTATGCCCTATAGTAGAACCATTTATTACTACATCATCTATATCAAGAGAGCCGCCTGTAATTAATCCAGTAGTTGTAATAGTACTAGAGCCAGTGTCAATAGTGCCAAAACCTGATGTAATACTACCTGAGTTAAGTGCTCCTACTGTTGTTGCTGCAGTAGTAACTAAGTTAGGCATTGCCGTTATTTCATCATCAAAATATGCAGCCAGATCTGTAACAGCAACTTGTACCATTGTGCCGTTGTCGTTTAGTACAACACGATCTGCATCTGCTACAGTAGTAGAGGTAGCCGAAGTATCTCCATCTAGGATATTTATTTCAGCAGCCGTACTAGTTACACCATCAAGAATATTTAACTCTGCTGCAGTGCTTGTCACTCCATCTAAGATATTAAGCTCTGCTGCTGTTGAAGTTACCCCATCAAGAATATTAAGCTCTGCTGTAGTAGATGTAATGCCATCTAGTACGTTTAGCTCTATTCCAGTAGCTGTAACAGCAGTACCATCAATAGAAAGGGTATCTATTTCTGCTGTACCATCAATAAATATATTACGCCATTGTTGACTTGCAGAACCTAAGTCATAGGTATCATCGTCATCAGGTATAATGCTAGAGTCAACGTCAGCACCAAATACAACATTGTCAGAAGCGGAGTCACCAAGTGTTAGTGTACCACCATTAAATGTAGTAGTGCCTGTAACAGTAGCGTTACCTGCCACAGTAAGATTACCACCTACTGCTAAGTTACCTGATATATCTGCAGCACCATTGATGTCAATAGTGGTAGCTGCAATTTGTATTTCAGTGTCAGCAACAAGATCAAGCTGACCATCAGCACTAGAATTAATATAAATAGCAGTATCACGAAACTGTAACTTTTCTGTCGAAGCAACAAGTATATCATCAGAAAACTCAAAGTAGTCCTCGTCTTCCATCCATTTTATTACACCATCATTAGATTCGCCATCAAAGGTAAGTGTAATGTCTGTACCTGCAGTACCTGCACCAAAGGTTAAACTATGTCCTGCCATCGTACTAATAGGACCACCTTCTCCTGTTGTACCATCGTGTGTGTGTCCTGTACTAGCTGCAAAGGCTGCGAGAAGCTGATCAAACTCATCATTAGTGTCTGATGCTTGTATTACGTCACCCTCTGAGTATGTAGACTGTCTTGTATATGTAGCGCCCATTAACGTCTAGCTCCTAACTGATATTCTAATTGAAATCCCTTTAGTGAATATGGAGGAGACTCTCCATTGTCATCCACTCTTAATGCAACAGTAAAACCTGAACCTTCTACAGGCTGTCTTACAAGAGGTTGCGAACCACCCCCATAGACAAACTGTGTTGTAGATGACGCAGTAGTATATGTAGATACACCATACTGTGCTCCTACTGAAGCTGTGCTTAAACTATATGGTGCAGGTCTTGCCGCACCTGTTGACTCATTGTCATAACGTAAAAGTAAGTCAGCACTTAAAGCACCCTCTGGTGCATAGTTTAGTATAACTCTGTGCATTAACTTTCTAATCCCGACATCTCCGAAGTTTAAATCAGGACTTCTGTATCTTCCTTGTATTGCAGCACCATCAAAGTTATCCCCTTTTTCTTGTCTCATAATAAAACCATCAAAAGTACCGTGAATAACTTGTACATCACCCTCGTCTACAAATGTATCTGTGGTAGAGGGTTTTATACCTAAAGTTTCAGCAAACTCAAAGCCATCGCCCTTCATAACACATATTATACCTTTTGTTCTTTTTTGTACACGTCCATCTTTACTAAAGAATAATCTGTACTGTGTTTTGTCTGGTAGAACAACACTATCAAAAAGAGATGCATCTGCTATTTGATCATCAAACAAAGACTGTACTTTTTTAGATATTGTTCCTAGCTCAACGTCACCAATCCTAGCAGTACCAGCAACAGTCCTTAAACCATCAGGACCAAGAAAGATTAGATCACCTGCAAATTCTTGAATCGTGTTGCCGTTAACACATCCGATATTTCTGGTTACAGGCTCAACTGCAAAAGAACTTAGACCACTGCCTGTAAGTTTAAATATTCTATTCTCGCAAAATATAAATAGGTTGTCACGAAATACTTTTAATCCTACAATTGTATCATCTACTTTGATAGTTCCAGCACCGTCTGATGCGTCAAAACCATCTTCGTCAAAAGGTTCGCTAAAAACTAGCGTTTGCGGTGTAGTAGATTTACCTGCATAAAACATGTGATTTCTAAAAGCAGCAACAAATTTAGAACCTGATACTGAGCTTTCACTAACGTCTGTGGCGGTCATTGATGAGTTAAATACTACAGGAGCGTTAGTACCATCAACACAAATTAATTTATTGTTGCCGTCAAAATTAAATCTTTCAAAAGCGTACTTACCTGCACTAGTTCTGCCTGTATCTCTTTCAGTCCAACTTTCAGATACGGTATCTGTTTTTGCGTGGTTTGCTGCAGTTGTACTTGAGGTTGCTCTAGTTACACCTGTAAAGGTTCCAGATGTTATCCCTGTGTATGTAAATATTTCACTGTTTATTTGAAGCGTACCACTAGATGAAAAACCTGTTGTTGACTCTACTGAAATAGTTCCAGAGCCTGTCATGGCAGTAGTAGATACTATCTTCAGAGAAAGCTCTGTCGTACCTGCTGAAAATATTTTTTCGCCTCTGGCTGCAACTACCCTATCCGAAAATATAGTAGACATTAAAATCTTTTCACTAGAGGTATTGGTTTGAGGAACTATGTGATTAATGAACTTGCGAAAACCACTTATACGCCTGTATCCACCTTCAACATCAGGCTCAAAGTTTTGTAAAACTAATGCCTCTCCAGGTTGCATAAGAAAGGTGGACCTGTTTAAAACTAGTCCACCCTCGCAGTTAAATGCTGCTGGCTGTATTGTTGATGTATCTGGCATATTAAGATACTCTTAGTACTGGATTGTAAGTTGTGGTAGCACCACCCATTAATGTTGATCTCACATAATCGTACTTGTTTATTACAAGGGTTTGCATATTTTTTATACCCTGTTGAAATCTATCGAAGTTTACTTGATACTGTTGTATCTCTCCACGATACTGATACACATAAGCCACTGCACCATCTATTAGGACAGTTGCAAATCTATCTGGTATTGTGGTTGTGTCTGTAGCTGCAGATAAATCAGAAGGGAATGTAAAGTAATCAAATATTAATGTGTACTGCTTATCAGGAAAGGGATACAATATGTAATTGTTATCAGGTGTACGTACTATAAATCTAGGAACACCGCCTTTTGTAAACTGAGTCACTGTTGTGCTATTTGCTATGGCTGCTGCTGTGGTGCTGTTAGCACCTCTGGTACATCCTGTAAAGTCATTACCTGATATACCTGTATAAGTTATTTGCTCTCCACCTATAAATAAAGTTCCTGTAGAGTCAAACCCTGTGGTAGATGCAACTGTTATTGTAGTGACTCCTGCTGATAATCCATCTGTTGCATTAACAGTTGTAGAAGAAACATCATCTTCTTGTACAGCATAGTCTCTTGATATATACTCATTATAATTTAATTTAGTTAGACTATTACCTGCTGAAGTTAAATCTTCATCTTTTTTTATTCTTGCTGTGTTGTAGTCTATGTACTTTGTGCTTGTTGGAATAGTGTACTTAGCAACGCCAGGTGTAAGTGTAGAGGAGTTTGATGCATGATTGAAAGGATATGCAAACTCTCTCTGATTAATATATCTTATAGATTCATTGACAGCATTTTTACACTGTGTCTGTATACCTCTAGGACTCAAAAAGTTAGAGGCTGTGAGTTCTACCTCGTTCATCCTAACTAGTGTTTTATTTGTCAGTGTAAGAAACGTTTCTGCCATAAGTACTTCCTAATATGTGATAAGGGGGCCAGTTGCCCAGCCCCCAAAGTATTATGCTAGTAGATCACGATCTACTTCATTAGCAGATGAGGACTGTGTTACGTCATCCATCTGTACACAAACAGCGTATACACGTATGATACCACCAGTGATAGTTCCACCTGACGCATGAATCTCTACGTCAATAGTGTCTGCTGATGCAGTAAACACTGGTAAGTTAGAACATACACCTGAAGATGTAATCGCAGGAGTGTGATCTCCTACT
>Ga0208667_1000269_pt1 | contig 24243 bp, 31 predicted proteins | sample 11BtaG_FD_184085 | JGI IMG/M metagenome (GOLD analysis project Ga0208667, IMG submission 184085) | Marine viral communities from the Subarctic Pacific Ocean - 11B_ETSP_OMZ_AT15265_CsCl metaG (SPAdes) (version 2) | ecosystem: Environmental > Aquatic > Marine > Oceanic | place: Pacific Ocean... | reverse complement strand
AAACCCTAACGGTATTAACAAGGATATGAGTCCTTATGAATCACCTAAAGACAAGTGGTCTGATGGTAATAACATAGAGTTTGATAATAACAAGACAGCTAAAGTTTTAGGAAACCAGCAAGTGTTTGGTACACCTACAGTAGCACCTTATTGGTTGTTGCCTTTTAACACTACAACTACTGATTACTGGATTTACCCCAGCCTAACTAAAATATATAGGGTAAGTACGTCTGGAACTACAACAACTCACGCTAATATAACACGCTCTAGTGGTGGTGATTACTCAGCTACTGCTGCTAAAGGATGGAACGGTGGAGTTTTAGGTGGTGTGGCTATACTTAACAACGGTGTTGATGACCCACAAATGCTAGGCACATCATCATCTGCTTTTGCTGACTTAACTAACTGGCCAAGCAATACAAGCTGTCAAGTTATTAGACCGTTTAAAAGATTCTTGGTAGCATTAGACACAACAGAGTCAAGCACACGTTACCCATTTAGAGTAAAGTGGTCACATCCAGCAGAGGGTGGTACAGTGCCCACAACCTGGGACCCGGCAGATGCAACTAAAGATGCTGGCTATGTAGATTTATCACAGTCCAATGGTTATGTAATTGACTGCTTGCCACTAGGTGACGTTAATATTATATATAAACAAGATTCAATTTGGTCTATGGCATTTGAAGGTGGACAGTCTATATTTGGATTTAGGCAGCTATTTGATGATGTTGGTATACTAGGTAGGCACTGTGCAAAAAGTTTTGATAACAAGCATTTTGTAGTTGCTGAAGATGACATATACATACACGATGGGCAGACTAAACAATCAATTGTAGATACACAGATTAGGGATGAGCTATTTAATTCTATGCATCCAGACTACAAGACAAGAACATTTGTAGCATCAGACAGAGAAAAGAATGAAATGTGGGTATGCTTTGTGTCTAACACTAACAGCACTAATGCATTTGCAGACACAGCCTATGTGTATAATTTCAGAAACAATAGCTGGTCTAAAAGAGATTTGCCATATGTAAGTTACATTTCTTGGGGTATTGTAGATACAGTAAGTACAAGTGACTGGTCAGAGTCTGGAGACTGGGACACAGATAGTGAGTCTTGGGATTCACCACTTAAACCTAGTTTATTATTAGCTGCTACAAGTGCTACTAAATTATATGTATTAGGCAGTAACCAAAATGCTGGGACAAACTTTAGGGCATTTGTAGAAAAAGATAATATGCATTTAGGTACTAATGGTACTAAGTCTGTGATGAAAATTGTGCCTAGGCTAAGTGGCACTGGTGCTGTAGATTTTTATGTAGGTACAGAAATGAGAGCACACGAAGGCACAACTTGGAAAGGGCCTTATGCATTCACACCTGGAACACACTCAGAGATACCAGTTAGAGCTACTGGAAACTACATAGGGATCAGGGCTGAATCTACAGATGACAAGACTTGGGCTATAGATAATGTAGAAATACATTGGAAGCCAACTGGCAATAGAGGTGTTGGTGTATGAGTATAAGGTACACTAAGTCACCAGTACCTAGTAATCCAGAAGACATATCAGCATACCTACAATCAGAGCTAGATAAAATATCTGCGATTGTAGGAAACATAGCTGAAGGTCATTTTGATGTGTCTAATGTTGCACCGTCTAAGCCAAGAGCTGGCGATGTAAGATATGCTGACGGCACAAACTGGAATCCAGGTAGCGGTGAAGGTGTATATGTGTACCTATCTACAGGAGCGTGGAGTAAACTTTGATTGAAGGGATAAAGGGAGAGAGTGTAGGGGTCTGGTGGCCGCTCGTTGAAGAATACTTGAATACAGCCCTCGAATATAGTTTGGGCGAGTATAGTATAGATGACATCAAGAACTCTTGTATATCAAAAGATATGCAACTCTGGGTAAAACTAGGAAAACAAACAAAGGGTGCTTTTGTTACAAAGATAGCAAGATACCCACAAAAGAATTTACTTGTCGTTATCCTTCTGGGTGGTGATGAGTTTGGGGAATGGAGAGATGAAGCAGATGCACTCTTAAACGCATTTGGAAAGCAACACAACTGTGAGTATGTAGAACTATTTGGTCGAAAAGGCTGGGGAAAGATGCTCAAAGATATAGACTATAAAGAAGTAACAAGACTATTCGCAAAGGAGATAAAATAATGTCAAAGAGTCCAGATACAGAAACAATTAACGCAGACCCTTGGGATGTTGCTGTACCATATATGGAGGGTGGCTTTGAAGAAGCCAAAAATTTATATAATAATTACTCACCTGAGTACTACACTGGTCAGACACAAGCTGGGTTTACACCTGATCAGCTAACAGCACAGCAAGGCATAAGAGACTTTGCCATAAAAGGTGCGCCAAGCATAATGAATCCAGCTATAAGTGCATACCAACAAGGAACTAGTTCTAATATGTTGGACGTGGCTAACAATCCATATGTAAACGATATGGCACAAGCTGCAGCAGATAGGGCTATGGGCGGTGTATATGATAATCTTGCAGATATAAGGGGTGGTGCAATAATGTCTGGTGGATATGGTGGCGGAAGGCAAGGCATAGCAGAAGGCAATGCAATTGCTGGAGCTGCTGACTCAGCCAATATGGCAGCAGCACAGATATATAGTGATGCATACGGCAGAGGATTAGACCAACAATCAAGAACACTGGGTATGACTGGCAGTCTTATGAATGCTGGGTTCAGTCCTTACGGTGCACTGACTGCATCTGGTGCTCAACAGCAAGCAAGAGAACAAGGGTTAATAAATGATGCTATGGCTAGACAACAGTTTGAACAGAATTTGCCTTACGATAAATTTAACAAATATCAGCAAGGAATTGCTGGGTTTAGTCCTTTGGTTCCAGCAACTGGACAACAAGTGTCAACAACACCAGGAGCAAGTATGGTCAGCAACATTGGAGGATTAGCACAAGCAGCAAGTCTAATGGGATTAGGATTTTAAGATGGCTCATAATATATTTCACACAGCTACGGACTGGGTTAATGACAAAGTAATTGACCCAATTGCAGACTATGCAACTGACAAGTATGTTGACTATAAAATAGACCAGTATGTAGATTCTTTCACTGATGAATTTAAAGGTCCAACAAAGATGACAAAAGAACTTGAGGATGCTGGATGGAAAGAGGGGCTAGATGGAATACCTTATAATCCAAATGCTGGAAAATCTCCTAGACCCGAGTATGACATAGAGCCAAATGTAACTCCTAGACCTGGAAATATTGGTCCTGATTTTGTTGCTAACAATACTACAGCTAGCACATCTCCTTTCTTGTCACAAGATTTAAGACAGAGAACACCATCGGGTACCATATACAATCCTAGTATGGAAGCGTACAACAACGCATCTCTTTTTGATTACGCTGGACCTGGTGGAGTAGCAGAGTATACATATGGTCAAGGACTACCTATGGACTATGGTGTATATGGGACACCTCCAGGACCTAACCTATATTATGAAGGTCAATTTGGTGAAGGGTACGTTGAGCCAGAAGTAGCAGATAGTGCTATTAATTTACCACCCATAACTATGCCAGACGGGGTGCCTCAATTGCCCACACCTGGAAATCCACCTACAACTACACCTAGACCTACACAGCCTAATATGCCAGCATTTACTGGGAGTGGCTCTGGTATGGATGCTAGTCTACTCGTGGGTCAAGCTGATCAGGGACCAGACATTGGATTACTTAACTACACAAACAACGGAACTGTAAGTGCAGCAGACCAAGCTATATTTGATAAAGCTAAAATGTCAATGATGCCTAACAGTGGACCTAACATATATGACACACAATACACATCAGTGCCTTACCAGATAGGTGGGGAAGAACAAGTGTTTGATGGTTCATACAATATGCAGCCTAGTGATGATGGTACATTTAACTATGGTACTTCACAAACTAATCAAGGTAATTTTGAAACAGCTAATCAGATGGTAGGTGGTTCTTTACCTACAAACATTATGAGAAATCCTAATGAAGAGACACAGCAATACAGAGGTATATATGTAGACCCAAGAACTGTGCCAGAAATAGATTTAGTACAAGCAAACCAGACTTTTATGCCTAGTTTTCCTGCTGATTATGGTGAGGGTTCAAACTTGGTCACAATAACAAATGAGCCATATATATCAGACGTACCCATAGTTGCAGACGACTTAGACAACACAAGTATTTTTCAAGATATAGAACTTCCAGAAGGCCCACCAATAACTGTTAATTTAAACCAAAGCTATCCTAGTGACAATTACTCACCAGCTCCTCAATATGGTTTTGATGAGGCTGCTGTAGATGCATATGATTTTATTACTTCTGGTAATACTGGTAACGCTAACTCTGGAATTGTGCAAGCAGTTGTTCAACCAGAAACAACATCTGGGTATGCTGGTAACATAATTGTTAACCCATACACAATTGATATGTCTCCTAGTGAGATAGCTTATCAAGATGCCATTGCAAATCCTATTGTTGAAACTCCTGTTGTAACTCCACAAATTTTACCTTCATTTATTAATGAAGACAGTGGAGACCAAGAAGGACAGGAAATGTATCAGATGTTTAAGGAGGGTTTGTTGGCAGATGATATGATGATTGGTTCAAACTATTTAGGAATTGATGACAACCCAAAACCAGCACCAGCTCCAGTAAGTATACCTAGCATATTTAGACCTAGACCAACACCAGCACCTACGGTGTTTGCTAGTCCAGGTGGAGCACCAGGATTTACTAGCTATGGACCTCCTAACTTACAATTAGTCGGAGGTAGGTAGTGGAATGGATAATATTAAATTTAATAAAGGAGAGAAACAATGCCTTGCGTAGATAGAAATGGTCGGACAGTACCAGGAGTAGAGGGTCAGTGCCCTATTGGTAGTACTTGGAGAAGACCTAATGGTGCCGAGATAGCGGCAATGAAAGTATATGACTTGCCTGCTGGTAGCTATGGTAGGGATCAGGAAGGCACTCGGATGGGTGAAAGTTTGTTCCAAGGCACTAGCCGTGAAGGTGACCGTATGAATCAAGATGATGTTCGTAACTTGAGTCTTGATATACTAGAAAATAGAAAGCCACTTCTTGATATGAAAGGCATAGGAGCTCCAGACTGGGCATCAGATGCTGTGCTAGTAGGTGCTGGTTTCTTAGGTAGAAATCCAAGGAACGCTGGTCAAGGTCTAAAGAATTTAATGGGCAGACTTAAAGACTCCAAAGCAGTTGATAAGTTGTTTAAGAAAGACAAGAAAATATTTAACAAAGATGGCACACCTAGGTACCAACAAGGTGAGGGTGTGTACAAGAATGTTAGACCTAACTACAACACACAAACAAAACAGTGGGAGTTTAGAGGCAAGAAAATTAATCCTCAAACTTGGAACCAAGGGAAGGGTGTTAACTCAACTCAAAGAGTTAGGATAGGTACTAAACCTAGGTTAGACAAAAAAGGAAACCCAATACAACAAACAGAAAGAGCTTTTTCTCCTATGAAAATAGGAGGCACAGCAGTGGGTGCTGGTGGATTGGCTCTTAATTCTTTGATGGACTCTATGAATTCAGGTATGCCAGCAAGCGCAACCTCTGTTGGTGGAGATGGTGGTCCTAGAAGAAGTAGTAGGGGTGACAGAACAGCACCTAAAGAATTAACTGGATGGCAGAAAGCATTTGAAGAGATGAAGAATCCAGAGTACTGGAAGAAATCTATGAGTGGGCTACCACACGACACAAGGCTTATGAGGCTAGGTCAGTTGCTAGACTACTACGGTAAGACTCCTAAAGGTAGAGCTGCTGTGGATATGCCGTCTAAGATGTGGGCTGCTAACGAAGCCGCTGCTCAGAAAAACCAAGCAACAGTTACTGCCGCTGCTATGAAGGCAAAGAAAGATGCTATGGATTTCTTGTCTAAGATAAGTGACAACACACAGCAAGACGCTCTTAAGGCAGATGTTAGGGAGCTATTAGATACTGGTATTTCTGGGATATTTACTAACCCTACTGATGAAGATGTAAATGAGGCAGTAGCTGAAGTTGCATTGGCAATACAACAAGTTATGACTCAGCAGAATCTTTCATACCAAGAAGCAAGAACTATGGTGCTTAACGCGTTTACAAAATAATGGCAATAAACTATGCAATGCTCGATGAGGAGCTAGAGAAAAGAGCTCAAGCAATCAGTGCTGGCACAGCGTCAACACCTCAGTATCTTGCTATGCAAGCACAAGGTCTTGGCGCACTTGGAGATATAGCTGGTATAGGCACTGAGCCTATTGATTTGTTTGGCAAAGAACAAGAGCGAATACTTAGTGGGTTTACACCTAAATATCCAGAGAGGTTACTTGAGACTGAGAAACCTTTTGAGTGGTGGAAAGAAAAAGCTGCACTCAACTCTATGAATACAATAGTACCTATGTTAGGTATTGCTGTTGGTACTACTATGCAAGCTATACCTAATCCTATAGCCAAGTTAGTTGGTAAAGGAATTAACTGGGCTACCTATGCAGCTACATATAATGCTAACCTTGCAGATACTATACAAGAACACGAAAGCATAGCTGGAAGAGAGCTGTCCAAAGCAGAGCAAGTCAAGGCTGCTGTTGTTGCGGGCGGTGTAAGCTACTTGGATATGCTGGCTCCAGCTAGGGGTGGTGCTGGTTTGTCTAGTGCAGTTACTAAGACCTTTGGTAATGGTGGTATAGATGCTACTAGAAAATCACTGCAACAACTGGTTAATACAAACAGACAGTCATTAGGTAAGAGTGTAGGCATAGGTGCTAAGAATTTAAGCCAGATTATAGGCACAGAGATGGCAACTGAGGCTGGACAAAAAGCACTACAGATAGGTACCAGTGTTAACCCAACCAAGGTAGGAACATCAGAAGGCTTACAAGATATACTTGAAGAGTCTGTTATTGCTGGTCCTATGGCTGGAGCAGTGGCATCTCCAGGCTCTGTGGCTGCTGGTATGGAGCAGAACAGAACTCTCACTAATGCCAGAAGAATGGCTAGGAATTTTAACCAGCAAGAAAAAGCTAGAGCTGGTATGGAAGCCTTACAAGCTAGCAATTTAGGAGAGCTGTCAGACATAGACACTGCGGCAGACCTAGTGGATATACCAGAAGGCAAGGGATTTACACCACCTATATCAATGGCTGCTACTAGACTTAATGAAGGCATAGAAAAAGCAACTGGATTTAACACAGCTAAGTTTGCTAACGATGCTTTGCAGAAGATAGCATACAAGGCACCAGACACAGTACTGCAAGCTAGAAATAGACAGACAGATGGAAGCTCGTATGCCGAACTTAACGACATATTGCAGATGTTCATATCTCCTGGTGCAAACAGTGGTGAAACTAAAATAAGAAATAGTTTCCAGCAAGAGAAAGACAACGTAACTGGTGAGATACTAGAGGAAACATCACAAGTTATTGACCAGTTAGCACAGCACAAGTGGTTTGGTTTGGGTGGTAGGACTTTAGACCCAGCAATCAATACATACTTAAGAGATAGATTGATGGGTGTTGGTTCTAGCGATCAGGTAAAGACACAAGCACAGGCAACAGCAGAGCTTAGAAAAGCCAAGCCCGGTGTAACAAATGAATACATACAAACATTAGAAGCTGCAAGACAAGTTTTTAGAAAGGACCTGGATAGAGCTTATGAGCTGTTGTCTGGAAAAGATACGGGTCTCAATGTTGCATTCAGAAAGAACTATCTATATAAGCCAGTCAGTAGCAGAGCAGTTGAGCAAGACAGACAAGGATTTATAGATGCACTATACAACGCTACAATAGCATCACAAGTAGAAGCTGGTGTAGAGATAACTGATGCGCTTAGACAAACTACAAAAGCAGAAGTAGAACAGATAGCTAGGGATATAATAGATGGTAGAGATACTACAATACCAGACTCTAGGTATCTAAGAGACTTGCTTAGTGAAGATGGTACTCCAAGGACGGGGCAAGATAAGAAAGACTTTGAAAAATACCGTAGTAAAATATGGGAGCAGATACCTGACAAGTTTAGAGAGAATGATTTAGGTGTTGTTCTTGAGCAGTACTTGCAAAGAGCTGGAACTAGGGTAGCTTCTGCTAGAACATTTGGTGGTAAGAATGCTGATAAACTTACTAGACATTTAAGTAGTCTTAAGTCTAAGAAAGCAATAACGGCAGACGAAGCTAACCGCATATGGGATATGTATGATGCGTCACACAACGTATACAAGACACCGCAGAGTGAGTCACAAGAAAGATGGAGGAAGGTATCTAAACTCGGCACGACTGTTGGTGCGATTACTCATCTTGGTCTTGCTACTTTCTCATCTCTTCCTGAATTAGTATGGACTGCTGAAAGAGCTGGTCTTAAGAACACATTAGCTTCACTTCCAAATGCCTGGAACTTTGCAAAGGAAGGAAGTATGCGTGGTGTTAACAAGAAGAGAGCACGTTCTGAGGGAGCAAGAGCACTAGCTAGGCTAGGCTTTAACTTGAACCCAGAAGTTAATGAAAGACTAGACCAGTTGTTTTCTACTGATAGAAGTCAGATACTAAGTGGATACTTTAGAAGTCCGTTTGGTGCATTCCTAACTCAGTGGACAAACTTTAACAGAAACCTAGCTGTCCAAGCTGGTCAGAGAATGATGAATGACTATGCAGATAACTTCGCAAGTAAGAGTAGCGTTGAAAAGAATAGATGGTTAAGGGAATTAAAAGAGCAAGGTCTTACACCAGAGGACTGGAAGCAGATAGTCAGAGCAGCTAAAGACCCAGCTACTGGTGTAACAAACATAGACATACTTAACGATGACTTCCTAAATACTAGGATGACTAAGAGTTTAAAGACACTAGGTAAAGAAACCAGTGAGATCAGGGTGCGTGACGTTATGATGCCTTGGGTACATAAGATAGTTGAAGATGTAGTTGTACAACCTAACCCATCTAACAAGCCACTATGGATGTCGAACCCAGACTTTGGTATGATTGCACAGCTAAAGACATTCCCTATTGTATTTGGAAACACAGTTGTTAAAAGGTTACTAAGAAAACTAAACCCGAAGCAGTGTAATCCAGACTTTGGTTTAGCGTTGTCAGTTGTTGGAACTATTATGTCTGCTTATGCTGTTGCTTTTTTAGCTGAAGAGATGAAGTCTGCAATCAAACAAACAGACCCAAGAGAGATGGGAATAATAGGTGGTGCCAACGTGATTGGTTTGACTGGTGCTGCTGGTATATTTGGTGGTGCTCAGTACGGAGACTTAAGTACATCACTACTAGGACCATCACTAGATGCTATTATTAATAAAGGTATGGGTAACTTCTTGTCACCTATAGTAAGTGGTGAGGGCACTGTGTTTGAAGGAGCTGGAAACATTATACAGTCAGTGAGTGATGGAATACTAGGGGCAGTTGGCCCTATTGGTTTACATATTAAAGGATACGGAGAAGAAGAATGAGTTGTCCAACAAGCACGGTACCAGGATTAGATGAGTCAAGTAAGATTAAAAACCCAGCACTGGCAGCAAAGATAAATGCTTTGATTAAAGATAGACAAACTCAAGTCAAAGCTGGTGTTATAACTGAGCAAGAGAAGAGAATGTCTTTTCCAAATGACTTAAACAAGATAGCTCCTGGTAGAAAGACAAAACAAACCCATACAAACTTTACAAAACTGGAAGCTGAAGTTAGAAACACACCTATCGCATACAATGAAGGCATAGGACCATCAACAAGAAAGGGTGATTTAAAAACTGAAAGATTAATTAAAACTCTTAGAGACCAAGAAGTTATGGGAGTTATAACAAAGGAAGAAAGAAGACAAGCGTTGATTGATGAAGTGAACAGAAACAATGACAGCTTCCAGTCATATCTAAATCAACCAAAGGGTCTTATGGGCTATGGTTAATGTCTATATAACCTACTCTTTTGTCTAAGTGGTACTGACCAGAGAAGTCTGTCTTAGATGGCATACGTCTGTCTTCCCATTTAAAGTCATAGCCCTGATCGCGTAGCTCACTCACATTAAATACATACACACCATTAGGTGTAGATATAACATATAAAAATTCTTTTCCACTCTCGTCAGCCTGATCAAGGTTGGCTTTGTACTTCTTGTACTCTATTAGTTGTGTGTCATAGTGTGTTCTTCTGCACTTAAACTCAACTACATAGTCATAGCTATATGCATCAAAGGTACAGAACTTGTCTCTAGTTGGTGTCATTACTATGCCCAACTTCTTACTAGATATGTTTTGCAGTTCGCTCTGTGTCATATCTCCTCCCCTGTTATCTCAACAACAACATAGTTGTCATCTTCTATGCCACCAAACTTAGTGGTAATCTCACCAACATAATCATAGTCATCATCTTTTATTACTCCACCTTTTACTAATGCATCCATAAGAAACTTGTGCATAGGAAACGTGTAGTTGTCTAAATCTTTTTTTCTTTTGTTCTTAAAGTACAGTGTGTATGAAGGTGTTATCTTCTTGTATTTAGGTAGGGTCTTTACAAACTCTTTGACTACTTCATAGTAATCATCCTTGCACTTGCCTTTGGCAAAAGGATGTAAGTGTATAAAGACATTAAGACTAAGCAAGTTTGTTTTCTTCTTGTCTCCTCTGCCCTTAGAATATGTAGGCATAGGCAAGATACCCTTGCTTATCATTTGATGTCCTCTTCTTTGAGTATCTCTTCTATTTGTTTCTCAATAAACCAGCGTGCCTTTCTTAGGTCATCTAGTCTACCTTCACCAAGATGTTTGTGCTCCCAGCGACACAAATACTTACACGCACTTGCAGTTAGGTAGCTCATCTTTTGGTCTAATATAAAATCTATTACTTCTATCTTTCCCTTCTGATAATGTGAAGGGTTTATTTTGTCCAGTCCCTTTTCCATAATTCCCTCGGCTTGGTTGTTTTCTTTTTTTTGAGTTCTTGGTAGAGTCTAGCAGTCCCATCCATTTGGACAAGACCGCTAGTTTTGCTTGGCTTAGTCTTTGAGCTCATCGACTATATCTTTGTCGAGTAGCTTCCAGATAATACCAGCTGCAATAAGTCCAGCTAGACCTGCATTACCAAGTGTCCATACTATATCAAGTATAGAGCCAATTACATTTCCTGTTAGGAATGCTACCTTTTGTCCAAAGATAATCTGTAATATAATTGATAAGCTGATTAACTTGATGCCAACATCTATTGCACCATCAGCACCGTTCTTTATTTTCTCTAACATATTAACTCCTTTATTATTTTAATTGGCTATACAAGCCACCCTTTCCTAAGAGCATCTAGCCACATAACTACATAGATTAGACAACTCGTAGAAACTATTGTTGCAATTATAAAAACATATTGCAAAAGCATATCTATTTTTTCTTTCATAATTCTCCTGTTATTTTTAACACGATTAACTGTAGAGCTATGACTAATAGTATTCCTTCTATCATTCGACATCTCTCTCCTCCTCAACTAAGTCTACTAATTCACAAACACTACCAGTACAAGCTAGTGTCTTAGTTCCTACTGTTGAGTCTGTAAGTTCATACTTACTAATCAAGTCCCAGTCTACAGACTTTGGCATTTTCTTAGCAAGCTCTGTGTACTGCTCTTTAGTACAATCTTCATAAGGTGCTTGTTGGTATGTGTGGTCTGAGTGTGGTAAGAAACTAACACCACTGACCTCATCAAAATGTTTGTACACCCACGCACCTACTTCCATCCACTCGTGTTCCCTAACGCTGATAGTTACACTAGGCTTGTGCTCACAATAGTATCTTTGGTATGTAAGCCACAACTCTAGTTGTTCAATAGCTGTTCTTTCGTTCCTAGTTACAGCACCTTTGGGTGCTTTCATAGGAAAGGTAAAGACCTTAACACTATTAGGTTTCATAACATCAGCCTCGCAAGGGATGCCCTGATCTTCCATAAGTTGTGCTATTGGGTCTTTGGCATCTGCCCTTACTCTTCTAAAGTAATAGTCGTTATGTCTAGTGTGTATACCACTAGCACTATCAACTAGCTGGCTGACTGTACCACTGGGTTTAATTGCTGTGGTTGCAGTAGCCTGGGTAATGCCTAGTGAAGCAGACCATTTTTTGTTGGTAGTTACTGTCTGCTTTTTGAGTTCAATCAAGAAGTCAGGCAAGGACTTTTTACCGTGGTGTCCTCTGCTTTCACTTCCATTCATAAAAGAGTTGTCCATTATACCAGTTAAACTAACACCCAGCAGTGATTCTTCTTCTGTATTGTGCACCCATTTAGGTCTTAATCGTTTGATATTTGTCAGTGATGCTTGGAATGTGCCTAGTATGGTAGCTAGCCTTACCTTTCGTAAGATGTCCTCTTGTTTGTCCTCTGCTCTCACCACCACCTCAGTTAGATTACAGAACTGTCCATCTCTCAAGATGATTTCACTACAAGGATTACATCCAAAGTCGTGGTCAACATCACGTCTACCGATAGAAGCTACTTGTTTCTTAGCTGCTTCTCTATTAAAGATACCACGCTCACCAGACTTAGACTCATATAGTGACAGCCATTCTTTCATAAAGATACCAATGTCAGGTTTCTCTGTGTAGCATACACTGTTATTACTCAGTGCCATCTCTGGTGTATCAGACCACCACTGACCAGACTTAGCATTACGCATACGCTCATCAGTAAGATTGGATAGTGAGATCAGGGCACTACGTCTAACACCACCAACCACAACTACCTCTGCTATCTTACACATCATACGATGACACTCATAGCTGGTCAGCTTGCGACCCACTGCATCTTTAAACAAGTTAGTAGCAAAGTTAAATAAATCTAACAGTGGCTCTGGACCACTGGCTCTACCACCAAAGGTAGATAGCCTAGCACCTTTAGGTCTTACCCTAGAGAAGTCCCACTTAGGCATCTCACCGTTGTATAGATAGTTAATTAGTTTTCTAAATGCAGACTGCCATCCTTCCTTGCTGTCTTGCACTACTACGATGTCATCAACATCAATCATTTCTTCTGGTACTTCTGGTAGTTTGTTAGTGTGCTGTCTCTCTACACTAAATCCTACACCAGTGCCGTGCATAAGCACATACAAACATTCATCGAATGCTTTAGGGTGGTCAACACTTAGGTAGGCACAGTTGTATCCAGCTATGTTGTTGTCTTTCAATGCTTTACCCGCAGTCATCAGTGCTCTCATACTAGGCATAACATCTAAGTTAAGCACAGCTTCTTCAAGAAGTTTCCTAGTCTTAGTGGTGAGTTCACCCTCAGTGTTTTCTTTTAGGTGCTCTTCCATAAAGTCAAAGTACCTAGCTACAGTTTCTTTCCACGTCTCTCGCCTATTCTTTTCAGGCAGCCACCTTGCATATCTGCTTAGTGCTATAAAATTTTGGTAATCATTTGGTAGTGTGTTCACTCTTCATCTCCTTCATCAATTGGTTCTATCTCTATGTCCACCATACGGTCACCTTTGTCATCTAGATAGTCTCTATATTTTAATCGACCATTCCTGTGCAGTAACACAGCAGTGGTTATTCCTTTCTCATATGCTTGCTTGTGTGTAAAGTAAATAGCAACAGCACCAAGCAATATGAAAGCCAAGCTCAAACTAAAGTAATCCATTAGTAACTCTCTTCAAATTCTTCAAGAAATCTGTCTTGTTTTTCTATCAGTTTCTTTTCAAAAGCATCTAGCAATTCTTCGGGTTCAATCTCTAGCTCATCGCAGATCAGGCACACATCATATGTTGCAGCGATGTATGCCTTGAACTCAGGTAGTTGTTTTGTTATCAAAAATCAGCTCCATTAACATAGTAATTTGTTATCTTACCAGATGGTATGGGTCTTGCTTCCAGACTACCAAAGCAATCTTCCTTGAATCCACAGAATGCACACGTCATACATAGCTTCTCTTCTGTCTTGGCTTTGTTCCAAGTTGTAGCGTTAGCTAGTCGCATAGGTGGTGTGTCTGATTCCATCTTAGCTTTTAAGTCAACAACAAAAGTATCTATGTCTTGTTCTAGTTCTTGCTCACATAGCTTAAGTGTTGACTTGTTCTTGTTGAAAGCTAGGAAGTATCCTTTCTTTCTATTGTCTGCTTTACCGTAGGCAGATAGCTGTTTGATGTAGCCAAAGGTATCATCAGTGAGCCCAGTCTCTTGGAACTTATTGTCCCAGGACCAGGCACTTGCTGTCTTAATATCTACTAGCTCACCATCAATCGTACAATCCTGGCTACCATCTACACCTTCTAGTGTGTGTTTCTTTTGTTGGTCTTCTACTGTGTGCCCAGACAGCTTAAGCAAAGCGATCAGGACTGCTTCTAGTATGTGACCTTGTAAGAAGGTAAGGTAAACTTCACCACTTATTTCTTCTGGTGTGTAGCCGTGGTAGTTGTACCACTGTGCCCTTTCACATCTGCCTAGGGCTGACATTCGTAAGTTACGATTGTCTTCTCTTGGTGTGAAAGCATCTTTGATTGCTTCCTCCACCTCTCGACCAGCTTGCATAGCTATCGAGCTTAAGTCTCCAGAATAATCCTTTGACTTCATTACATCATATACATCTTGTACTACTGTGTTTATAGACTTCATAGTCTCTCCTCTCTTATTAAAATTCTAGTGTGTTTCATTCCAACTCTTGCCTATTTTATATTCACCAGTAATAGGACAGTTAAGTTTGTAATAATTTGTTGTATCTTCCATAGCCTGGACAACCAGCTTGCCAATAGTGTCTGCATCTGTAGGGTCACATTCTATTTGTATCTCATCGTGTATCACACCTAGCTGTTTGTAATCAAACTGCTGTGCCAATGAATGAAAGATGACCCAAGCTCTCTTGGCTATGATAGAGCCAGCACTTTGAAGTAAGAAGTTAAGTGCTGAATGCGGGCTACGGACATAGACTCTACGACCATCAAGTGTCCTGATCCATCCCTTCTTAGATGCTCTTTCAACTTTCTTTCTTAGTGTGGCTAGTGATGGTGTGTTAGATAGGAACTGCTCTTTAACTTTCTTCCCAAGTTCTTTGCCACCACCACATATGTTTCCAATTAGATTGTCACCGCCACCATATAGGTAAGCATAAATGAAACGCTTTGACTCATCTCTGGTGCTCAGACCCGCAGCCTTTTGATTAGCTGTGTGTATGTCACCACTTAATATCTCTTCAGTATACCCTGGGTCTTTCATATAGTGAGCCAAACATCTTAGTTCTAGACCAGATAAATCAGCACCAACAATCACCTTGCCATCTGGAACAGTAAACAATCCACGCATCTGTTGTCCATACTCCTTGTTGCTTGCTGTCACTTGCTGTAAGTTAGGGTTGCTACTAGACATACGGTGCGTGACAGTGCCCATAGTGTGTACTCTACTGTGTATTCTCTTTGTATCATAGTTGTATTCATCAACCCAGCTACTTACTTGGCTGTGTCTTTTCTGCAACATAAGATACCTAGCTATAATCTTAGCCTCGGGTATGTCTACATCCTTGAGTGTTGACTCATCAACCTTTGGCACACCAGTCTCAGTGAATACAGTGGGCTTCCATCCATAGTGCATAAGGTGTCTGCCTACTTGTTGTCTACTGCCTAGGTTCAGCTCGGGATAAGACCAGTATCCATAGTCTTTATCCTCATTGGTATAGCAACCCAAGTCCACCTCTGTTTGATAGTGTTTAGTTCTCTTGCCATTCTTAAGGAACCTATTCTTTACTGCCTTCTTACTCTGCCATACTGGTAAAGGTACAAATGTTTTGTGAACCTCCTCTTCCGCAAGCCTTAAGTCTTCGTTAATCTCAGCCAATAATTGTATGGCACTATGTAAATCAAAGTACCATCCAGTCCTCTCTTGCAAAGAGCACTGCTTCTTTATCTCATACTCAAGTAGCTTGGCATCGTCACTCAACTCGTGAGCCACCAAGTGTCTATAAACTTTAGTAGTCACCTTGGTGTCCCTTATGCAGTACTCAAGCATCTCGTCTGTAAACTTAGACCAGTCTTCATAGTCACCCTTCTCAAACCCAAGCCTCTCACCCCACGCTGCAAGTGAGTGACCTTTCTCTAAGTTAGGCTGGTATAGCTGGCTCATCACAAGTGTGTCTTCTAGCTGGACACCACTGAAATCTACAGACATCAAGCTCTCAAGCACGGGCACATCAAATGATATGCCATTGTGAAAGATCAGGCGGTCAACTTCTGACTCAAGCCAAGGCTTAAACAATCCAAGTGTAGTGTCTGAGAATGTAACAACCTCATCTGTATCTATGTTATGCGCTGCTATACACCACACCCTTGTTGCATCTATGCCATCAGTTTCTATGTCGCAACTAAAAGTCCGCATCGTTGTCTCCACCGCTAGGCTCGTGCCCTTTCTCTAGTCTGCCAGTAATGCCATTAAAGTATGTCCATCCAGCCTCACCAGTCTGACCAGTCCTTCTCATCTTGGGCACCCGTATTCTAGTTGAGTTCCTTTCATAGTCATCCTCCGCTAGCTTATCTCTGGAGAATAGTATGTTTGTATGGCAAGCCTGGGGTATCGCACCACTGCCCTTAACATCGTACTCACATATCTTATGTGGGTGGCTACCATCATCGGGCTTCCTAGTGTGTGTGCTTAGTATCACAGTGGCCCTGGTTTCTTTACACAACTTAATGAACCTATCCATAACCTCTTCGATGTTCTCGTTAGATAGATTCTTTATTGCTGTATGTAGTGGGTCAACCAGTATGACCGTGCACCCTAGTCCCTTGATAAAGTATCTTATCTTAGCAAACATTTCTTCTAAGTCTACACTACCACCGCCATCATTGTGTAGCTGTATCTTAGATGCGAATCCTATATCAACAGCGTCCTTCATAATCTTATCAACATTCAAATCAGTAGGCTTAGTCAACTGCATATTCTCACCAGTGTGTACGCTGACAACTTTCCTGATCGTCTCATCAATATTGTCCTCAACCATAAAGCAACCTATCTTTTCTTTTGTGTTAGTTGAGAAATGATATATCAATTCGTTAAGTAAAGTGGTCTTACCTATAGATGTGTGTGCAATGATGGACACCAGCTCACCACGAGCTACACCACCACGCATCATCTCATTCAGATTGCCAAAGGAATCGGGCAAGGGTATCAGCTCAGTGTCCTTGTAATGAATCATAGCATTACGCATATCATCTAGCGTTGCTACTCCAGACACAATGAATGGTTTAGAATCATTCCACCACTCATCATAGAAAGCCTTACCATCGTTGTTCATAAGATAATCGCTGGCATCCTTGTGCTTTGCCATTGTCATTATCTTACATTTGTTTGGTCCTAATATAGGGGCGCACGCTTTGGCTGCTTCCCTACCCGCCTCGTCATTATCGAATGCAAGCACCACTGTTTCAAATGAATCCAACCATTCTAGGTTGGCTTTAATATTATCCTTGCAGTTGGCACCGTTGGTTACACTCACACAAGCAAACTTGGAACCAAACATTTCATAGGCAGCCATTGCATCCAGCTCGCCCTCACATATGGTTACAAACTTTCCACCAGGCTTGAATAGATTCTGTCCAAACAAAGCATTGTTCTTGCTAGTGTCACCATTACCAAAGAACTTTTTGTTTGATACTATCCTTGTCTTGATACCAACCATCTCACCCTTCTTGTTATGGAATGGATAGTGGTGTTTGATTATGTTACCCTTTGAATCCTTCTCAGCTTTGACCTTGTACTTCTCTAATGTCTCTGCTCTCAGCTTACGATCAGGAAGACTATAGTACTCACCTCTATACTCAGTGAGCCAGTCTTTGTCTTGGTTTGTGTGTGTCTTTTCTACTTTATTGCTGTGCTCAGTGAACCCGTGGGTACCACAAGCAAAGCAATGTGTTTGACCATCTGAATAGACAGCCAGGTTATCCTTACTTGTGTCACCACCATTGGATGCACAGTCTGGACACTGCTCTTTCCTTAGTAATACATTCTTACTCATATCTTCCTCCCTTATAATTTAAAAGGGCAGCCATAGTGACTGCCCAAAACCTAGTAGTACATCACTAAGTTAGAAGTCAGATAAGTCTGCGTCCTCCACACCTTCCGCCTTCTGCTCAACTCTGATTGCTTCTAGATATACATAAGCATCATAGTCCCCTTTACCTTGCTTCACCTTGACAGTTACATCATCACCAAAGAGTGATAGATGGTTTACATCTTTCAACTCTCTGTCACTGTTGTATATCTGAGGTAATCCAAAGTCTACCTTACGCTTCATAGTAATCTGTGTAGCACCCTCATACTCTGAAGTCTTTAGACCTTTCTTCTCCGCAAGTTTCTTACTATCCTTATCCAATGCGATTGTCAAAGAATACTTCTCCTGTCCCTTGTAAACATCGGGCTTTGTTACTTGATTGAATACAACCTTTCCAGCTAGACTCATAGCACTCATACATAACTCCTTATACATTAACATTAAAATTAGCGCGCGCTTATATTGCGCTTGCTTCCTAGTGGGCAATCCCACTAAGGGTACACTGGAAAATAAGGAAGGAAAACCAGTGTACTCTTAGTAAGACTATTACTAACTAAGAATGTCTAGGAATGTATACTATATACATATGTATATATTTATATCCCTAGACTTCCTTAGTACTTACTTACATTAGGAGATACAAGTAAGTTTAAAGTTTAGCATATTAATCCTTGCCACTGGGTTCACTGGCAATCTTTTTTTCCTGATCAATATGTTCTCTGTGGTATTCTTTTGATTGCATATACTCCTCAACCATAAGACTTATTAGTTCTTCAGATGAGCCTTCCCAATCTTCGCCAAGCGAATCTTGTTTGTCTATCATCAGTTGCTTTAATATACCCATTACTTACCTCCCTTAGTTGGTGCCCTGTAATTACTGTAGTAACTGTCGTGGATTCTCTTGAACCCTAGACTGTGTATCAGAGCGTACTTGAGGTTATCAATCCCATTGATATGGCTGACCCTTAAGTCCAGAGTTTCCTGGTAGTCATTGATTGCCTCGTTAAGCACGTTGAAATGTTGCAGTACATTACTGTACTGTTCTGCGGGCATAGTAATCTCTACCCTATCTTTTACATATCTTACTTTTACTTTCTTCATACATCCTCCCTTGGTAGGTAATCATCATCGTCATCAAGACTGTCATCTTCATCGACAATCTCATTGACACTCACTATCTCAAACTCATCGTGCATTTGAGAGTTCCTTGCTTCACGGTGGTATTGGTCGTTCCAGTACTCGTTATCTGCAACCATCTCTGCATCCTCCAAGCTACTGGCTTCAACCATCACCGTGAAATCATACGACACAGTTGAACGTATGTGTACTTCGTAATCTTTATATGACATACACCCTCCTAGTCGTGATTGTTTTCTTGCATAAACTCTATCGCTTCCTCTTTGTAGGAATCAATAGTCAAAGCCTTGATCAGGTCAGTCCAGCTTGCACTGAAAAAATCCATCAGCTCTTCCACCTGGTACAAGTCAATCATATCGTTCTCATAACAGTAAACAGTACATTCTATAGCACCATCAGTAAATTTATCTACGCTCATATCTTCTCCTTATCTAAGTTCAAGTTTAGTGCCCGTTATCTTTTGTAACTCTGAAAGATAATGGACTATATTACTAAGTGTATCAACTGTCTCTCGTAGCTCAGTTATTTGGTCTTGCTGACACTGAATTATACTTAACAACTGATTGTCTTGCAAATCGAACACATCACTTGACACCAGTCTAGCAGTGTGCTCATCCACAGCACCATAGTAATTGTTAGACACCATACAAAATTGCTCAATCCGCTCATCAATCAGCTTATCAAGCTCGTGGTAATTGAAATCAACTACACTCATACATCCTCCTTATTGTTATTAATACTAGCAAGCCAAGCATCTCTATGTTTCTGCTTGTGATTTGCTAGTGCTGTCCTCTCACTGTAACTAAGAGGGTTTCCATATCTGTCAAAAGATTTGTCACCTTTGACAGTCCCATCAAGTGCTGGTGGATTCATAGCTATACCACCATACACTTTAACTTCTTCATCCCAGTCGCGTTGTACATCCTCACTGCCACCAGGTCCTCCGATAAGATCAGGGTGCCCCATTGGTAAGCACACCCAGTTCTTATCTCTAGATAATTTTAACCTACGACCAGCTCCTTGCCTACTCAGTCCAGTAGCAGCCATAACCTCATCGACTGTCATCGTGGTACCATCATCCATCTCATAATATTTTTTATTAATCATCGAAGCTCCTATAATTTAATGCCTGGTCAACGCGATGTCTTATCATTCCAATGACATTGCTCTTGTCTTGTACCTCTGCATAGTAATGTGCATCTAATGACTGAATGATAAAAGCTAAAAGACTACGATGTCTATCCATAGTTTCATTCAGCTTATCATTCTTCCTCTTCAACTCTCTGTTTATTCTCAGAGCTTCATCGTTAAAGTTCTTGTTTTGATTTGGGTTAACCATTGAATCCTCCTTGTTTGAGTATGTGAACTATCACATCGACAGTCCATCCGTTGCCCAACATCTTTTTGCGCTGGGTGTTACTCACTCCCTCGGTATAGTTATCGGGCAGTGTTTGTAGTCGCTCCATCTCTAATGGTAGCAGTGGGCGATAGGTTCCTTTCTCTACTACTAAGTTATCTTTCTCAACAGTAGTCAGACAGCCAGACTTATCATCCTTGCGTGGTTCCAGTCTTTGCTTGGGCTTGATGTCAGTATTGTAATCATCCCTCTTGCCAGTGTCTGGATTGATTCGCCTACCTACCATCCTAGCTACTAATACTTTGGGTTCTCGATTACCTCCACCCATAGTGTTTAGAGTCGGACTCTTGCCAGTATCAGAATACACACGCTTGAGTATGTCGTGACCATTTATATCTAACGCGGTGCCAATATGATGGCACTCCTCGGTATCGTCATACTCTCTGAGCTCACAAGTTCTGACACCAGTCATAGCTTGATTGCCAAAGCCTTTGTAATCCCTAGCTAATAGACAAGCAGACTTATCTATATTGGTACGCTTAACAGTGGTGCCCTGATCCGCCACACTATCTGCGAATCCATCCACTAATATATCTTTGAGAACAATACCTCTATCATCGGGCTGAGTTATATCCCAGTTAGCCCAATACAATCGGTATCTGTTTTGTGCTGATACCAGTGATGAGTTTATCGCCACTGGTTTGACACCTAGATAGTCACTGATGATGTCTTGATACTCTTGCTTCATCCTTACATTTTCTAGTAAGAACTTAACATTAGGATTGTATCGCCTACATTCATCCAGGACTCTGAGAAATTCAAAGAACAGTGCTGACCTCGGGTCATCGAAAGCCAACTGTTTGCCAGCAAAACTGAATCCTTGACAAGGTGAACCCGCTAAGATCAGGTCAATATTGGGCAGTTGAATACCACTTACAAAATTGACATCACCTATCGGTATGTTATCTGGATAATTCTTGAGAGCAATCTTCTCAGCCCAAGGGTCTACCTCAGATGAGAAGTAATTACTCACAGGAATACCCGCTCGCTCAAGTGCTACTCGTCCACAGCTTGAGCCATCGAATAAACTAACTACATTTAATCCCATACTTACTCCTTATTATTATAAAAAATCGTGCAAAGACATACCAGCATCGTGCATCCTATCGAAGAGCCTTTCACCTCTCTCTTCTACTGGATAGTATCCATTACACTCACCACAAGAAACACACTCACCGCGCCTATGTGATTCGTTGTAGTATCCATCGTGCACCTCAGCATCACAACACTCTGATTGCACATTAGCAATTACATCGTTCATATATCCTCCTATTAATGATTGTAGTATGCAATATTTTTTACACTACTATTCCAGCATTGTCTACAGTCTTGGCATCCCTCTTGTGTCTTGGGATGGTCTTTCGGCAGACTGGCAAGGCAAGTTACTCTATCCACATCGGATGTAGCAATAGATGTGTGTATATATGTAGGTGGTTTGCCATCCACAAAGGTACCACTAAGCCTTACCACCAGATTCTTGGGTATCTTGCCTTTGTAGTTCTTGATATCCCCAGATTCCTTGGTGGGTAGCCAGTGTTTTATATGTGGAGTGCGCTTTGCAATCTGCACAATTTTATCCAGATGATCAGGGCTCTGTATATCTCCACTGTCGTGCCATCTGAATACTTTGTGTTGCTTTATCTGCTTTTGATGCGTGAGTATATACACAAATGCATCTACCCAGCGTGGATTATTTATAGACTCCAATCGTCTGTATAAAGCGGGCAGTATATTCTTTTCATATCGCTTATAGTTACCCTTGCCAGCATAACAATTAGAACACACTGTAATCCTACCTTTCTTATCTTTCTTCATCGCTCGGAGAATACTGCCAGTTCTACATTCATCTATAGGTAGATTGTATGCGGGCACTGGCATTTTTCCTGGAGAAGATATACCTTGGACTATATCTAACGCTTTCTTAAGCGTAGTGATAGGCTCAAGGTTGTTTAATACATCCATAAGACCTCCCTTATTTATTATTTATCTCATCGTTTATATCCGTAAAAAAATCTATGAATACACACGACAAGCCAATCAAAAAACATACCGCTAAAAATATATTTAACAACATAATTTATCCTCATTTATTAACAAGATTAGCGCGCGCCAATATTGGTGGTTGCTAATAGGATGGAATGCTCCATCCATAAACAACATTATCCTTTATAAAAGGCTTGATGTCAAGGCTGGGCTTGGTATGCCTTGATGTGAGATGTGCTCTTAAATCGAAGATATGGAGCCCGTTTTTATTACATATGTACTATATCCATCAATTTTCTGAGGATCAGGAGCAAAATCCTCCAGGACCTGGCGAATTATGTTTATCCATTAGGTAGGTTTATATTCTCCTGGTCAGGAGCAAATTAAATCCTCCAGGAATTCTGGCTTATCCATTATGAGTGATTTAATTTCGGGCATATTTTCCTGATCATAAGAATTTTAAAGACGAAAAAAAACCCCGCTTTTTGGGCGGGGTTCCTTTGTTTATGAAGAGAAAATTTTAACTAGCTAAAGCAATAACTTCCGAGTTTTCGTTGAGCTCCCATTTTTGCTTTTTCTTTTCAAGCTCAAACTTTGCTTTCAATTGGGCTTCGATAAACTTTAAGTCTTCGAGGCTCCAATTGCTGACGGCTTCGGAGTAAGTTATAGCAGAATCATATACCTTTTTGGCTTCGGCTTCTTTCTTTGCCTCCGCTTCTTTGGCTATTCTTTCGGCTTTCTCTGCTTCTGTTTCGTGGGCTTTTATGTCTAACTTAGCCTTTCCATCGTTGCCAATGGTATTGCACGAAATAGAGTGGTCTTTGCTCCATAGCTTCGCATTTCTCGCCTTTAAATCTGTAGCGGTGCGAAGTGCTCGGGACATTTGAGAAATTGCACTTCTTGCAAGTACTTTCTCGGCTTCCTTGCCGTTCGCCCTTAAGTCGAAAAAGTGTTGAAACTCTTTCAATATAACTTCGTCATAAAGGCGTTTTTTGGCGTTTCCTCGGTCTTCTAATAAAACCCGATAGGCTTGCGCCATATTAGCATTAAAAGCCTTTAATTTCTCATTTAAGGCGATATGCTCGGCTTTGCTTTTGGCTACGGCTTCCGTTGCTTTTCTATCTTCAACAATTGCCGTTGCTTCTGCTACTGTTAACTCGATTATTTTCTCTTCGTTTGTATTATCTTTTTTCATTGTCTTTCCTTATTTTAAGTGCTAAAAAAGGCTAGCAATAATTGAAGACAAACATACGAAGACATTCACACCTCGGGGGTGTGTTTGGTATGTCTTCTAATTGTTTGAGAGCTTCAACCTCTGCTAGCGTTGATTTTACCCATTGCCTTAACTCGGCTTGAAAGGGCGATAAAGTTAAACCTTATCTTTTATTCATAAGTGAATGATACTCTTTTTTTAATCGTTTGTAAACTTTGACTCGATCCAGCTCACTTTGAATATTAGCGCGCGCCAATTTCAACGAAAGAATAAAACCAGCTCGGCTTAATTTATTAATGGAAAAGTACTATAAAAACTTCGTTTATCCCTCGAATAAAAAAAACAAAATGACATCCTCGGGGACAGATTCGGGGACAGATTCGGGGCAAGATTTCGCCTGATCGCGGGAGGAGAAAGTCCGAGGGCGGGGGCACCCCTTGCAAAATTCGTGCGCGCGGGG
>Ga0208667_1000266_pt1 | contig 24343 bp, 33 predicted proteins | sample 11BtaG_FD_184085 | JGI IMG/M metagenome (GOLD analysis project Ga0208667, IMG submission 184085) | Marine viral communities from the Subarctic Pacific Ocean - 11B_ETSP_OMZ_AT15265_CsCl metaG (SPAdes) (version 2) | ecosystem: Environmental > Aquatic > Marine > Oceanic | place: Pacific Ocean... | reverse complement strand
ATCATACACAATCTCAATCATAATGTTATGTGTAGGCATTAGAATACTAACAAAAGTAGAGGATTCAACAAATGGAAGAAGAAGAACTGTATAATCTATTTGAGGAAACTCTAAGAGATGATGAAGAAGATTATTTACCTAACGAAGAAATACCAACTTTATATGGAGATTGACATGGAAGATGAGTACGTGTATAACAAAGAGTGTGTTGACTGTGGAGACATGACTTGTGCAGAGGTATGTTTCTTTTATAAAGATGAAACTTATTGTGAGGATTGTTGTCCTCAAGGATATGGAGAATAGATATGAATGTACTAAGTTTATTTGATGGTTGTAGTGGTGGGCAAGTTGCCTTGCAAAAGCTAGGCATCCACGTAGACAACTACTATGCAAGTGAGATTGATAAGTATGCAATCCAAGTTACACAAGCTAACTTTCCTAACACTCGTCAGCTAGGAGATGTCACAGACCTAGACCCACATGAGATATCCTGTTGGGGTATAGACCTAATGATGGGTGGCTCACCTTGTCAGGGATTTTCATTTGCAGGACATCAGTTGAACTTTGATGACCCACGTAGTAAGTTGTTCTTCAACTTTGTTGATATACTAAAAGTGGTCAAGCCTAAGTATGTACTCTTAGAGAATGTACGTATGGCTAAGAAGTCACAAGATGTCATATCAGAGTACATGGGTTTTGAACCACAAGCTAGAAACTCTAAGTGGCTTAGTGGTCAGAATAGACACAGACTATATTGGTTTGGTAAACTATACTATGATGTTGAAGATGACTTTGAACACTATCCTAAGTACAAGCAGATGCCTATTGATGACATGATTGACAAGGGTATTACTATGCAAGACATACTAGAAGATGGCTATGCTACAGATGAGATGACTAGCCAAGATGGTAAGTCTCATTGTCTTACTGCTAGGTATAATGGTGCAGTATGGTGGAATAGTATTGAACGTAAGCAACGTACTATGGTACTGAAAGATAACCCTACCATGTCCAAAGATGGATTGATTAGGGTTGGTACTGCTGACCTCAAAGGGCATGACTCAATCAAGCGAGTGTATGCACAAGAAGGCAAAGCACCTACTCTTACTACCATGCAAGGTGGACACAGAGAACCAAAGGTTGCAGTATCAAAAGATATGTGGCGAAAGCTAACACCCTTAGAGTGTGAGAGATTGCAGACATTACCTGACAACTACACCAATCATGTATCCAATTCGCAGAGATACAAGATGATTGGTAATGGGTGGACAGTTGATGTGATTGCACATATACTCAAGGGCATACAGTTAGATGAATGGTTTGATATGTATAACAACACAGAGGAGAGAGTATAATGAATGTAGATAATTACTATAAACAACTTGAAGGTTTTAGAATAAAGAGTTACTTAGGAGAAAGTAAAGATGGCTTTCCACAGTTTCATCTAACCAAGCCTAGATACAAAGATGTCAAGGTTGAGGTAAGTGCAGATGGAGAAGGTAACTATGGTGGTGTATTGTTCCTAAGTGAAATGGAGACTGCGTAATGGCTTTTGACCAAATGAATATTAAAGATATGTTGTGTGATATGTATGACATTCAACGTCAAGTTAAGCAAGCTAAGTTACTTGATAAGCCAAAAGATAATGATGGAACTATCTTTACAATTAAAGATTGTTTTGACAATGTTATTGGTCAATTAGAACAAGAACTTGAACGTAGAGGACAGGAGATAAACTAATGTTATTGGAATCAATGATATGCCTAGCACTCAACGTGTACCATGAGGCTAAGAATCAAAGTTTCATAGGGCAAGTGGCAGTCGCACAAGTTGTGATGAATAGGGTAAAGGATACACGATACCCTAACACAGTATGTGACGTAGTTAAGCAAGGTGCAACATATAAATGGAAGCCTGACTTTCCTATCAAGAATAGATGTCAATTCAGTTGGTACTGTGATGGTAAGAGTGACAAGCCTAAAGAACATCAGGCGTGGAGAACTGCTATGCACATTGCTAATGGTGTATACAATGGACACTTAGATGACTTTGTTGAGGGTGCTACACACTACCATGCACACTATGTTAATCCTAGTTGGGCAGATACTAAGACGTATGTAACAAGAATAGATGACCACATATTTTATAGATGGGAGACTAAACATGAATAGATTTATTATAGAAAAAACACCACGTGAGATAGCATCATCTCTATGTGACCAACATGTAGTTAAGATGCCACTAGAAGAAGCACAGATGTTATGTACTACACTATGGCATCATGCACCTGACTACGCAGAGGAACATGGGTTGTACAAACCTGTACATCAAAAGCACCCTTGCACACTATGGGCAATGGAGAATAGGTTAAACTATATATGGGCATTTAGTTTGTATGACTGTATGTTGAGTGAGTACACTAGAAGATACAATAAAATACATGGTGCAATCAAACATTTTCTTCCCTTGTGGGAAGGTAAGAAGTTTGTACCTGATTGGAAGAACTTTATAACACCACACCCACAATGTTTTAGTGGACATGATGACTTGAAGACAGATGAGAACTTTCCTATTGAAGCATATAGAAAGTTTTATATAGTTGACAAGTCTAGATTTGCAAGGTATAAGTATACAAATAAACCACAATGGATGACAGGAGAAGTAGCATGAAAGAAAGGAGAATAAAATGTGGCATAGAATAATAGCACACTTCGAGGAGAAGTATGGAGAGAGTACAAAGTATGACTTAGATTATGGTAAGTTATTAATTATAGCATTATGTATTTATATAGCATTGGAGGTATAATATGGCGAAGAAAGTAAAAGAAATAAATAAGATAATAAACTTAACTAAGCATCAAGCAAGACAGATACTCAATATGCTTGAGGATTTACGTAGTATCAACGCTAACACAGATGAAAAAGTTCCACTAGATTATGAACAGATATGCAAGCTAGATGGAATGGAGTTTCAACTTGCTAGTATTGTTGGTGCTAAAGTTGAGTGCGAACATGGACACTATACAAGATGGAGTGGAGCATATGAGTACAAGTGAGTGGCAGTATAAGAGAACAAACTCTAAAGGAGAAGTAGTTCTTAGACGAGATACAAATGAAACAGTTGATTTTGTAGAAACCTACCTCATAAAAAATAAGATACCCTACATGGGTTCAGGCACGACTATGTTATACATAGAAAATAAAGCAGGTAAGGAATATGCCTACTACTGCACAACAGGTAGATGGTCAATCAAAAAAAGAGTATATGATAAACATTATCATAGTAATGGCATAGAAGATTTTGTCACTAATTACTTAAACAGATTTGCTGATGACCAAATAGCCAAACAAAAAGAATGGAAACTAAAAAATGCAGCAGATTAAAAGTCTAACAAATTTAGTAGACGATTACTATTTATCTAGTGATTTCAATATGTTAGCAGATAAAACTAAAGTAGATTATAAATACTTCTTAGGTGTTATGTTAGACACATCTGTAGACACCAAAAAATTGTCAACAACTAAATTGAAAAACTTGTCAGGTGCAAAGGCAAGACGAGCCTATGAAGTGTGGCTAAAACGTGGTATCTTTATGGCTAATCATATATGTTCTGTAGCAAGAAAACTATACTCATTTGCTATGGAGATGGGATACGCTGAGTCAAATCCTTTTGCTACATTCAGACGAAAGGCAACACAAACTAGGAAAGTTGTGTGGACAAAAGAACAAGTGTGTCAATTTCTTGACTATGCTTATAGTGATTTCAAGTACAGAAACATAGGATTAATTGTACAAATGGCATATGAATGGTGTCAGAGAGTAGGAGATATGAGAACATTAGAGTTTTCTAGCATAGATTTTGATAAAAGTGTGCTAAATTTGCAACAGTCAAAGAGAAGAAGTGTAGTACATCTGCCTATTTCTCTTGACTTATTAGAAATGCTTAAACAACAGAAGGAAGAGTATGGTTTTCAGTCTTATGTCGCACCTTACCCAACTGCGATTAGGGGGTCGTATGAGCCTTATTCTCTTCACAGGCTATCCAAAGTAGCTAGAAGGACAATGAAGCTCTGTGGACTACCCAATGAGCTACGAATAGCTGACTTACGTAGGACAGGTACTACTGAGATGGTAGAAGCAGGTGTGTCTATGGGTCAAATTATGTCTGTGACAGGTCATGCTAACCCCAATAGTGTGAAACCTTACATGAAAAATACATATGCTTCTGCTGAAAATGCATTGACAACTCGTGAAAAGTATGTTATAAGCACAGGGTACGTGCCGAACAACTAATACTATATATACATATAAGTGAGATATACAAATGAATATTTATAACTATGTAACTGATTTACAATTAAGTGTAGGAGAAAGTAAAAGACTTACTTGTCCTAATTGTAACGGATATAAAACCTTTACTGCTACTAACAATATGGGTAAGCTACTATGGAATTGTTATAAGTCTACTTGTAAAATATCAGGTTCGACACGTGTGCATTTATCTGTAGATGATATTCGTGATGCAATTACAGATGATGTCTTAGATTTTGATAAAGAAGAATTTATATTACCTGAGTACGTAGTGTCACATAATCACAGGAAAGAGGTTATGGACTTCTGTAAACTGTGGGGTTTAGATTGTGACAAATTGAATCTACACTACGATGTCAAGGACAAGCGAGTTGTATTTCCTGTCGAGCATAATGATATAATCGTTGATGCAGTTGGTAGGTCAGTAACAAAGTTATTGCCTAAATGGAAACGATATGGAAAAAGTAACTTGCCTTTTGTTCATGGATGTGGTAGGGTAGCAGTTGTTGTTGAGGATTGTGTTAGTGCATCTGTGGTAGGTAGTGATGTATTAGTTGGGGTAGCTGTGTTGGGTACGTCATTGGCAGAGTCTCATAAGAAGTATCTCTCACGATTCTCAACAGCAATCATAGCACTTGACCCTGATGCCTTGCCTAAGACATTGTCATTTGCAAAAGAACTAAGAGCCTACGTAAAGGATATAAAAATAATTAGATTGACAGATGACTTAAAATATCGTACACCTGTCGATATGGAAAACTTAATGACCTTAACCCCAAAGGAGTAACAACATGGAATTATCATTAATACGAAGTCTTATGGATAAAACATTCTACGATGACCACAGAGGTGCTAAATGCCCTGACAGGTTGTTCAGTAAGGATGTTCGTAAGATTAAACAAACTCTCGATAAAGCAATAGATATATACGAGAGGACAGTAACACCTGATGAGATAGAAGCATTATTCTTAGCTAACAATCCATCAATGACTACTGCACAGAAGCAGGGATACTCTGCTCTGTTTAATACAATCAAGAAGGAGCAACCACTTGGAAGTGACATCGCACAAGAAGTACTATCTAAATTGTTTCAGCAAGTTGTTGGCGAAGACATTGCCAATCTTGGCTTTGACTACGTTAATGGTGCTAAATCCTCTCTTGAACCCCTTAGAAATCTTCTTGAGTTGTATGGGGATGATTTTACACCTAACCTTAATATAGAATGGGATGACATCTCTATTGAGACATTGCTTGCTAAGAATGACCTAGAAGCTAGATGGACATTCAATATACCTAGTCTAACACGTAAGCTAGATGGTATCAATGCAGGTCACTTGATTGAGGTTGGTGCTAGACCTAACACAGGTAAGACATCCTTCCATGCATCCCTTATAGCTAGTCCAAATGGATTTGCACATCAAGGTGCTAAGTGTGTTATACTCTGTAATGAAGAAGGTTACCACAGAGTTGGTGCAAGATACTTGACGGCAGCCACAGGCATGACTGTACAAGAAGTCAAGAACAATCCTGCTCAAGCACAGACTAGATACAAACCTGTCTTTGATAATATCAAGATACGTGATGCATCTAATCGTGACATGGCATGGGTTGAGAGTGTGTGTAAGGCATACAAGCCTGACATTCTAGTATTAGACATGGGAGATAAGTTTGCTAGGACAGGTGGATTCTCTCGACCTGATGAAGCATTGAAGGCTAATGCAATACATGCTAGGCAGATTGCCAAGACGTATGAGTGTGCAGTCTTTTATATGTCTCAGTTATCTGCTGAAGCTGAAGGTAAGATTGTACTGAACCAAGCTATGATGGAAGGCTCACGTACAGGAAAAGCTGCAGAAGCAGACTTGATGGTATTGATAGCCAAGAACCCACAAGTAGAAGGACAAGACGAGGAAGATGTACAGAGACATCTTAATATTGTAAAGAATAAGTTATCAGGTTGGCATGGCACAGTTCATTGCGAACTTGACTACAAGACAGCGAGGTATACAGCATGAAGTTAACACTTGATGTAGAGAATACTGTTACACATAGAGGTGGTAAGTTACACCTTGACCCATTTGAAGCTGACAACAAACTTGTCATGGTGGGATGTTTGACAGACACAGGTAAGGAATACTTGTACAGAGATGACTTCACAGGTGTACAAGAACTACTAGACCAAGCTACAGTATTGATTGGACATAACATTGTTCACGACTTACTGTGGTTATGGGAATGTGGCTTCAAGTATGATGGCACAGTCTTTGACACCATGTTGGGTGAGTATATACTTCAACGTGGACAGAAAGAACCTTTGTCACTAGAAGCATGTGCTATAAGACATGACCTAGACACAAAGAAGCAAGACACTATGAAAGAGTATTTCAAAAACCATACATCTGTTGATGAGATACCACACGAAGAGTTATCAGATTATCTATCTGCTGACTTAAAAGCAACTCAACTGTTGAGTGATTCTATTTACAGAAGACTTAATACTACTGATAATTCTAGTCTTATGGAAACAGTATTGTTTACTAATCAGGTTGCCACAACCCTAGCTAAAATATATCAACGTGGGTTTACTGTTGACAAGGATGCTTTGGATTCAGTACGTGTACAGTTCGAGCAAGAGAAACAAGACATAGAGAAGAGACTAAACAAACAAGTCAAAGAGTTAATGGGTGATACACCTATCAATCTTAACAGTCCTGAACAGATGTCTTGGGTTATCTACAGTAGAAAGCCACTAGAAAAAGCACTATGGGCAAATAGCTTTACTCCTTATATGGACAATACAGACTATAAGCAAACTGTATCTACTAAATCAACTATAGTGTACAAGACTAAGGCAGAGCAATGTAATCCTTGTTCAGGCACAGGATACATTAGAAAGGTAAAGAAAGATGGAACTCCTTTTGCTAGACCTACCAAGTGTGATGCTTGTGATTCTGTTGGCTACTTATTTATACCTGATAAAATGGTAATAGGTGGGTTGAAGTTCAATGCTCCTAATGCTAAGTGGGTTAGTGCCAATGGGTTTAGTGTAAACAAGACTAACTTAGGCACACTATATACTATGGCTAAACATAAGAACATGACTAGTGCCATGAACTTCTTATCAGACTTACAGAGATTGTCTGCACTTGATACCTACTTGTCTTCCTTTGTTGAAGGTATACAGACTCACATAAAGCCTGATGGCAAGCTACATGTGAGACTGCTACAACATAGGACTGCTACAGGCAGGTTTAGTGGTGCTGACCCTAACATGCAGAATATGCCTAGAGGTGGTACATTCCCTGTCAAGAAAGTATTTGTGTCACGTTGGAAGGGTGGCAAGATACTTGAAGCAGACTTTGCACAGTTAGAGTTCAGAGCTGCTGCATTTTTATCACAAGACCAAACTGCTATGAAGGAGATTGAAGATGGATTTGATGTGCATAGTTATACTGCTCGTGTTATTAGTGATGCAGGTGAAAAGACATCTCGCCAAGAAGCGAAGGCACACACGTTTGCACCCTTGTATGGAGCAACAGGATTTGGGAGGACACCTTCTCAGGCAACATATTATAAGCACTTCACAGAAAAGTACAAGGGAATTGCACTATGGCACACCAAATTGGCTAAGGAAGTTATGACTACAGGTAAGATAAAGATACCTTCAGGTAGAGAGTTTGCATTTCCTGATGCTAAGAGATATGCAAATGGCAAGATAACTAACTTCACACAGGTTAAGAATTATCCTGTACAAAGTTTTGCTACTGCTGATATTGTTCCTCTTATACTTATGCACATAGACAGGCTACTAACCAATCTGAAGTCTTGTGTTGTGAATAGTGTACATGATTCAATAGTCATTGACATACATCCTGAAGAAGAGAAGCAGGTTTTATTCCTACTACATTCAGCCAATCAAGACTTACTAAACATCATAAATCAAAAATTTAATATTGATTTTAATGTGCCATTATTATTAGAAGCAAAAATAGGTAATAATTGGCTTGACACCAAAGACGTTATATGATATAACAATAAAACTTTAACAGAAAGGAAATTACATATGAGTGATTTAGTTACAATAGATACAAATAATTATGCTGCAATGGCAAAAGCTATGGGTATCGCAGGAGAAACTACAACTAGTGATAAGAAGTCAAACACCTTACCTAGATTGAAGATAAACCATTCACCTATAATGGGTGAAGCAGAAGTGCAAGGAAAGTCTATGAACGTAGAAGTCGTTCAAGGTGGTACATACAAGTTGGACATACCTGATGATAAGGCAGTCTACGCAACTTCTGCAACGATAAGACCTTTTATACAGAGATTTATGTATAAGAGATTTGTTAAGAATATGTCTGCAAAAGCAGGTGAGCCTATGGGTACTTATCATAAGACACTTATGGCAGACAATCTTAATATAGACTTGAAAGACAATCAGGGTGGGTTTAATTGTGGCAAACCATCAGGATATATACAAGACTTTAAATCATTACCTGAGAAGACACAAGAACTTATCAAGCAGATAAAACGTGTACGTGTTGTGTTTGGTATGGTTGATTTAGTCAATGCCACAAATGAGAAGGGTGAGCCTGTTGAAGTAGATAGTCAACCTTTTATATGGGAGATTGATAACAGAGATGCCTTCAAGATAATGGGCATACCTTTTACCAAGTTATCTCAGATGAAGAGACTTCCTGTTCAGCATAGTATCACAGTAGGTACTGAAGAAAGAAAGTTACCAAATGGTAATTGTTTTTATCTGCCTACTGCTAGTCTAGACATTAGTAATACTATTGAACTAGCTGATGCTGACCAAGAAACCTTTGCTAACTTTTTAGCTTGGGTAGAGAACTATAACAGTTACATCATTAACGAATGGGATGCTCAGGCAAATCAGAAGTATGATGATGAGGATAACTCTGTAGTTGGTGACTTCATTGATATAGAAGAAGAGGTAGCCTAATGCAACATCGTGGTGAATTGGCAATTAGTCAATACTTAGAAAATGCTTCTAAGGGTTTGACATCAATGAGTGATGAGACTATCAATCGTGTAGGCGAAGAAATAAAGGAGTCACTCAAACGTCAGTTTGCAGGTGGTAATAAACGAGATGGGTTTAGGTTACGTATGTCCAATATAGGTAGACCTTCATGTCAACTATGGTTTGAAAAGAATAGACCTGAGACTGCACTACCTAGACCCACTACGTTTGTTATGAACATGATGATTGGTGATATAGTTGAATCAGTATTCAAGGGATTACTTACAGAAGCCAATGTCGAGTACAAAGACAGTGACAATGTAGTACTTAAAATTGATGACGATAATACTATATCAGGCTCTTATGACTTAGTTGTTGATGGAGCAGTTGACGATATTAAGTCTGCATCTGATTGGTCTTATAAGTATAAGTTTGATTCTTATGAGTCGTTAGCTTCAGGTGATAGCTTTGGTTACGTAGGACAACTCGCAGGTTATGCGAAAGCATCAGGCTACAAAGCAGGTGGTTGGTGGGTTGTTAATAAAGCCAATGGTCAATTCAAATATGTTCCTGCTAACATAGATATGGATAAAGAACTTGATAAAGTTAAGCAGTCTATAAAGGCTGTAGAATCCAAAGACTTAGTACGATGTTTTGAACCTGAGCCTGAAACCTTTAGAGGTAAAGAAACAGGCAACATGGTTCTCAATAAGAATTGTACCTTCTGTTCTTATCGACAGTCTTGTTGGGAGACTCTACAAGAGTTGCCTGCACAGATGTCTCAGGCTAAAGAGCCTAAGATGGTACAGTATATAAGTCTCAAGAGTGCCTAAATGTCTCCTCATAAAGTAAGAAGAGAAGCTATAAAGTATGGGTATAGGAGTGGGTTAGAACATGCTATCTCACTCTATTTAAAAAAGTTGAAACATAAATATGATTATGAATCAATTAAGATAGAATGGGAAGATTTAGCTTATCGCACCTATACCCCTGACTTTATACTAAACAATGGCATAATAATAGAAACTAAAGGTAGGTTTTTAACTACAGACAGAAGAAAGCATCTGTGCATAAAGAAGCAACACCCTAAGCTAGATATTAGATTTGTATTTACAAACAGTCGAAGTAAGCTAAGCAAAGGTGCGAAATCTACATACGCAGAGTGGTGTATTAAACATGGCTTCAGATATTACGACAGAATAATACCTGAAGATTGGCTTAAAGAAAAAGGTAAAAACAGACACCTTAATTTTATTAAATTTGCAGGAAGTAAAGTGAGGAGAACCAAGTGAAAAATGTAATAAAGCAGATAAAAAATGAAGACTTTATAATAAACATACGACCTAGACTAGATAGCAAAAGAGATTGGACAGGAGAAGTAGACTTGTCAATCATTACATCTGTAGACAATCCTCTTACAGATGATGATTACTATGGAGTACTTTCTTTTTGTAAGGTAGTCTGCTCTTCAGTTCCTGTTATGGAAGAAGATGAGTATGTAAGAAAAAAGCTAGAAGATAAAGCTGATGCATTTGATGATGTAGCCTTTACACCTGAAAAGAAAAAAGCAAAAGTAGTTGACAAACATGACAATGTTGTGGTATTGTCTTTTGATGCAGACACTGATGGTAATGCATAATGTTGAGACATATGGAGTATATGAGAAAAATGGCAGAGAAAATGCAGAATAATGATAATGGAGTTAATTATTTAGGTGGTTCTCCCAAAGAGGATATGGTCAATCATCCTGTTCATTACAACAAAGCAGGTATTGAAACTATTGATGCTATTGGTGCAGCTACTAATGAAGGGTTTAAGTATTACTTACAGGGTAATATATTAAAGTATATATGGAGATACGAATATAAAAATGGTCTTGAAGACTTAGAAAAAGCACAATGGTATCTCAATAAACTTATAGAGGTGTACAATGATAAAAGTTAAAATCATGCTAACATTAGAAGTAGACCCTGAAGACTATCCCATACCTTCAGATGAGGATGTTACTGAAGACTTTGAAGATTATATGAATGAACTGTTTCACGATTTAGAAGGTGTTAAAGTTAAACACATGAAAGTATTAATGGAGTAAGAAATGCTAAATAACTATTTACCAACAGACTATCAAAACTTCATAGCATTGTCTCGCTATGCAAGGTGGAAAGAAGATGAACAACGAAGAGAGAATTGGGGAGAAACTGTAGACAGATACTTTGACTACATGACTAATCATCTGTCTAAGAATCATAACTATACTATTACTAAAGCCTTGAAAGAAAAGATGACATCACAGATAATGAATCTAGGTGTCATGCCAAGTATGAGAGCCTTGATGACAGCAGGACCTGCATTAGATAGGTGTCATGTTGGTGGTTACAACTGTAGCTACATACCTGTGGATAGTCCACGTTCATTTGATGAATGTATGTACATACTTATGTGTGGCACAGGTGTTGGCTTCTCTGTTGAACGTGAGAATGTAGATAAGCTACCCATAGTCAATGAGCACTTTGAGGACAGCACTACTATCATCACTGTCGGTGACAGCCGACCCGGTTGGGCAAAGTCCTTGAGAGAACTTATTGCTATGCTATATGTAGGGCAAGTGCCTACTTGGGATGTATCACAGGTCAGACCAGCAGGTGCAAGACTGAAGACATTTGGTGGTAGGGCATCAGGACCTGCACCACTAGAAGAACTATTCAGATTCTGTATAGAAAAGTTCAAGGGTGCTAAAGGCAGACGATTGTTTCCTATTGAGTGCCATGATATTATGTGCAAGATTGGTGAAGTTGTAGTTGTTGGTGGTGTACGTAGGTCTGCTCTTATATCATTGTCTAACTTAGGTGATGACCAAATGAGACATGCTAAGTCAGGTCAATGGTGGGAGAATGAAGGGCAACGAGCATTGGCTAATAACTCTGTAGCATTTAAAGGCAAGCCTGAGATGGGTACATTCATGCGAGAGTGGACATCCTTATATGAATCTAAGTCAGGTGAACGTGGCATCTTTAATAGACAAGCAGCTAAAGTTAAGGCATCTGAGAATGGTAGACGAGAAACTGACCACTACTTTGGTTGTAATCCATGTAGTGAGATTATACTTAGACCATATCAGTTCTGTAATCTTACAGAGGTAGTATGCAGAGTTACAGATGGTTTAGAATCTTTGAAAGAAAAGGTACGTGTAGCTACTATACTTGGTACATTCCAATCAACTCTTACTAATTTTAAATATTTACGTAAGGTATGGAAGGATAATACAGAGGAAGAAAGACTATTAGGAGTTTCCCTAACAGGTATTCTTGACTGCCCTATATGGACAGAAGAGATACTACAGATACTAAGAGATGTAGCAGTAGAAACTAACAAGAAGATGGCTAAAGATTTAGGCATACCACAGTCAACTGCTATAACTTGTGTCAAACCTAGTGGTACAGTTAGTCAATTAGTTGACAGTGCTTCAGGTATTCATGCTAGACATAATGACTATTACATCAGAACTGTACGTGGTGATAACAAAGACCCTATCACACAGTTTATGAAAGAAAGTGGCATACCAAGTGAGCCTGACGTTATGAAGCCTGACAGTACAACTGTGTTTAGCTTTCCTATGAAGTCACCTTCAGGTGCTACAACTAGGACAGATATGACAGCTATAGAACAGTTAGAGTATTGGCTCATGTTCCAAAGACATTGGTGTGAACACAAGCCTTCTGTTACTGTGTCTGTTAAGGAAGATGAGTGGATGGAAGTAGGAGCATGGGTATATAAAAACTTTGATGAAGTATCAGGTATATCATTCCTACCATTCAGTGACCATACATATGCTCAAGCACCTTATCAAGATATAGATGAAGCAAAATATTATGCACTATCGCATGAAATGCCTGAGTCTATTGATTGGTCTAAGTTAGCAGATTATGAGAAAGAAGATACAACTAGTGGTGGTAGAGAACTAGCTTGCACAGCAGATGCGTGTGAGATGGTTGACATACAGGCTAGTTAATGTTAGAAGGTAGTCAATTACTTTGGTGGCAATGGTGGTTGTTAATAGCCATTTCCATCAACACTACCATAAATTTAATAGTGTTCTTCAAAGGTAGGAAGTTACACATCAGAGAGTTATTACATCTAAAACCAAAAGGGAGAAGTAAATGAGAGACATGATATTGCAGGCAATAAAGACTAAACTACTAGGAGAAATGAATGGTCACATAGCTAATATAGAAGTTATGATGACTAATCCTGTAGGTGTGGGAGACCATCCTACTATTGTAGATACTATAGTAAAAGAGTTATCTGCATTAGATAGTGCTAATGGCAAACTAAATGTGTTGGTAAAATATCTAGAAAGACCTAAACAAGAAGAACCAAAAGAAATAAAAGATAAATAGGAGATACAATGGACTTAACAGATAGCTTAAGAACACCTGCTACGTTTGAAGATGGTGAACTGTGGTATGTAAGACCATCAGGTAGGCGAGAAAGATTGTCTTCTTATGTACGTAAGAATACAACTCGAATGTTTGTCAATGGCAAGTACATACCTAAATCCAACCCTTTACATAAGCCGGGCAGATACAAATCTCTTGATGATGCATGGTCGCATCAAAAGATAGAACAAACAAAAGAAGGAGAAATATATGCTATAACAAACACAGCTTGGATTAATTGGTACAAGATTGGTAAGGCAGTCAATGCTGAAGACAGATTAAATGCTTATCAAACAGGTTCACCTTTTAGAAATTATGAATTAGTTATGGCATACAAAGTTAACAATCGTCATGTAGCTGAGAGAAGTATACACAAGCTACTAGTCAAGAAAAAATACAACAAGAAAGGTGAATGGTTTTACGTTGAAGACTTAGAAGAATTAAACACAATATTTGATAAAGAGGAGAAGAAGTATGAGGAATAGAAAACCTCAACATATTATTAAACATATGTTTGATAGAGGTTATGCAACTTTTGACAGCAGACCTTATACACGTAAGGTAGGTAATGCACGTGTTATTATTGCAGGACCATCTAAGAAATCAAATGAGTTAGAAAGAAAAGAATGGCAACGTGGTTATAACACTGCGTATTTTAATCAATTAGAAAAGGTGAAAAGGGATGAGAATAGAAGAAGAAGCGAGGAAGTACATGCAGGATAAGTTATTTATAGACGAACTTATAACCCCTGATAAATATGAAAACTTGGCAGGACAGACTGCTATCTTTCCTAAAGAAAAGGCACTAGAGTACTTAGCATTAGGTATGACAAGTGAAGCAGGGGAAGTTGCAGGTAAAGTAAAGAAACTTATACGTGATGGCGAGGATAAGGAAGGCTTTGAAATGAAAAAACTTGCCATAGCATCAGAGATAGGTGATGTGATTTGGTACTGTGCCATGATGGCTAAAGAGGTAGGTGTTCCATTGAATGATATTATGAAAGAAAACTTGAAGAAGTTACATGGTAGAAAAGAACGTGGAACACTTCAAGGTTCAGGAGATGACCGTTAGTTACGTGCCATTAATCCACCTCTATTGAATGTTTTAATTTTATTATATACTTTATGTGGATTACCTCTTACTGATATTTCACCAATAGGTTCTCCCAATTCTATTTGACCTATAACAGTTGGTCTTAGTTTGGGTTCTGTTTTCTGATTAGGGTATTTTTTTAGATTAACACCTTTGGTAAAATCCGTTTCTATTGTGTAAAAATGTTTACCTTTATGTGTAACAGATACTAATGTTTCCACATTATCCATTCCTGATGGAGTATCTGTCCACTTCCAACCTGCTTTCTTTTTAAATAAATTAGTCTTTATTTGAGAGTTCCCCTTACCTACAGTTCCAACACTATCTACGTTATCACTTGAAACATTAAATGAAGGTTTACCATCAGGGTTAATTTTTATGTTAGCTGAAGATACATTTCTATCTGTTAATACATCTCCTGTTTTAGGATTTAAATAGTCACCACCTTTAGGTGCTTCACCTTTTGGAAACATTCTTTCAGGCTTTGGAAACACAGAAATCATTTGGTCTGCTTTAGTCATTTGTCTAACAGGAGACGGCTCACGTTTAGCAGTCATAGCCATTACAGCATTGCCTACATTACCTTGTTCATCTGTACCGTACAGTTTAGCTCTAGCTACCTTTAACTTTTTAGCTAAGTTTACTGCACCGTCAATACTCATATTATCAACATTTATATTTTTCATAGCTTTAGAGGATAGTCCTAGAGATGATAATATTTCTCTTGCTGTTTCTTTTTGTGCAATAGCATTTTTAGCTATCTTAGGTGCTTTAGCAACAACTCCACCAACACCACCAAACTCACCTGCACTAAACCCTGATTTAGCATCTTCTTTTAATACAGGATTATCTGTTAAAGAATCTAGTAATGTATTAAAATTTTCTTTGTAATATTCTGAACCCATATTTTCTTTAGACACTTCAGTAAATCCCTTACTAAAAGCATCCATTCTTTCACCGTCATCTGCAAATATAGCATCTTTTATACCTACTCCTGCAGCAACAACATCTGTTGGTAGTCCTAATGTAGCACTAACAGCACCCGAAGCCATACCTGCTACCGTTGTTCCTATACCTTCTAACGCTTCACCTACGCTTTTATATTTAGGAGATGTCTGATTGTCTATTCTGTCATCTATTTCAGAAATTTGTTTTAAAGTTTCGTTATCTAGTTCCACTTATAATTCCTTTCCTTACTTTAGGTATTGCTTTTATTGCTAAATTTAATATACTTATTTCTTTATCTCTTATTCTAACCATTCTATCTTTATCTGCGTTAACACTAGTAAAATCATTAAAAGAATATTTAGGTAATTCCCTTTTTAATAATTCATTGACGGCTTCTTTGGTTCTTTGATTTAGAGATTGCCACTTTTGAGAGTCAATAGTAGTGTACTTAGCACCTGCCTTTGAACCCTCCACAGTTTTTATTTCTCCTAGTGCTTTTTTTCTAGCTCTACCTATAATTTTCATTGAATCAACATAAATAGCTTCTCTTTTTTCTTTATAAGACATTTGTTTATATTGGTCTTTTCTTATTACCCTAGCCATAACCTCATTTAAATTAGTATCACTTCCTTCTTCACTTAAATAAAAACGTGTTAATCTATCCACTTTTTCGTTAGGATGCCTTTTATATATTTGAAAGTTTTGCATATTTAAACGACCTAACTCTTGCTGATATGCATTTTTAGCAGGTCTAGTAGTTTCTGTGGTTATCTGACTAACAAGAGGGTCTTGTGCTATTATAGGTCCTGTTTGAAATGCAGAACGTGCCGGTTTATCGTACTCTAAATTCAACTTACTAGCTAAAGATGGTATACTAGCAAAACCTTCTTTACCTATAAAAGGAGTATCTTCACCAAAGTCAATTAAGTTAGATGTTCCTCTAGCATCAATGATGTCAAATAGATTAGTTTCTCCTGTCCTACTTTCAGGTATATATGAAGATTTAATATCAAACTGAGCATACAAATCTCTAAATGGAGCAACTGGTATAGTGACTGTCTTAACTAAATTACCAACAACTTCTCCTACAATTCTGTCTTTGACTTCACCACCTTCACCTTCTGTGTTACTCAAATCTGTAAGAAGTTTATCTAATGTATATAAGCCTAAACCTGTTCTAAATGTAGAACCTGCTACTGCTTGTAATACATCTTTAGCATACCTTCCCCAACTCTTAGTAGGTAATTGGTCTCTCTTGTATCTATAAATTAAATCAGCATATAACATAAACATAGAGAAAGGACCATATAAAGCTCTACCATCTACTAATTTGCCTTCATTATTTTTATACTCATACCAATGGTTTGTGTCACCTTGTCTAGCTCTCCATGCATATGCTACTGTTGTTAAAGCGGCACCAGTAAACTGTTTTGCTAACCTGTCTTTAAAATCATATCTAACTTTTTTAGCTTTAATAGGACTTAGTGGATTAGGTATTTTTTCTAATGGTATCATGCCTATAACAGGTGCGTGTTGATATATAAACTTTAATTGCGATGCCACAAATTTAGGAAAGGGTATAACACTAGAAAGAACAAAGGGAAGTTTTCTAACTGCTGTTATTAATCCTCTAGCTGCATCAGAACCAAGTTTACCATACTCCTTAAATTGAGTTTGATAAGCAAAATCATAAGCATCTTTAGTTGCCTTTGTGAACATATCATCTGTTGCTATCTTAGAAAATTCACCTGATTCATAAGCTGTAAATATTGTATGATTCTTTTGTTTATTAACTTGTTTTGTGACAGCATTTACTGTCTTTGTGTAGTCAGGTGATGTTCTATAATCAGGTCCTAGTATTTGTGCAACTCTCTGTTGTATAATTGTTTTCTTAGCATCGGCAGATATAGGAATGTTTGCATCTTTTATGCTTCGTTTTAAAGATGCACCTAATACTGCACGTTTAAATATATTATCAGATGCTGTATTTAAAAAGTTTAACTTTCTACCTATGGTAGTTAGTATACCATCTCCACCTGCCCTAGCTTCAATGTCAGCATTTTTAAAAAACAATCTACGAGATTCATTTGGAAAAGATTCTGAGAATACTTTTTTTATTAAGTCACCTTCATATGGATTAAACATAAATTTGGCTACATCGTAAGTTCCATCAAAAGGATTAATTCTGTAATTACCTTTTAAGCCGTATCTAAGCTGACCTGTATTATATAGCACATTATCCATAGCACGAGTCATAGCATCTGTCATTATTCTAAAGCCACCATTGGCTGTATTTCTACCTGCTGTTTTAGGTTGAACAGTCATAAGAGATATTCTAGCTTGGTCTATGTCTTGAAACAATCGCCATCCTAATAACAATGGATTTTCTTTTAATGTTTCTGCTGTTTCTTTAGCAGATACTTTAGATACACCTGCTTTATCTAAACCATCAACTTGGTCTAATAAATCTTTAACAGCCTGTTTGTCTTTTTTACTAGCTTTACCACCAAATGTTCTACTAACTAAACTTTGTTCTGCTAGTATCCGACCTGCTTCTGATACGTCAGCTTTATATATTAGAGAGAATTGGTCTAAAGTTATATTGTGCTCATCTAATACTTTAGTTATATTATCTATAGGAACATCTCCTCTAACAATAGCTCTGTATATAGCTGCTGTTATTCTTTCTCCCGGCTTTTGATTAACTACATCTTTACCAACACGCAATACTGCCGCAGTAATATTATTTCTAACTTCTTCTGACAAGGTAGATGTCATAGTTTCAGAAGTAGATTTATCCTTTTTTAATTGTACACCTTCTGCTACTTTTTTAGGGTCAAGGGGTGCTTTATCAACATCACCTTTTTTTGTCTTAGTTACTTCTACTAAATTTTCATCTATCTTACTTATAGTATCTTTATCTGCACTCTTTAAAACCTCATCTGTTTTAGCTTTAGCTTTTGCTTCACGGAGTTTTATAGCCGATGATGCTCTTTCTTCTAACTTCAATGTTTTTAACTCTGAAGGTAATGTAGCAGCTCTAGTAATACCTGTAAGTAAAAATCCACCTGTAGCTGCAAGTGCTGTTTCAGTTAAAGGTCTTTCAATCTCAAAACCCTTCTCTCCTTTTATGCCTGAAGCAACTCTAGTGCTTTCTTTTACAACACCTTGACCTAAACCAACCCCACCTTCAATTAAAGCACCCTTAACACCTGCTTTCATAACCTCGCCTAGTATTTTTTTAATGCCTAATTTACTAGCTTGTACACCTCCTTGTGCAGCAATCTTACTAAATCCACCTGTAAAAACACTAGCAATAGTAGAAGGTGCAGTTGCAAGACCTTGTGCATAATCTCCTAGTTTCCTTACACCTGTATCCACATCCTCAAAGAAACTCTCTCCTTCAGACCTTTCATATAAATCTAATAATCTACCATATCTAGCTTTTTGTTCAGTTGTGCCTGTCATTACATGACGTAAGTCTTTTACTGCTGTAACCTCATTAACGTCAGATATACGAAAATGTTCCATGTAATTTTCATATATCTTTTCAGGAGTATCTAATTCATCATCATTAAAACCTGCTCGTTCCTCTAACAGAGTAGCAGCATCCTCAAGAAAAGAAAGGTCTTTTGTCAAGACCTCTTTATTCATATCATTGCTATCATAAAAATTATAATCTTTATACATTATTGAAGACCACTTTCTTTTATAACTTTTCTTACTTCAGCTTGTGCTATACTACGAGCATCTGACAAATCTTTACCATCGTCAAGTAGTTCTTGAGTTCTACGTTTAATATAATTTTGTTTTAAATCAGGAGGAAACTTTGTAGAACCTTTTTCTAGTTCGCTTGTAATAGCTTGTAACAAAGTAGGAACTTTAACTTCTTCATTTTCTTCTTTTATCTTTATTTTTGGTTTTTCAGAAAGGTCTCCAACTTTATTGCTGTCACTAGTTTTATCCCCACCCTTTTTAAGTTTAAGATTTGACGTATCAACTGCATTTAACTTACCTTGAGGAAAAAGTAAATAATCATAAGCCACTGTATCATCCATTGAAAAATCTTGAAATACAATTTTATCATATTGCATTGTTAATTCAGATGCCTTTTGCAATATCTGATTTGTTTTCTCTCCTTTTTCCTCGTCTGTTTCTATATCAAAACCACCTGTACTTGAATTATATTTAAAATCTAACTTAATTCCAGCTTGGTCAGCTAAAACAGACGCAGCACTTCTATTGAAAGCAGCACTTGACATTTTAGTTCTAGTATCTAAAGCTCTTTGAGCACTAGCAGTAAAACCACCACCTATTTTAGAAATGTCATCATCTACTTCTATAGTTCTTTTAGGTGTAACTAAATCAGTTTTAGCCTTTATGGTTTCTCCTACAGGTCTACGTAAACCTAACGCAGCCAAAGTATCTACACCACCACCTGTAAATTTCATGCCTGATAAATCTGTGTCTACAATATCTCTAGTTAAATAATTAAGTAAGGAAGATTTATCTACATTAACGTCTGTATCACCTGTAACACTAACAAAACTATTTAGTTTGTCTTTTGTAATCCCGGGTTTCTTTGATATTTTAATTACATCATCATATAAATCTTGCTCTAATACAACTTTTATAGACGAATTGTTTAGTCCTTTATTTCTTAAAACATTATACTTATCACCTAAGTCTGACATTCTAGTCTGTCTTCTTTTTCTTGTAGCCAATCTATCTGCCATTATAACTTGTGATGCATCTTTTATAAGAGCATCTATACTAGATTGCTGACGAGCTATTTCTTTAGATGCACCTTCGGCTACACCACCTAAAAAACTCATAGTATTACTACCAAATAAACCCAATATTATCTCCTAGCCATTAATCCCATTTGAGGTTCTTCCTCTTCTGTAGCAGTTTCTTGCATATCCATAGGTAATTCATCTTCATCATCGTCAACTAAATCACTTAGTTTACCTATTGTAACGTCAATATCACTTGTATTACTACCTATTTTGACAGAATCATCGGCATCTAATCCTGTATTATACTCTATATCAGCACTATCTGCAACTAATTTTATGGTCTCCATAATAACAGGTAATACCAACATTCCTACATCTATGCTATGCAAACCTTGCATAACACTAGATAGCTGTATTGTATTAGCTAATGTTGTTATAGGAACACCCATTTCTAAAACATTTACTAATGTCTCTGTAAACTGTTTATCTTGCATCCTAGTAATATAATACTTAGAAGCATCCTCAACCGTTGTGTACTTTGCAGGTTGTTGCCACGGTCTAGCACCTAACTCGTGTGTCATTGACATTCCCGGAATAGGAGCATCTATCAATGGTTCATTTCTATTAGGCATCTTTTAATTCCTTAATGTTTTGTTGCTCTGCTCTGAGTGATTCTACTATGTCTGCTATAGTTTCTATAGGTTGTTTTGAACCACTGTCTTGAGTATCAACACCCATAGAGTTTCTTTTTAGTAACCCACTATTTCTAGTAGTAGGTTTTTTTGTATTCTTTCTTTGTTGTATAAAAGCATCAACTTCTTGTGAAATACTAAATGCTGGATTAAGCATATTAACCTCCGAAAACAACTTTAGCAGGATTTAATGTACCTATATAAGCCGCACCTAGTTGTCCTACTAAACTACCAATAGCACTTGCTCCTGAAGCACTGTTAGCCATTTTTTGTGCTTCTGTTCTAGCATCAGCACTGATGTTAGCTACTGCAAGTTCTTTAATTCTGTCCTGTTCATTCTCTGCACTTTTCCATGCCCACTCCATAGTGTCAGCATAAAAGGTCCATAAGTTATCGTATTGTTGTGTAGATATGTCTAATACTGCTTTAGCATTTAATTCGTTAGCACGATTAATACTTGCAGTATCGGCTGTAGCAATCTCTCTTCTCCACACAGCATTGTTCTGTGCAATAGCTAATTGATTCTGTGCATTGAATTGGTCACGTTGATTAGCTACCTCTGCATTAAATCTTGACAATGTATTTAACTCACCTGCATTAAACTGATTCTGTGCATTAGTCTGTGTAGAGTTAAACTGAGATACTTGATTAGCTAAATTAGCCATGAATTGATTTGTCTGATTATCTGATGTAGCATTGAACTGTCTAGCAGCATTTGTGGCAGCTTGGTCTGTTAACAACGATTGATTGATTGCCTGTGCATTAAATAGAGAAGTCTGCTGTTCATTACTTAGATTAGCCATATCTAACTGCAAGAAGTTGTTAGCATTTTGTACTGCTGCCTGTTGTCTCGCATTTAAGTTAGCACTATCCATTTGTGCAAGTGCTGATGCTTCAGCCATGACTACACCTTGTCTGTTAGATAAATTGTTTAGATTAACTGTATTAGCTGTTCTACTATTCTCTAATGCTATAGCTTGTTCAGCAGTAAAGTTTCTATTAGCTATATCAGCTATCTTAGCAGAGTTCTGTACTCTTGCCTGAAAGTCTTGGTCAAACTCTAAGCCTAAGAATGTAGCACGTTGTTGTGCAGCTAACATAGCTCTCTGCTGCCTATTAGATAAGTTCTGTAATTCAAATGTTCTTACTGTCTGTGCATCTGCATTAGCTATAGGTAGTGCAGACTCTAATGCTGCCTGAACCATTGCCTGTCCTGCCATACTAGATGCACCTATACCTCTTTGTTGCATCATAGCCTGAACACCTCTAAGTGCTCCTGCTGCCCATGCAGGTGGATTGGTTGCATCAAAGTTAGCAGTTAGAGTAGCAAGTTGTCCTGCTACAGTTGCCTGTTCACTAGGAGTAGATGTGGCAGCTTCAACCTGCTCAGTAAATGCCTTAGCTTTCTCTGCATCAGCTACACCATCAATTAATTCACCTGTCTGTATCTGTCTAGTAGTAGGATTGTTTAGTGTAATTGCACTACCTTGTGCGGCAGTTACATTGGCTACACTTGTAGCTGTCTGTTGAGCTGCTACAACCTGTGCTTTAGTATCTGATGCATCTGTCTGAGCTGCTGTATTAGCCTGTAATGCATTTTGTACGTCATCACTAGCTTGGTCAGCAGTCATAGCAGTTGAAGTAACAGTTGTTGGAGCACTTGCCTGTGCTGTCTCTGCACCATATGTAGGTGCTACAGGTGTGCTTGTTAGTTGTCCTGTAGTAGGAGTAATTATTTGCTCTTGCATTACAGGTGTTAGTTCAGGTTGTGTTACAGCACCTACAGGTATTGCACCTGTCTGTGCGAGTGTAGCACTTGCATCTGTTATAGTCTTTGGGTCAGTAGCTGTGCCGTAGGCAGGTACTTGTCCTTCTGCTTCACCTAATGTGGGTACGTATGCTTGTTGTATAGGTGTTGTGGAAGGGGTAGACTGTGTTGGAGCACCACCTGTTTGCAGTTTAACTACACCACCCTTAGCCATCTCTTGTGCTTTACTTCTGTACACAATCATCTCACGTTCTTTGTCAGGGTTCTGCTTCAAGTAGTCATCAAACTTTTCCATACTACCTGCATAACCCATACGTGTGGCTATCTTCTGTAATCCTTGTGGCTTAAAGCCTTTAAACATTGCCATGTATTCTTATCCTACTTCATTACTATTGCGACTATTAAAGCTACTACACCTAATGTACCTGCCATAGACATAGCTTCTATTCGCCACATTCTTTTGTCTAATGCACTTAGTTGGTCATTGACCATCTTATATCTGATAGCACATTCTTTCTCGTGGGCATCTAATTCTAGTTGTACTTTTAGTTCAGGTTGTATACTCATTTTCATACCTAGTCTGCTTCAGCTATTGTGTTGCCTTCAGCTACCCATTCAAGGATTGCTTGGTAGTGTCTGTTAGCAGGGTCTATTGGTACAGACATTGTTATTCCGTCAATGGTTGCAACTATGGTCGTGTTGATGCCGTCATCAGCAGTATACTTTGCCACTTGTATGTTCATTGTTTCTATCATTACAACTCCCCATCTGCGGTAAATCGCCCTTGAACTGGCGACCTTGTATCAATCCAACTACCAGAAGATTTGATACAACGTCTTACCCCGTTTTCAGTAATATCAGATGCTGTGCAACTTGCATCAGCTAATGCACCAGATTGACCTGCACCGTCTGGAAAAGAAACAGTAGGGGATACCCTCATAGCCTGCTTAAACGAGCCAGTGCCTATTGAGACATTTAAGGCTGTAGGAACTGACTGACCCACAAAGGAGTTGCCCGTCCCACTGGAATAAAAATACCTCTGACACAAAGCTAGTTCTTCCCCAAATGACCTATGCTCAAATGGTGTGGCTTGTTCGCCTACTTCTAGTTGGACTCCAGTAATTTGCCAAGTAGCTGAAGCATTACCCATAAATCTAACTGAACCACTAGCAAAAGCATCTCCTGTTGCAGTCCACTGATTTAATGAACTTGTTCCTCCAGTATCGTCAAGTCTAAATATTAAATTTAAACCAACACTTGTATCTGTTGTCCATGTACCTGTTGTATCACCAACAAAAGTAATAGTTTTTCTTTCCCAAGTATTAGCAGAATTAATAGTATAAGTAGAAACATTAGACCTATTACTAG